>Ga0302324_100006739_pt1 | contig 24629 bp, 14 predicted proteins | sample Palsa_T0_1_FD_201949 | JGI IMG/M metagenome (GOLD analysis project Ga0302324, IMG submission 201949) | Peat permafrost microbial communities from Stordalen Mire near Abisko, Sweden - Palsa_T0_1 | ecosystem: Environmental > Terrestrial > Soil > Palsa > Peat permafrost | place: Sweden: Abisko... | reverse complement strand
TGTGCGGGAGGATGCGCCAATTCCCGCGCACCTGTTGGGCAACATGTGGGCGCAGAGCTGGGGCAACGGGTACCCGCTCGCCGCTCCGAAGAACGCCGACCCGGGCTACGACCTTACCGAAATCATCAAGACGCGCAACATCGATCCGGTCGGCATGGTGCAGTATGGCGAGCGATTCTTCCTGTCTCTCGGATTCGCGCCGCTCCCGCAAACGTTCTGGGAACGCTCCATGTTCACGCGTCCGCGCGACCGCGAGGTGGTCTGCCACGCCAGCGCCTGGGACATCGATTACCTCGGCGACCTGCGCATCAAGATGTGCATCGAGCCCACCGCCGAGGATTTCTCCACGATCCATCACGAGCTAGGCCACAGCTTCTATCAGCGCGCTTACGACCATCTCACTCCGCTCTTCCGCAACAGCGCGAACGACGGCTTCCACGAAGCCATTGGCGACACCATCGCCCTCTCCGTCACGCCGGAATACCTGAATCAGATCGGCCTGCTCGAATCGGTGCCACCGCCCGCCGCGGATATCGGCCTGCTGCTCATACGCGCTCTCGATAAAGTGGCGTTTCTGCCCTTCGGGCTGCTGATCGACAAATGGCGCTGGGGAGTCTTCTCCGGTGCGATTTCTCCGGCCAACTACAACAGGGCGTGGTGGGACCTGCGGCGCGAATACCAGGGCGTCGAGGCACCTGTCGAGCGCACCGAAGCCGACTTCGATCCCGGCGCGAAATATCACGTGGCGGGCAACGTACCCTATGCCCGCTACTTTCTCGCCGCGGTTCTGCAATTTCAGTTTCACAGGGCGTTGTGCCGCGCCGCCGGGTATCGCGGGCCGCTGCATCGCGGATCGATTTACAACAACAAGGCCGTCGGCGAGGAATTGAACCGGATGCTCGAGATGGGGCAGAGCCGTCCCTGGCCCGAAGCGCTCGAAGCGCTTACCGGAGAGACCGAGATGGATGCCACGGCCATGCTCGAATATTTTGCGCCGCTCAAGGCGTGGCTCGATGAGAAGAACGCGGGTCATCACGTCGGGTGGTAATACCTGCCGCCGTTTCGCCGAAGAGGAACCGTATTCTGAGAAGATGTTCCGCTTATGCGGTGGTGCTGGCCGCCTGCGTCGCAATCATCGCTTGCAGCAAAGGCCAGCCTGCAGAACCCGCCCGCGTTGCCCAAAATGTAGCTCCGAGCGCCGCCGTCGATTCCACAACAGCAGGGACAATCACCGGCTCCGCTCTTCTCGACGGCGCGCCTCCCGCGCCGCAATCCATCGACATGAGCTCGGAACCAGCATGCGCGAAGGCAAATTCTTCCCCGTCGAACTCACGCGAAGTGGTCACAGGCGAGAACGGCGCTCTCGCGAACGTCGTAGTCTTCGTGAAAAGCGGTCTGGAAAACTACCGCTTCGATGCGCCGAAGCAGGCCGCCGTTCTCGACCAGAAGGGTTGCGCGTACGACCCTCGCATTGTGGCGCTGATGGCGAACCAGCCTCTCGAAATCCACAATGATGACGCCACCATTCACAACGTCCACGCCACGCCGAAATCGAACAGCGAATGGAACAAGGCGCAGCGCGCGGGCAGCCCTCCGTTGCAGGTCTCGTTCCCCACGCCGGAACTGGCCATTCCTTTCATGTGCAACGTCCATTCGTGGATGCGCGCGTTCGTCTTCGTATTCGCAAATCCCTATTACTCAGTCACCACAACGGCAGGGAAGTTCGAACTGCGGAACCTGCCGCCCGGCACGTACACGATCGAGGCGTGGCATGAGAAGTATGGCAAGCAGGATCAGTCCGTCAGCATCGGCCCGCGCGAATCGAAAACCATCTCCTTCCGGTTCCAATAGAAAGCGCAAGGCGGGATAGCGGCCGGTAAGCTTTTCACCTGGCAGGCCCTGGGCAGCGCCATTCCAAGCGCCGGCGAGTCAATGAAGCGCGAATCCTCATTCAGCACCGCGTAGAGCGGATACTTGCTCTCGTCAACCTTTGGAGTTGGACCCTGATACGTCCAGGTCGCGTCGCCGTCTTCGTCGGGGAAAACGCGCCAATCGAAGGTAATCGTGCCGCAGGCCTTCACCAGGATCGTGTAGGTAACGTCCCGGCATTGGATCGTACCGGCGTTCGAACACGCGCCCTCGCGCCAGACCCCATGCGCATACTCCGGATAAAAGACGAAATGTTTCTTCACGATTTCCACGGGTTCCTTGGCGTGGTGCTCGTTGTAAATCACATACCCCCAACCGGTCGCCGCGATCACCAGACAAGAGATCAAACTCGCGTTCTTAAATCGGTGCCAAAAGGCCCCTTGCATCACCGCATCTCCCGATTTCCTTCGCCCGCCACCCAATCGCTACGCCGCAGTCGATGCAGAACGTGCCGCCGAAGTGGATGGCCTTCCGGCAGATGGGGATGTTCGAAATCGTCGCGTGGATCCTGGGTCATTCCTATTTTCTCCATCACACGTCGCGACCTCCGATTGCTGGGCACGGTAAAGGAAACTACTGCGTCCAGCTTCGATTCCCCGAATGCAAACCGTAACACTTCCCGCGCACCCTCGGTTGCGAGGCCTTGACCCCACTGGTCCGCCGCGATCCGCCATCCGATTTCAACGCAGGGAGTGAAGGCCGCCTCAAACGCCGGTACGGCCAGACCAATGTAACCGATAAACTCACGAGTGGCCCGCAGTTCCGCCGCGAACAGCCCGAAGCCATGCTCTGCGAAGTGCGCCTCGATCCGGTCAGCCAATCCATCGCTCTCCCCGCGAGACAGCAGGGCGGGAAAGAATTCCATGACCCGAGGGTCCGCATTCATCCGGGCGAATGGCTCGCGGTCGGAATCCCGCCAGCGTCTTAGGATCAGGCGTTCAGTGTCAACATGGCTCATTTTATGGTGGAAGCGCGACCTGTTTTAATCCCGCCGCGCTCTCACTCGATGAACGATAGCGATCCAGCCACTTTTTGCTTGCAGTAAAGGCGGGAGTCTCAGTACAGTATGCGTACTTGTAGTACGAGCACGGGTCTAACATACAAGATGTTGGCCCGGCTGTGGTACAGGGAGCGAGAGGCAAGGGTTTGACCTGCGTCCTATCAGTTGCCAATCAAAAGGGCGGCGTCGGAAAGACTACGACATCCATCAACCTCGCAGCCGCTATCGCTCTGAAGAAAAAAAGAACCCTCCTGATTGACCTCGATCCGCAGTCGAACGCATCCATCTCCTTTTTCAATCCGGATCAGATCCAGACCGACACGATGTACGACATTTTCGCCGAGCATCCGGTCGCGATGGCGAAAGTCATCCGCCCGACGAAGGACCCGAATCTTTTCGTCGCTCCCGCGCGGCTGGCGTTGGCCCGCCTCGAACAGCAGCTCTCCGGGCAATTCGACGCCCCCTTCAAGCTCAAGGATGCGCTCGCTCCGATCCTAAAAGACTACGACTACATCGTCATGGATACGCCCCCCGCCCTGGGTATTCTCACCGTCAACGCGCTCGTTGCCTCCACGCACCTGCTGGTTCCCATTCAAGCCGCCTATTTCGCGATCGAGGGGACCGACGATCTGCTCGAAACCTACGGCCGCATCCGTTCGCGCCCGAATCCGGACCTGAAGGTGCTCGGCGTGGTCATCACGCTCTACGACAAGCGCACCAACATCTCCCGCGACACCCACGAACAGATCCGCTCGGTTTTCGGAGAAGCGCTTTTCAAGACGCGCATCAGCAAGAACGTTCGCTTGGAGGAGAGCCCCGCCTACAAGGAGACGATCTTTACGTTTGCGCCGAAGTCTACCGGCGCCGAAGAGTACAGGAAATTGGCCCAGGAGGTATTACAACGTGTCGAAGAGGATCGGGTTGCCCGTCACTCTCAAGATGCGGCATGACGCGCATTATGTGGAGACGCTGACCAGCTACAGCGGCGCGTCCATCGGGCGCATGATCCCGATCGAGAAGATCCGCCCCAACCCGGATCAGCCGCGCAAGTTTATCGGAGACGTTACCGAGCTGTCGAATTCCATCCGCGAAAAGGGTGTGCTCGAACCGCTGCTGGTGCGCTACGTTCCGCGCGAAGACACTTTTTACATTATTTCAGGCGAGCGCCGCTACCACGCCTCGCAGGCGGCGGGCCTGCACGAATTGCCCTGCATCGAAAAGATCGCCGACGATGCCGAGACGCTCGAGATCGCTCTCATCGAGAACCTGCAGCGCAAGGACCTCACGCCCTTCGAAGAGGCCGACGGCCTGCAGCGCCTCGCCGACCATTTCGCCTACACGCACGACGACATCTCCAAGAAAATCGGCCGCGCGCGCTCTTCGGTTACTGAATCGATGTCCCTGCGCGTGATTCCCGAAGAAGTTCGCCGCGCCTGCGTCGAAAACGGAATCGTTTCGAAGTCCCTGCTCCTGCAGGTCGCCCGCCAGCCCAACGAAAAGAAGATGCACGAAATGGTGCACCGCATCGCCACCGGCGGTCTCACCCGCGACGAAGCCCGCCGCGCCCGCAGGGAAGAGACCGAACCCGCGCCGCGCCCGCAACCCTTCCTCTTCGATTACAAATCGGACGACGAGTCTTTCCATCTGCGCGTTCAATTCCGAAAGAGCCACGTCAGCGACGACGAATTGGCCGCCGCGCTCCGCGAAGTCCTACGCCAGATCGAATCCGGCCGCCGCTCCTCCTCCGCCGTAGCGTAAATCAGGTCCCGTTCATCGGCGAGGCCAGAAGGTCAAGCTCTCCCATTCAACGAGGCAGGATCGCGTCAAGCAGCTTTTCTTCGGGCAGCGCGAGTAGCGCGTTCGAGGAGTTCGTGGATAAGCGTTTGATAGGGCTTGGATTGTTTGGCGGCGAGGCGGCGAAGCTGCGCAAGAAGGCGCGGGGCCATTCGGATCGCTATCAACTGCTTGGCGTTTCCGCTTTTGGGGCGGCCGACACGGCGAGCGCGCTTCAATTCCACGCCGGTTGATTCCGGAATATCCGAAAAGTCGATGCGGCTATCGGGCATAGGCTTTCCGTTCCTTGCGGCTCGCCTGCCGCGCGCTGATGATGCGAATCGCTTCCTGACCACGTCTCGGCCTCCTCACGTGTAAATTACCAAAAGCACCCGCCCAGCAAGCGAAATTCCCAGTCGCTTCGAGCGCTGCTCGGACGCAGAATGTCCCGGATCGGCCCAGTCGAGGGCGTCGGGATCGCTAAACACGGTCGCGGCTTCCTCGAATGAAACGCCATGCTTGACATAGTTTGAGATGGCTTTCTGCGCATCCCAGGAGAACACTTATTGTATATACGTTAATTACGAGGCGCCGTCAATGTTCCCAGATGAGCATTCTGATTGCCGTTTTTCCACGCGGGCTACGCCCCAGCCTTCGGATACCACTCAAGAATCCGCACCTCGATCCCCGTACCCTCGAGAGCCTTCTTGAACACGCTCAGGTCCGACTGCCCGTAGTGATATGGAATCACCACCTTGGGATGAAACGCCTTCACCGCCACGGCCGCTTCCTCGGGCGTCATCGTATAGGGCAGGTTCATGCACACGAACGCCACATCGATATTCCTGAGCGCTTCCATCTCAGGGGTGTCCTCCGTGTCGCCGGAAAGGTAGAAGCGCTTTCCGCCGTACGTCAGCACGTAGCCATTGCCGCGCCCCTTATCGTGAAACAGTTTCCCCTCCGACGGGCCGCGCTTCAGGTTGTACATGGGCACTGCTTCGATCTTCCATCCTTCCCATTCTTTGGTCTCGCCGTTGGAAAGCGGCATCGCCGTGGTCACCGTCTTCACCACCGCGGGCGGCGCGATAATCTGCGTGTCCGGCTTGCTGACCTTCGCGATCAGGTTCGGGTCCAGATGATCGCCGTGAATATCGGTCAGCAGAATCAAATCGGCGGACGGCAGCCCGGAGACGTCGGCCGGCTTGGCCGGATCGACAATAATGTTCTTGCCGCCCGCCTGAATCATCAGCGCAGCGTGATAGATCGGCGTGATCTTGACATCGCCTTTCGACGTCTTAAACGTTTGCACCTCGCGCCCGCCCTGCGCGTAAGCGGACATCCCCATTCCCACGACAAGCGCCAGCACCGCAAATCCCAGGCTAATTTTCATCTCCCATCCTCCATAACAAACCCCACGGTCAAACGGCTGCCATGCTAGCACACGCCCGGTTCTGCGAAAAAGCCCCGCACCGTAGTTGCTCGATTCCCGGATAGCCTCTGCCTCCGCATCTGCATCTGCCCGCGCCACCACTTGCTTGACTCGGTACTCTGCGAAGCTCTCGGGCGGATTTCCATCCAAGGTATTGAAAATAATCGCTCGCCGCCCCGTTCGTAAGGGATTCCCGCGGTAGCGGGTAGCGTGCCGTCGGAGTCTCTGTTTGCAACCCCCGCTCCAACTCCTTGAATTTTTAAAAAGGCTTGGATTTTAAGTGCCAATGAATTATGTTGACGACAGAGTTCTGAGGGTGTTGCCACCAGTGCTGACCTGGATCTCACCAATGTCCCAGTCCAAAGAGCTGTCAGGCCAGCGCAAACCGTAGAACACACTGGAGTACGCAAGGGAGCCGCGCCGAATCCCTTTCGCACTCTCCACAAAAGGTTTTAGCTTTTCTCCTGGGCCCGGCGGGGAGACCAGAGATGAAACGTCCTCTTTGCATTCTGGTTCTGGCGGTTTTCGGATATTCCTGCCTCGCGGTCTCTGCCTGGAGCACTCCTCATCCTGCGGGTCAAGCTGCGGGTCAGGGAACCCCGGCGCCGCAGTTAAGCGCTTCGCCCGCTTCGACATTGGCGCTCGCGTATCCCTCCAGCGCTACGATTCCCGGCCCGCTGCGCTCCTTCCTACGCATGGCCGCGATCAGCCAGAAGGTCACTCCGGACGAAGTACTGCCCCTGCTTGCGCGCAACGTCTCAGTCCAAGGCTACCAGGATGGCAAACCCACCGAGTTCCTGGTTCTCATCCGGCGCTACATGGACCAGGCGCGCGAGCTCTCCGTGCTTGCGGGCTCCGAGGGTGTGATTCGGGTCACGACCTGTGCGGAAGGCAAGCCGCTGCTCGCAATTCTCGGCTACCGGCTGCGCGAGGCGTGCGGTCCGAAGTCCTCTGTCGAGACCTCCGATCCCGACAGGGCCTTCCTCACGATTGATTCGGGGTTTCCCCTGGCCGATCTCGAGGAGACGATGCGCGGGGGCAAGGCCTTCACCTACCCTTTCTCATCGTCCCAGGTGCCGGTCCTCTTTGGCCCGGACGACTGGGTTACCGATGACAAGTACGCGAAGGACGTTAAGAAGGTAGACAAAGACCGCATCGATCCCGTTGATTCTATCCTTCGCGATCCCTCCGTCGCTCGCATCTACTGGGCGATGTCCCGAATGGATCCCGAGACGGTCGCCGCCTTGCGTCGCGACCCCGGCGTTCAAAAGCTCACTCCCTTCGCGGCCGTGGTGGATTTCTACGGGAGCCAGATCTCTATCCGCTCGGGCCGCGTGGTCGTGCCCGGCGGCGATTCCTCGGAAAATGCGTGGAAAGATCTCGCGGGAGCGCGGCCGGACTCGCCGGCGAATTTTGTAATCAAGCTTCTCGGCAAAGATGAAGGCTGGCTGGCGATGTATTTTGACGTTCTTTCCCGGCTCGGCGCCACCCAGCAAGCCTACTTCGCCGATCCGCGCCGCCTGCGCCACTTCTACGAAGCCCTTCGCGGACAAGACCTTTCGCCCAGCCCCTCCCGGCCGGTGTTCCGCCCCGATCCCAGCTTGCTGCTGCTGGCCACTCGCCTTCAGTTCGAGCCCAGCGGGCAGCCCCATCTTCCCGGCGGCGTCGAAGTGTGGAAGGGAATGATCGAGTCGCATAAGAAGGATGATTCGAAAATTGCCAAGGATTGGGGCAAGCGCGCCGGCCACTTGAACAGCCCGGAGCAGGTCGTCGAAGCCATGTTCGGGTTGTCGCGTGTGATTGGATCGAACGGCACGGTGCCGGTGTTCCTGGCGCTCAGCGAAATGGATCGCGCTCGCACAGGGGATCAGCGCCTCACCGCCTCCACGGTGCAGCTGCTGGCGAACAAATTCCCCAAGTACAGCCAGCAATATCCCGTGTTCACGGAATTTCCCAGCTTGACGAATAGCTCCATTGTGGCTTTCCTTTCTGCAGCCGAAGCCGTCGACAAGATCCCCGACCACACCCTCCGCTCCAACGCCATGGGCGTATTCCAGGCAAACGCGGGCCTGTGGCAGATTCTGGCGCGGCAGGGAGAAATCCCCCGAGAGCAGGAAAACGATTCCTGGCAGCACGTGATGGGCCCGTTTATGGCCGTTCGCAACACGGTTCAGTTGTATGACGCGGGGCGGACCTCCTTCCAGGAAATCCTGAAAGCTTCGGCAGGCAGAACGGATATTTCCCAGGATGAATTCATCGCGGTTCTGGCCGGTCCCAGCCAGACAACTCCCGAGGGGCTTCAGGTGCGGCAGGAAATTGCCAACCACATTCGTATCGCGATGGACGACCAGCGGCTTCTATCTCTCGATACGCTGTTCGGCCTGGCCGACGGTTTGAACCAGATGGCCCAGGGGAAACCCGCTCCGGATAACCTTCTCGCGAAGGCGCAGGAACTCCGCGAGTTCGAAATGCCCCGGCCGTTCTTCAGCACCACCGAGCGAAGCGAGTGGGCGGCGGGCCTCTACAACACCAGCCACGCCACGCTGCAGATGCGTACAGACCTGACCAAGGTCATCAAAAATCCCGGTTCGCCCGCGGAACTCGGTGCGGCTCGTGGCGAACTGGCGCCGCTGCTCCGGGACACGCTGGTGGGTCTCAACTATGCGTACTACGAGCCGCCCGCCGCGCAGGCCTTGCACAACAACCCGCTCCTGGTGCGCTCCCACGATTTCTCCGGGGAGATGACTCCTGGTTCGCAGCAGGCTTGGCAGGTGCCGCGGGTCTTCGGGCGCGGCTGGACGGCCAGCGGCGGCGCGCACCTTACCGGATCGCTCGCCGATCTTCCCTACGTGTTGGCCCAGATGGAGCAGGACTTTACCGTTCCCGAAAATGTCCAGGCCCTGATCTGGGATGAACTGGTACCCGACCTGGTCAGCAGCGCCGTCACGCCTCGCTGGTGGGGAGTCACTCGCAACGAAGTTCACGCCGTAGCCCTTTACCAGCACACCGGCGACGCGCTTCTCGAAGCGGCTTCCAAGGACGAGAACCTGCGCCGTGAAGTGATGGGCGTTCTTTCCGACCGCATGCTCTCCAATCAATTCGTCGAAGTAGAGGAAACTCTCCGGGCGGGCCGCACCAAGGAATTGCTTTCGGAGGTTACGCCCGCCGAAAAGTTCTACCTCGCAGCCGAATTCAGGCGCAAATTCCAGAACGAAAAAGCGCCGCAGGGAGCAGCCGGCGCGGAACTGGACGTCCTGTCGCGCACCTACCCTGCCGAAACCGGCGTCGAGCGGCTTTCTCTCGATTTTGGTGTTCCGCATCCTGTTCTGGAACAAAACTACGGCCGCGAACTCCTTAATGTGAAACCCTTCCCGGCATTCATGGGCTATCCCAGCAGGCTCATGGCCGAAACCTGGGATTCCGACAACCTTTATTGGGCCAGCCTTGCCGACGAGATGGGCTATGCGCCGGAGGTGCTGAACACCCTGGTTCCGCAGCTGACCCATCGCATGGTCGAGAAGATTTTTGCGACCGACTTTGAAGATTGGCGCGCGGTCCAGCGGGCCATGAGTGAAACAGGCGAGGAGTTTCGTCGCGGCGGATTGGCGTCTATTCCCAAGATGGATGCGCCGCCGGGACGCTAACGCTTTAACTCCGCGGGCGTACGAGTGGACGAACGCGTGGGATACAAGAGGGGACTAATGGGACGACGAATGGGAAAGAAAATAGGACAACGCTGCTTCCTCCCTGTTTTGTTCTTTGCGGTGGCCGTCGCCGGGTCATCCGCCTGGATGTCGGCCCAGGACGAGAAGCCGCCCAACTTCCACGTCGTCGTCGACCTGGTCCAGCTGAATGTGGCCGTCACGGACAACAAGGGCAATTACGTGACAGGTCTCAAGCCCTCCGACTTCGTGCTCAGCGAGGATGGCATCCATCAGAAGATCGCCACTTTCGGAGAAGGGAACCAGGCTCCACAGGCGCTGGTCGATTTCGCCAAGGGGCAAAGCGACCCCAAGACCGTTGAGCCGGAGACCGAGCTGCACGAAGCTGCACCGGTTGGCGAGGGCCAGAACGTTTCTCCCCTGGTGGGAGCCAATGTCTTCATTCTCTTTGACACCAGCAATTACATGTACCGCGGCTTCGCCTTCGCGCAGGACGCCATCGCGGACTTCGTAAGGTCGCTGGACGGCCCGGACCGGATCGCCCTCTATGCGTACAGCCGCGACCTTTTCCGCGCGGCGCCGCTCACCCCGGACCGTTTCCAGGTCTTGCGGGGCGTGCGGGCCACCACGGCCGGCGACGACGCCGCGCTTTACAACGCCCTCCTTCTGACGCTGAAGGATGCCGGCCACTTTACCGGCCGCAAGGTGATCGTCGTGTTCTCAAACGGTCCGGATAACGACAGCCTGGTACCCCCGGAGGACGTCGGCGAGTTGGCCCAGTCCGAGGGAGTCCCCATCTATATGATCAGCACTCGCGCGGCCAAGCTCGAACCTGTTTCCACGGCGGTTTTCGGGCGTATGGCGGAGGCAACCGGCGGGGAAGCCTATTTCGCGAAGAGCTGGAAAGATGAGCAGCAGGCTTTCGCCTCGATTCGCGACGACCTGGCCCACCTCTACGCGCTGAACTATTATCCTCAGCCGAATCCCAATCAGGGATGGCGGGCGATCTCCGTGAAACTGGTTGGCGAGCGCTTGAAGAAATACCACATCCGAACCCGCAGCGGCTATCGGCCTCTGCCCGCGCATGCGCTGGCAGACACGGCGGACGAGGCATTGAGCACCGTGCGCCCCACGGTAGGCACAGTCCCGGCGGCGGACTCGGTCGCTCCCAAAGAATAGCGCCCCGGGTAGCTCGTTGAGGTGAGGGACTTGATCCTCTCACCGGCTTGAAGTAGCAAGACTGTTTGATCCCCTTGCGCTGCGGGTGCGCCCTGTGCGCCCGATAATTTTCTCCTTAAGCCCCGTTTGACTTCTGATACCATTTGACTCCTGTACGTGGAGCTGTAACTCGTTGCATCCAAACTGAGAGCCTTCGAATGGCGTAGGACCCCGGAGACCGCGAGGGGCGCAGATGCACCCAAACTCGCCCGACGGGCGAAACCTTTTCGGGCGCTTTCACGTCTCTTAGACTCGCACGGCGGGATGCACGACCGGACGGTTTGGCGACATTCCAAGCCGCGGTACCAGGGACCCAATTGAAAGGGACGATACTCAGCCAGCGCTGATTGAGGAATATGCCTGAACATATGATCGACGATCCTAGAACCGACGTAACCAGCGCGCCTCGCTCCGAAGGGCGCGGCCCCGATCCTGTTTTCAATGAGCCCACCCAAAAACGCGGCGGCTGGGTGTGGGCTCTGCTCCTGATCGCTCTCGTTGTCGGGGGGCTGCTCTATTACCAGCACCGCTCAACTACCGATCCGTCCAAAGCGAAGGCCGCGCCGCCACCCCGCGCCGTGCCCATCACCACTGCGCCCGCGAAAAAAGGCGACATCGGCATCTACGTCGAGGCCCTCGGCACTGTGACGCCCGTTTACACCGTCACGGTCACCAGCCGCGTGCAGGGCGAAATCATGAAGGTGTATTACACCGAAGGCCAGATGGTCCACAAAGGCGACCCTTTGCTGGACATCGATTCCCGCCCCTATGAAGCCGCGCTGACCCAGACCGAAGGGCAGTTGGCGCACGATCAGGCCCTGTTGAACGAAGCCGGTATCGACCTCGACCGCTACAAGTCGGCCTTCAGCCGCAACGCCATCGCCCAGCAGCAGGTTTACGACCAGGAACAAGCGGTGCAGCAGTATCAGGGAACCGTCAAGAACGACGAAGGCATGGTCGCGAATGCCAAGGTCAACCTGGTTTACACGCATATCACATCTCCGATCGACGGCCGCGTAGGCCTACGCCTGGTCGACCCGGGCAATATCGTGCAGGCAAACAGCGCCACGCCGCTCGTCGTGGTCACCCAACTCCAGCCCATCACGGTGATTTTCAGCGTAGCGGAAGACTACCTGCCGCAGATCCAGCAACAACTGCGCCAGGGGCACACCATGGCCGTCGATGCACTCGACCGCACGCAGGAAACCAAGATTGCCACCGGATCCCTGCTCACGCTGGACAACCAGATCGATACCAGCACCGGCACAGTCAAACTCAAAGCCATCTTCCCGAACAAGGATTCGTCTCTGTTCCCGAATCAATTCGTGAACACTCGCCTGCTCGTTGAGACGCAGCACGACGCAACACTCGTACCCGCGGCCGCCATTCAACGCAACGCGCAAGGCTCATTCGTCTACGTGGTGAAGCCGGACGCCACCGCTCAGCTTCGCAACGTCAAACCAGGCGTCGCCGACGGCAACACGCAAGCCGTTCAAGGCGTCAAGCCGACCGAAGTGGTGGCGATCAGCGGCTTTGACAGATTGCAGGACGGAGCCAAGGTCGCCGTGCGCACCGGGCGCCGCGGTGGCGGCAACGGCAACGGCGGCAATGCGAGCGGAGACGACGCGCCTTGAGTCCGTCTCGTCCATTCATCATCCGGCCGGTCGCGACTTCCTTGCTGATGGCAGCGATTCTGCTGGCCGGCTTCGTGGCCTTCCTGCAGCTGCCCGTGTCGGCGTTGCCGGAAGTGGATTATCCCACCATCCAGGTGGTCACCTTCTATCCGGGATCGAGCCCGGATGTCGCGGCTTCGGCTGTCACCGCTCCTCTCGAGCGCCAGTTCGGCCAGATGCCGGGATTGAGCCAGATGACTTCCACGAGTTCCTCCGGGAGCTCCGTCATCGTCCTGCAGTTCTCGCTGAGCCTGAATATCGACGTCGCTGAGCAGGAAGTCCAGGAAGCCATCAACGCGGCCCAGACATATCTGCCGCCCGACCTCCCGGTTCCGCCGATCTACAGCAAGACCAACCCCGCCGACACGCCCATTCTCACTCTGGCTCTGTCGTCCGACTCGATTCCCCTGGCGCAGGTCGAGGATCTCGCCGACACACGGCTCGCCCAGAAGATTTCCCAGCTGCCGGGCGTCGGACTAGTAAGCATCAGCGGTGGCCAGAAGCCCGCCGTGCGCGTGCAAGTGAATCCCACCGCGCTGTCGGCGCATGGCATCAACCTCGAGGATGTCCGCACAGCCTTGCAGCAGACCAGCCTCGACCTGGCCAAAGGAAACTTCGACGGGCCCCGCCAGGATTATCAGATCGACGCCAACGACCAACTCCTGACCAGTAAGGATTTCAAGTCGATCGTCGTGGCCTACCACAACGGCGCCCCGGTGATGCTCTCCGATGTCGCCAACGTGATTGACGCCGCGGAAAACGTGAAGCAGGCGGCCTGGATGAACACCACGCCCGCCGTAATCGTGAACATCCAGCGCCAGCCGGGCGCCAACATCATCCAGGTGGTCGATAGCATCCAGAAGCTGCTCCCGTTGCTCCGCAGCACGTTGCCTGCCGCCGTGAAGGTGGACGTGCTCACCGACCGCACCACCACGATCCGCTCCTCGGTGAGCGATGTCGAATTCGAGTTGATGCTCACGGTCGGCCTCGTCGTGCTGGTGATCTTTCTCTTCCTGCGCAACATTTCCGCGACGATCATTCCCAGCGTGGCCGTGCCGCTGTCTCTGATCGGCACCTTCGGCGCCATGTACCTGGCCGGCTACAGCCTGAACAACCTCACGCTGATGGCCCTCACGATTTCCACGGGCTTCGTGGTCGACGACGCCATCGTCATGATCGAAAACATCGCCCGTTACATCGAAGCGGGCGAAGGGTCGATGGAGGCGGCCTTGAAGGGCGCCGAGCAGATCGGTTTCACGATCATGTCTCTCACGATCTCCCTCATCGCCGTGTTGATTCCGCTGCTGTTCATGAAGGATATCGTCGGCCGCCTGTTCCGGGAATTCGCCATCACCTTGAGCGCGACCATCCTGATCTCCGCGCTCGTCTCGCTCACCCTGACCCCGATGATGTGCTCCCGGCTTCTCCGCCACACCCCCGAATCGCAGCAGACCTGGTTCTATCGCAAGTCCGAGCACGTCTTTAGCAGCATCATCGCCTTCTACGGCAGGACGCTTCAGTGGGTTTTGCAGCGCCAGACGGCCACTCTTGTGGTGGCGTTGGCTACGCTCGTACTTACCTTCGTCCTCTACGCCATCGTGCCCAAGGGATTCTTCCCCGTGCAGGATACCGGCATCATCCAGGGCATTTCCGAAGCGCCGGAATCGATTTCCTTCCCGGCCATGTCCGAGCGCCAGCAGGAGCTTTCGAAAGCCATCCTCAAGGATCCGGCGGTGGAGAGCCTCTCCTCCTTCATCGGAGTCGACGGCACTAACACCACCCTGAACAGCGGCCGCATCCTGATCAATCTGAAGCCTCTCGATGTTCGCCGACTCAACGCGTCGGAAGTGATCCGGCGTTTGCAACCCGAAGTTGCCAACGTCGAAGGCATCACTCTCTTCATGCAGCCCGTGCAGGATTTGACGGTCGAAGACCGCGTCAGCCGCACCCAGTATCAGTACACGCTCGAAGATCCCGATGCGAATGAATTGAACCTGTGGACGGGGCGCTTTGTCGACAAGCTCAAGCAGGTGCCGGAACTGCGGGACGTGGCCACCGACCAGCAAACGGGCGGCCTGGCCCAGAGACTTGTGATCGACCGCCAAACCGCGTCCCGCATGGGCATTTCGCCGCAGATGATCGACGAGACGCTCTACGATAGCTTCGGCCAGCGGCAGATCTCCACGCTCTACACGCAGCTGAACCAGTACCACGTAATTCTTGAAACGATGCCGTCATTCCAGCGCCATCCCGACGATTTGCACGATATCTATGTCCGCTCGGGAATGGCCGCAACGTCGGGTACGTCAAGCAATCCTTCAGGCATCCTGACGACGGCCGCTACGCCTACGGTCGGGCCGGCGGGTCCTTCCGCCACGACCACATCCGGATCGGCGAATCCCGTGGCGGTCACGTCAGTGAATGGCGCGGCAGTCCCGCTAAGCGCCTTCACGCACATTCAGTCGGAAAGCGCTCCGCTCTCCATCAACCACCAGGGCCAGTTTCCCGTGGTAACGATTTCTTTCAATCTCGCTCCCAACGCTTCGCTGGGCGACGCCACCAAGGCTATCGAAAAAATCCAGAACGAAATCGGCATGCCGCTCAGCATTCAGTCGGCCTTCCAGGGCACGGCGGCATCCTTCCAGGCGTCGCTAAGCAACGAGCCGCTGCTGATTCTCGCCGCGGTGGTCACCGTCTACATCGTCCTTGGCGTTTTGTACGAGAGCTATATTCACCCGCTGACCATTCTCTCCACCTTGCCTTCGGCGGGCGTCGGCGCGCTGCTTTTCCTCCTGATCTTCAAGTTGGAATTCAGCGTGGTGGCCTTGATAGGTATCATCCTGCTCATAGGAATTGTGGAAAAGAACGCCATCATGATGATCGACTTCGCTCTCGAAGCCGAGCGCAAGGATGGCAAGGGCCCCGTGGAAGCGATTTACCAGGCCTGCCTGTTGCGCTTCCGGCCCATTCTGATGACCACGATGGCCGCCATGCTGGGTGGTTTGCCGCTCGCGCTCGGTCAGGGTATTGGGTCCGAGTTGCGCAAGCCCCTGGGCATCACCATCGTCGGAGGCCTGCTAGTAAGCCAGGTTCTCACCTTGTATACGACGCCCGTTGTTTACATCTTCTTCGATAAGCTCGCTCGGCGTTTCCGGGGCACTCAGGCGAGCGAGCGGGGCCTTTCTCCTTCTCCGGCAGATTAAGCGATGAATCTCTCGACGCCTTTCATCCACCGGCCGGTGGCTACCACGCTGCTGATCGTGGCCATTGCGCTCGCCGGGATCGTGGCTTTCACCGTGCTGCCGGTCGCGGCGCTGCCTGAAATCGATTACCCCACCATTGCCATTTGGGCCAACCTGCCCGGGGCGAGCCCCGAAATTATGGCCTCCTCGGTAGCCACGCCCCTCGAGCGGCAGTTCGGCCGCATCGCCGGCGTTACGGAGATGTCGTCGTCGAGCTATCTCGGTAGCACCAATATCGCGCTGCAGTTCGACTTGAACCGCAACATCGATGGCGCCGCGCGGGACGTGCAGGCCGCCATCAACGCCGCCCGCAGCTATCTTCCGGCGAACCTTCCCAGCAATCCCACCTACCAGAAGGTGAATCCCGCCGATCAGCCGATCTACGTGATGATTCTCACGTCCAAGATTTACGATCGCGGGAAGCTCTACGATGCCGCCTCCACGATCATGCAGCAGAAGCTCTCCCAGATACCCGGCGTCGGGCAGGTCTCGGTCGGCGGCGGCGCGCTCCCGGCGGTTCGCGTCGATATCAATCCCACTCAGTTGAACAGTTACGGGCTCGGCATGCAGGACGTGAAGAATATGCTGGGCCAGCAGAATTCGAACCTGCCGAAGGGCCAGATCTGGGACGACCGCACCACGGCGGACATCCTCGCCAACGACCAGCTCCTCAAGGCTGATTATTACAAGCCGTTGATCGTCGGCTATCACAACGGAGCCGCCATCAAATTGTCCGATGTCGCCGACGTTCAGGACTCGGTCGAGAACATCCGCGCCGCGGGTTTCTTCAACGGACAGCCCTGCATCACCATGCAGATGTTCCGGCAGCCCAACGCCAATATCATCGATACCGTCGGCCGCATTCGCCAGGCGCTCCCCTCGCTGAAGGCCTCGATTCCCGCGGGAATTGACGTGGTGGTAATGTTTGACCGGTCGAGGACGATTCTTCCCTCGGTGCGGGATGCCGAGCGTTCTCTTCTCGTTTCCATCACCCTTGTAATTCTGGTGGTCTTTATCTTTTTGCGGAGCCCGCGCGCCACGCTGATCCCGAGCGTCGCTGTGCCCGTCTCGCTTCTCGGAACATTCGGCGTGATGTATCTGTTCGGCTACAGCATCGACAACATTTCCCTGATGGCTCTCACCATCTGCACCGGATTCGTCGTGGATGACGCCATTGTAGTGATCGAGAACATCACCCGCCACTTCGAACAGGGAATGAGGCCCATGGAAGCGGCTTTGCACGGAGCGCAGGAGATCGGCTTCACCGTCCTTTCCATGACGTTGTCTCTGATCGCGGTTTTCATTCCAATCCTGCTGATGTCCGGCATCGTCGGGCGCCTGTTCCGCGAGTTTGCGGTTACTCTCTCTGTGTCGATCCTGGTTTCTCTGCTGGTTTCTCTCACGATGACGCCCATGATGTGCGCGCGGCTTTTGAAGAGGGAACACGGCGAAGCGCACGGGCGGCTCTATCGCATCAATGAAAGAGTTTTTAACCGGCTCTTGCGCATGTATGACCGCGGTCTTCAGTGGGTCTTGAAGCACGAGGAGTTTACGCTCGGCATCCTGCTGATCACGGTCGCCGTGAACGTCTACCTCCTCGTGATCGTGCCCAAAGGGTTTTTCCCTCTGGGGGACAACGGCAACATGAAGGGAGGCATCCGCGCCTCGCAGGATATTTCTTTTCAGGCCATGGAGCAGATCACCTCCCGCTACGTGAATATCATCCGGTCGGACCCTGCGGTTGCTACCGCGGTGGCCTTTACCGGCGGATTCGGGCCGGTGAACACGGGGCAAGTGATCGTATCCCTGAAGCCTTACCAGCAGCGCAAGCTCAGCGCTAGCGAGGTGATTGACCGTCTCCGGCCAAAGCTCAACAGCATCCCCGGCGCTCGGGGAATCCTGCAGGCCAATCAGAATTTAAGAATTGGCGCGAAATCGTCGAACGCGCTCTATCAATACACTTTGCAGTCCGAGAATATCGACGATCTGGTGAAATGGGGCCCCACCGTCTTCGCTCAGATGAGAAAGCTGCGCCAGCTCACCGACGTGGACACCGATCAGCAGAACAGCGGCCTGCAGGCCCGGCTCGTCTACGATCGCCAGACGGCGGCCCGGCTGGGAATCACTCCTCAGCTGATGGATACCACCCTCTACAGCGCTTTCGGGCAATCCCAGGTGTCCACGATGTACACCTCCCTCAACCAGTACCACGTGGTGATGGAGGTTGCCCCGAAGTTTTGGCAGGACCCGGAATCGCTAGACGACGTTTACATTCACTCCAGCAGCGGCAAGGTCGTTCCGCTGAGCGCGGTGGCCCATTTTGAGAAGAGAATCGCGCCCCTGGCCGTGAACCACGATGGGCAGTTCCCGGCGGTGACGATTTCCTTCAATCTGGCACCCGGTGTAGCCCTTAGCGACGCGGTAGAAGCCATCACCGGGGCCGAGCAGAACATCGCTATGCCTTCGTCGATTCGTGGAATGTTTTCCGGAACGATGAAGGCCTTTCAGGCGTCTCTCGAGACACTCCCTATATTGATCGTTACGGCTCTGCTGGCGGTTTATATCGTGCTGGGAATGCTCTATGAAAGCTATATTCATCCCATCACGATTCTTTCCACGCTGCCGTCCGCGGGCGTCGGCGCCGTGCTGGCCCTGATGATCTTTCACATGGATCTCGACGTGATCGCGGTGGTGGGAATCATCCTGCTGATCGGCCTGGTGAAGAAGAATGCGATTCTCATGATCGATTTTGCCCTGGCGGCGCAGCGGAACGAGCATCGCGACGCCAAGAGCGCCATCCATGAGGCGTGCCTCTTGCGCTTCCGGCCCATTCTCATGACCACCATGGCGGCATTGCTCGGCGCGCTGCCGCTGGCCATGGCCAAGGGGATCGGATCGGAAATGCGGGTCCCCCTCGGAATTACGATCATCGGCGGACTCATTTTCAGCCAGATGCTCACGCTTTTTACGACGCCGGTCGTCTATCTGTACATGGACCGTTTTAGCGTTCGGTGGCAGCGGCGAACCCGCCCTGGCCATTTGCAGGTAACCCCACAGGAAGCAGACTGACGCTTGAAAAACATGAGGAAGAACACACAAATGGTTCGCACGCTACGGGCTTCATACCTCTCTCTTGCTGGCATTGCGGTTGGCCTTGCCGCTCTCGCGGGATGCTCGGTCGGTCCCAAGTATCACACTCCCGTCGCGCAGACTCCTGCCGCGTTTAAGGAGCTCACCCCCGCCGATTTCAAAGATACCGACGGCTGGAAAGTAGCCCAGCCGGCTGACGCGGCCCTTCACAGCAACTGGTGGGAAGATTTTCATGATCCCGAACTCAACCACCTCGAGGAGCAGGTCAACGTTTCCAACCAGAACATCGCCGCCGCCACGGCGAATTTCTTTGCGGCGCGCGCTATCGTGAGAGAAGCGCGCTCGCAGTATTTTCCGACCGTCACTACGGCGCCAGGCATCACGTATTCGCGGCAGCCCTCCGTCAAGGGCAACACGCCAAGCACCCCCGGCGCCACGAACGCAAACACGGCCTTTCAGGGACCCACCTACACGTTCCCCTTCGACGCCACCTGGGTTCCGGACCTTTTCGGGCGCGTGAAGAATACCGTGCGGGCGGACATTGCGGCGGCGCAGGTGAGCGCGGCCGATCTTGAAAATACGAGATTGACGGCCCATGCCGAAGCGGCGGTCGATTACTACGAGCTGCGCACTCAGGATTCCCTCAAGCAATTGCTGGATTCCACGGTCGTGGCTTACCGGGAGTCCCTTCGTTTACAGCAGGTGTTGTTCGATACGGGCATTGCCAATGATGAAGCGGTCGCTCAGGCGGAAACCCAGCTGGAGACTACCGAGGCCCAGGATACCAACCTCGGCATCCTGAGGGCGCAGTACGAACATGCCATCGCACTGCTGGTCGGCCAGCCTGCATCCACCTTTTCGATTCAGCCCGCGCCCTTGACGCCGGCTCCGGTGGCGGTTCCCTTTGGCGTTCCTTCGCAACTTCTGGAGCGCCGTCCCGATATAGCGGCCTCCGAGCGCATGGTCGCCGAGGCCAACGCGCAGATTGGAGTCGCCAGGGCAGCCTACTTCCCGACAGTCACCTTATCCGCTTCGGCGGGCCTTCTCAGCGGGGCTTTCACGGATTGGTTTACGTGGCCGAGCCGCACTTTTTCCGTAGGCCCTGCTGTTGCGGAAACTCTCTTTGAGGGCGGACTCCGCCGCGCGACCGTGCAGCAATATCGCGCGCAGTATGATTCAACGGTGGCCAGCTACCGGCAGACCGTCTTGACCGCGTTTCAGCAGGTGGAGGATAACCTTTCCGCGCTTCGCGTCCTCTCCGTGGAAATTCAGCAACAGGACAAGGCGGTGAAATCGGCCGATAGATATCTTTCCGTTGCCACGGACCGCTATCGCCTGGGAATCGATCCTTACCTCAACGTGATTACAGCGCAAACAACCCTTCTCACCAACCAGCAGACGGCCGTGAATCTTCGCATGCAGCAGATGACTTCGACCATTCAATTGATCGAGGCTCTCGGAGGAGGCTGGGACACTTCTCAGCTGCCTTCAGAACCCGCCGTAGTTTCCAATTCTTCCCAGGCGCCGAAACCAACTCCCTGATTCGCTTTCCGAATAGCTCCGGGTCGGTATTACTGCGTACGGGAATATCCTGATGCCGCCGGGAAAAAGTTTGTATTCGGCACCCTTCACGCGCGCGGCCCAAGAAACCCGCGAAGGGGTGTGTATAATAACTTCCGTAAGGGGACTCGCGGACCCCCCTGCCGGGAAGAGCCGGTCCACGGCCTTCGCGTGGTTCTCACAATGGAGTCTCACCTCTTGAACGTCCCGCTCACCGTAGAAGTCTCAGCCTCCACGTTAAAACGCGTGGCCATCGAAGCCGTACATCCTGAAATCGAAGGCGGCCGGTTTCCCATCAAGCGCATTGTGGGCGACCAGGTGTCCGTCGAAGCGGATATTTTCGCGGATGGACACGACGTCCTCGCCGCCGTGCTCCTTTACAGGAGTTCCAGCCAGACCGAGTGGCAGGAAGCCCCGATGCAGTTTTTTGACAATGACCGCTGGCGCGGACACTTCGAGATCGCCAAGCTCGAACCGTATTTCTACACAATCCAGGCCTGGGTGGACGCGTTTCAAACCTGGGCACGCGACTTCTTCAAGAAATTCGACGCCGGGCAGGACGTCTCCGTAGATTTACTTACAGGAGCGGCCCTGATTCAAGCCGCCGTCACCCGCGCAACGGACATGGACGCGCGAAAGTTAAGCGGATTCGCGGCGGAAATAAAGCGGTTGTCCTCCGCCAAGGACCGGCCGGTAGCGGCTCTCGTCCGAAGCGCGGAGCTGGCCGAGCTCATGGCGCGCTATCCCGACCGCAGTGGGGCAACTACGTATTCGCAGGAGCTTCGCGTCACCGTTGATCGCGAGAAGGCGCGTTTCAGCTCCTGGTACGAGATGTTTCCCCGCTCGTGCACGAGCGATCCGGCGGGGCACGGCACTTTCCGCGATTGCGTGGGCCGCCTCGACTACATCGCCGCCATGGGCTTCGACGTTCTTTATCTCCCGCCCATTCATCCCATTGGATTTACGGGGCGCAAGGGGAAGAATAATACGTTTCCGCCCTCCGGGGACGACACGGGAAGTCCCTGGGCAATCGGCTCCGCCGAGGGCGGCCACAAGTCGATTCATCCCGCGCTGGGAACTCTGGAGGATTTTCAGTTCTTCCAGTCGGAGGCAGCGGCGCGCGGCCTGGAGCTGGCGCTCGACATCGCCTACCAGTGCTCTCCGGATCATCCGTACGTGAAAGAACATGAAGAGTGGTTCCGCCACCGTCCCGACGGCTCGATTCAGTACGCAGAAAACCCTCCGAAAAAATACGAGGATATCTATCCGCTTTTCTTCGAAAACGAGCACGCCCGCGAGTTGCTGGAAGAGCTGAAAAGCGTGGTCACGTACTGGGCCGCGCAGGGAGTCCGGATTTTCCGCGTCGACAATCCGCACACCAAGCCCTTTGCTTTCTGGGAGTGGATGATCGAGGAGGTCCGCCGCGAGTACCCCGCCGCGATTTTTCTGGCGGAGGCCTTCACGCGTCCGAAGATCATGTACCGGCTCGCGAAACTCGGGTTCACGCAGTCGTACACGTACTTTGCGTGGAAAAATACGAAGTGGGAACTTACGCAGTACTTTACGGAAATTACGCAGCCGCCGGTCCGCGAGTTTTTTCGGGGAAACCTGTGGCCCAACACCCCCGATATCCTAACGGAATTTCTACAAGATGGCGGGCCTCCGGCGTTCATGTCCCGCTTGATTGTGGCGGCCACGCTTGGATCGAGTTACGGAATCTACGGACCCGCCTACGAACTATGCGAAAATCGCGCCGTGCATCGCGGCAGCGAGGAATACTGGGACTCGGAGAAATATCAGGTGCGCGTCTGGCCGATCGACCATGCCTACAGCCTGCGCGGGCTGATTACCCGAGTGAACCAGATTCGCCGCGACAATATAGCGCTGCAGAGCAGTAACAGCCTGCGCTTTCATCCCGTGGATAACGATCAACTTATCGCCTACAGCAAGGTAGCCGGCGACCGCTCGAACGTGATCGTCGCCATCGTCAATCTCGACTTTCGTTACAAGCAGTCCGGCTGGGTGGAGCTGCCTCTGCAGGATTTCGGACTGGACCCTGGCCAGCTGTTTCAGGTGGAAGATCTTTTGACCGGCACCCGTTTCGAGTGGCGAGGTCCGAAAAATTACGTAGAACTCGACCCGCACATGCCGGCACATATCCTGAAGATTCGGTAGAAATACGGACCCCGATTATTGGAGATTGAGTTGAATGGGTACCTTGCAGCCCGCATCGAAACCGTTGGAAAAGAGGGCACCGGTGGCTGACACCGAGTCGCTATGGTACAAGGACGCGGTTATCTATCAATTGCACGTCCGTACTTTTTGCGACAGCAACAACGACGGCATCGGTGATTTCCGCGGGTTGATGCAGAAGCTGGATTACCTGGAACACCTGGGCGTTGATGCGCTGTGGCTGATGCCGTTCTTTCCTTCGCCGCTGCGCGACGACGGCTACGACATTTCGGACTACTACTCCGTTCATCCCAACTACGGCGAACTCGACGATTTCAAAGCCTTCTTGAAGGTGGCCCACGAGCGGGGAATCAAGGTCATCATTGAGCTGGTTCTCAACCACACCTCGGACCAGCACGCGTGGTTTCAGGAGTCCCGCAGTTCGCACGACAACCCCAAACGCGACTGGTACGTGTGGAGCGATACGGACGACCGTTACAAGGACGCCCGCATCATTTTCCTCGACACGGAATTATCGAACTGGGCGTGGGACCCGGTTTCGAAGTCGTATTACTGGCACCGCTTCTTCAGCCATCAGCCCGACTTGAATTACGACAATCCGGCTGTGTTCGAGGCCATGTGGGGGGTGATGAAGTTCTGGCTCGACATGGGCGTGGACGGTTTCCGCCTGGACGCAGTGCCGTATTTGGTAGAACGCGACGGAACCAACTGCGAGAATCTCCCGGAAACCCACGCGATGATCCGCGAGCTTCGCAAGCGCCTGGACGCGGAATATCCCGGCAAAATGCTGCTCGCCGAAGCGAACCAGTGGCCGGCGGACGTCTCGTCCTACTTCGGCAGCGGCGACGAATTCCACATGGCGTTCCATTTTCCGCTGATGCCGCGGATCTTCATGGCCGTGCAGCTCGAAGACCGCAAACCCATCATTGAAATTCTGGAGCAGACGCCGCAGATTCCCGACACCAGCCAGTGGTGCATCTTTCTTCGCAACCACGACGAACTCACGCTCGAAATGGTCACCGACGTCGAGCGGGACTACATGTACGACGTGTACGCGAAAGACAAAACGATGCGCCTGAATCTGGGCATCCGGCGGCGCCTTGCGCCGATGATGGACAACGACCGCCGGCGCATCGAACTGCTCAACGTGCTGCTGATGTCCATGCCCGGCACGCCCATTATTTATTATGGAGATGAGATCGGCATGGGCGACAACATTTACCTGGGGGACCGTAACGGCGTGCGCACGCCGATGCAGTGGAACGGCGGCTGGAACGCGGGGTTTTCGGGCGCCGATCCCGAGCGCCTGTATTCGCCGCTGATATCCAATCCCGTCTACGGCTATCAGGCGATCAACGTAGAGGCGCAAAAGCGGGTGCCCCATTCGCTGCTCTCGTGGATGAAGAGGCTGATCGAAGTGCGCAAGTCCTCGCACATCTTCGGGCGCGGATCGATTGAGTTTCTCCGGCCGTCCAACCACCGCGTGCTGGCGTACGTGCGTCAGCTGGACGATCAGAAGATCCTCATCGTGAACAATCTTTCCAGCTCCGCCCAGGCGGTCGAACTCGACCTGCGCGAATTCAAAGGCAGCATTCCGGTCGAAATGTCCGGCAGGAATCTTTTTCCGCGTATAGGGGATTTGCCGTATTTGCTGACGCTGGGTGCTTATCAATCCTATTGGTTCCGATTGCGGCGCTTCTAGCGCCACACCCGCAACATGATCCGGAGACAGCCTTGGCTGAGGAATCTTTTCTCACAGACGACCTGCTGAGCCAGCTGATCAGCGTCGGCGAAGTGGACCTTCTCGTCGGGATCCCTTCGCTCAACAACGCGGCGACCATCGCGAACGCGGTGGCGGCG
>Ga0302324_100006738_pt1 | contig 24633 bp, 18 predicted proteins | sample Palsa_T0_1_FD_201949 | JGI IMG/M metagenome (GOLD analysis project Ga0302324, IMG submission 201949) | Peat permafrost microbial communities from Stordalen Mire near Abisko, Sweden - Palsa_T0_1 | ecosystem: Environmental > Terrestrial > Soil > Palsa > Peat permafrost | place: Sweden: Abisko... | reverse complement strand
AGGCGCGCCCCCAGATTCTTGCGTCCGGTCATGGTCTGCACGTCGTGCCAGATGTCGTTCAAGCGGTCGAGTTCGGCCTTGTCGAGCGTGATCTGATCGCCCTGCAATGCGGACTGTCCTTTCCATCCGGGCGGCGCGGTGAGTACCGTGCCGCCCGCTCGCGCGAAGTTTTTCAGAATCTCACGCTGCTCGGGGGTGAGGGCATCGGCATCGACATCGACCGCCATGGATGCGCCCGCCAGCGAATTCGAATCGAGCCGCTGGCCGGGGATGGCGCGCAGGGGCGTGTGCTTGGCCGCGATCATGTCCAGGATGCCGCCGGAGAGCAACGCGTCGTCGTGATCCTGCACCACGGCCAGCTTGCCGTAAGATTGCAGTGCGCGCCACTCGCCGTGCGATTCAAAGAACTGCAGCACCTGCGCCATGGCGCGCCAATCCTTACTGGCCGCCGGATCGCCGCGTTCCAGCCGGGCGGAGAAGTCGTCGTCAAGCGCCAGGACCCAGCGTGCGCCGGCCATTTCCGCGTCGCTGATGGCCGCCATGTAGCGCTCGCCGGTGATCACGCTGTGGGCCGGCGGCAGGTAGCCCAGCCACACGGCGGCCGGACCCCATGCGCGCACGGAACGGATGAAGCCGGTGTTGGTGTCGATCCACGGCGAGCCCGATGGAGCGGCCTTGGCGGCGCCGTTATCCAGCACCTGGATGCCGGGCCAGACGCCTTGGTACGTGCCGACGATTGGGTCCGGACCGCCCAGCGGCATGTGCGCGCGGGAGGTCAACTCGACCACGGTCGTGTGCGTGTCGGCCAGCGCGTCGCGCACGCGCGCGGCGGTTCCTTTGGGAAAATCGCCCTCCAGCACGATGCCCTGGAAGCCGGAGCGAACGGCCTTGCGCGCCGCATCGGCCGGGTCTCCGCCGGGCTTCAGCACCGCCAACGCGACTAGGCCACGGTCGGCCGCGCGGCTCAGGAATTCGGGCGTGGACGAGCTCAGCAGCAGGCAATTGATAGGCGTGCCGGAGAGCAGGTCGAGCGTTTTCGGATTCGTGCCGTCCCAGCGTGCGGGAACCCAGGCGGACGGCGGCACGGAGGCCAGCAACGGGATTGCGCCCAGCAGCGCCACACACGGGGCCATGCGCAGCATCATTCTTCTACTGTACATCGGAAGCCCGGAAGAGCCGGAATCGAATGATCGGACGGCTAATGAATCAACAGCAACAGATCCTCAGCGTGCACATGCCTCCCCGGCTGCACCAGCACCTGCGTGACTTTCCCGCCCCCGGGCGCGTACACCGTACTCTGCATCTTCATGGCTTCCATCGCCAGCAGGCGGTCGCCCTTCTTCACCGCCTGATTCAATTCCACTCCGCAACAGTTGAGACTACACCCGGAATGGGCGCGCCGATCTCGCCCTGCTTGGCGGGTCCGCCTTGGGCCGCGCGGCCACCTTCAGCTCCAGACTCTTGTTGCGGATGTTCACTTCCCTCGGCTGCCCGTTCAATGCGAAGAACACCGTGCGAAAACCTTCCGGATGCGGCTCTCCCATCGTCGGAAACTTGATCGCCAGCGCCTTGCCCGCCTCCATTTCCACGGCAATTTCGTCGCCCTTCTCAACAATACTTGTGAGGAGATTAAATAACTACCGGCTAAAGCCGGTAGGATTCGATTCCGACTGAAAGTCGGGTTGCGGCGAAAGCCGCCTGAAGGGCCCCGGCTGAGAGCCGGCTCAAGGCTCGGTGCGACGCGGTAATCTTGAACCCCTGATTTTCATCTTGGCTCTCGATATACTTCTTGATCGTATCCTCGTCTACCGCACCCACGCCCGCCCAGAAGTACCCGCGCGCCCAATAGGTGTTGCCCCCATTATCCCTTTCCGGAGTTCCCCAAATTCGTCCTGCAAGCCTGCGGGGCGACCGGCCCTAACAGTACGATCACTACTTCCCTGCTCTGACAGATCTGCCGTAGCAGGCCGCGTGCGCGCTGGTTCGGTACTCGCCCATCCCCCTATTTTCGCAGCAGGAGGCTCGAAGCTGACCGCCTGAAAGGCGATAGGATTAGACCTGGAAGACAGAGCTAGGGTCGTGCTCGTTTGCGAAGCCGGTGGCGGACTTGCGCACGTTGGGGTGGCTGCATGCATGAATACGACGTGACCTTTAAGTTGATCCTGCAAGAGTCGGTGGACCTGGTGATGCGTGAAATCGCCGGCACGCCCATCGCGAAGTGGCTCAGTCCCGAACTGCCGGAGGTACGCAATACGCGCGTGGACCTGCTGGCGAAACCGCTGCCGGCGACTTGGTCCACATCGAACTGCAGAGCACCAACGATCCCAACATGGCTCTTCGGATGGCTCAATACTGCTTGCGGGTGTATCGCCTCTTCGGCAAGTTTCCACAACAGGTCCTGGTTTACGTGGGTGAGGCGCCCATGCGCATGGGAACGGAACTCCGCGGGCCTTCTCTGCAATATTCATACCGGATGGTGGACATTCGAGAGTTCGACGGCGAACGCCTGCTGGAGAGCCCCCGTTTGGGGGATAATATAATAGCGATTCTAACCAGGCTGCCGGATCTCAGGGGTTCGATCCACCGGGTCATGCAGCGGATTGCGGCTCTTGAGCCGGGACAGCGGGAATGCGCGCTCAGGCGTCTCATGATTCTCGCTGGACTGCGGAGACTTGGGCCGGTAATAGAGGAGGAAGCCAGACAAATGCCAATTCTCAACGACATTATGGATCACGAGGTTCTTGGGCGCGAGTTCAAGAAAGGCCAACAACTGGGTGAACAGCGGGGTGAACAGCGGGGCGAACTGAGAGGTGAGTTGAAGGGTGAACTGCGGATCATGCGGCGGCTCATCGAACGGCGCTTTGGCTCGGTTCCCGATTGGGCGGAAGAGCGCCTGTCAAAGCTATCCGCCGCCGAACTCGAGGCGTTAAGCGTGCGCGTGCTCGATGGCGGCAGTCTCGCAGAACTGCTGCAATAGCCGCTATTCCGCTACCGTACCCCGGCATTCGCCGAAGCCGATACGCTTCAAACCTTCGCCTTCGCAGAAGCCCCGCAGAATCACTTCGTCGCCGTCCTCCAGAAATTTGCGCATTTCGCCTGTCGGCAACCGGATCGGATCGGCGCCGCGTTGGGTCAACTCCAGCAGGCAGCCGCGCGCGTCCGGCCCCGGTCCCGAAACCGTGCCGCTGGCCAGCAAATCGCCCGGACGCAAGTTGCATCCGTTGCTCGCGTGGTGCGTCAGTAACTGCGCGAGCGTCCAATACAGATCCTTCAGGTTGCCCCGGCTCAGCCGCATCGGCGCATCCATCTGCCGCGACCGGATGTAGACTTCCAGCGTCACATCGATGCCGCCGTGCCGCCGGTCTTCCGGCGAGTTCAAATACGGAAGCGGATCGGGGTCGCCCGGCGGACGTTCGAACGCCGGCGCGCGGAAGGGCGCCAGCGCTTCCAGGGTCACGATCCAGGGAGAGATGCTCGTCGCGAAGCTTTTGGCCAGGAACGGTCCCAACGGCTGATATTCCCAGGATTGGATGTCGCGGGCGGACCAGTCGTTCAGCAGGCACAGGCCAAAGATGTGCTCTTCCGCTTCCGCGATCGGAATCGGCTGGCCGAGATCGTTGCCTGGACCCGTGAAGAACCCCACCTCCAGTTCGTAATCGAACGCCCGGCTCGGTCCGAAGACCGGCTCTGCCACCGCCGCGTCCTTCGACTGGCCGCTGGGGCGCCGCACCGCCGTGCCGCTCGCAACGATCGAGGAAGCGCGGCCATGGTAGCCGATGGGCACGTACTTGTAGTTTGGCAGCAGCGGATTATCCGGGCGAAACAGGCGGCCCACGTTAGTCGCGTGATGCACCGACGCGTAGAAGTCCGTGTAATCGCCGATACGGGCAGGCACCATCATGGTGGCCGCCTCCATCGGCGCCAGGAGCGGTTCCACGGCGGCTTGGTGCACGCTGCCGGCGCGCAGCAATTCCACGATGCGCTTCCGCAGCGGCGACCAATGCGCGCGGCCGAGAGACATGAGGAAATTCAGGCAAGGCGCGCGACATGCTTCGACCGTTGCAGGGGCGAGCCCATTGAGAAGCCCCGCCTCGGCCGCGCCCCGCAGATCCAGTATGCGATCACCGATGGCGACACCGATCGACAATGTGGCCGGGCTTTCAAAGACGCCGTAGGGCAGATTCTGAATAGGGAAACCCGTGCCCGGAAGGTTGGCAGACTCAACCCAACTGGCAGTGTCTCGATCCAAAAAAGAAAATGGTTCCAAGTGACCCGATCTCGCAGCCAAACTCCCCGCCGGCATGCAACGGCACAGAGCTTCGCAACCAGACCAGCCGGGTGCCTTCCTTTCGGCTCCCCGCCGCCCCTTTTGCGGGGTAACGGATCGATGCTTCCAGGCTCACCTGCCAGCTTTTCTGGCTGGAACCGGCATCTCAAAGCGGCCTTTCACTCTCCCGAAACGACTGCCCGTTTCCAGGCCACCATTTCGAGGTCAAAGCTCCCGACCTGCCCCTTCGACACCCTGCCGTGCGTTCGTCCAGCCCGTTCGGATTTCAGTTCCCTCACGCGCTTCCGGTTAGCCCCGGTGCGCGCAAGATCGTCGCTGAAATCCCGTTGCCCGACTCCTGCCCGGCACTCCCAACCCTTCCTCGGATCTCCACTCCCCTTGGGGGCCTTTCGGACCCTTCCGGATCAAAGCGTTCGATCCGATTCCTGGCTGGAAAGTTCGCTTCCCGAGCGCTCCCGATTGCCTTTTACTCCCTGGCTTCGATTCTATTTTACTAGCTTCTCCGCCAGATCACCGCTCCAGGCTCGCTAAGCGTTCAGCAGCTTGCTGTTCCTCAGACCTCTTGGAACCACCCTCATCATGCCTCAGCCGCTTTGTTACAGTCAAATGAAAATCTGGTTTCAATACTGTTTTCCTCAGTTTTTATTGTTTTTATATTCAATAGTTTACAGGAAGCATACGGTGCATTGCCTGTGGAAAAAACAAGGATTGGCAGTTGTGTTCCCGGAATACCCATCTATTCCGACTCGTCGAATCCCGCCTCGGGCGCTGGCAGCACGTCCTGATCGCCGGCCACCCAAACGTATAATGTGGGCAGCAGGAAGATATTCATCACCATCGCCACCATCAGCCCGCCCACGATCACGATGGCAAAAGGACGCTGCGAATCGGAGCCGATGGCGGTGGACGTGGCGGCCGGCAGCAAGCCCAAGGTCGCCACCAGCGTCGTCATCATGATGGGCCGCAGCCTCAGTACGGCGCCTTCCACCGCTGCGTCGATGATCGAATGACCGCGCGTACGAAGCTGGTTGATGTACTCCAGCATGATCACACCGGTCTGCACGCAAACCCCAAAAAGCGCGAGGAAGCCCACCCCGGACGACACGCTGAAATGCGTGCCCGTGGCCAGCAGCGCCAACAGGCCGCCCAGCGGGGCCATGGCGATGTTCGCCAGCATCAGGGTAGCCCACTTGAACGAATGGAACATCGTATACAAAATCAGGAAGATCACCAGGATAGTCACCGGCAGCACGATCATCAGCCGTTTTTGCGACCGTTGCTGGCTGGCGTATTCGCCCGCCCAACTGATCGTGTAACCCTCCGGCAGCTTCACCTGGCGGCCTACATCTTTTATAGCCTCCTCCACCGTGCTGCCCAAGTCGCGTCCGCGCACGCTGTATTTGATGGCCACATAGCGCGAATTCTCTTCCCGGTAGATTTCCGACGCTCCGTCCAGGACTTTTACCTGCGAAAGTTGCGCCAGCGATACGCGTTCGCCGCTGGGCGCCAGCAGCCGCACGTTCGCGATGGCTTCCTTGGTGTCGCGATAAGGCGCCGTGTATCTCGGCACCAGGTCGAAGCGCCGCTCACCCTGCAGGATTTGGCTGACGGCGTTCCCGCCCACCGCCGTCTGAATGGCATCCTGCACATCCGACACATTCAGGCCGTAGCGCGATGCCTGGTCCCGGTCTATGATGAAGTTCAAATTAGGCTGGCCGATCACCCGAAACAGGCCCAGGTCTTCGATGCCCCGAATGTGCCGCATCACACCCACGATCTGGTCGCCGGTCTGTTCCAGCACCTTCAGATCGGTGCCGTAAATCTTGATGGCCAGCTCCCCCTTGACTCCGCTAACGGCTTCCTCCATATTGTCGGCGATCGGTTGGGAAAAGTTCCAAAGGACGCCGGGGATTTGCTCAAGCTCGCGATCCATGGCCGCGATCAGCCGTACCTTCTCATGGTGGAAGACTGCCCGCCATTGCTCCTTGGGCAGCAGATCGACGAAATACTCGGTGTTGAAAAAACCAGTCGTATCGGTGCCGTCGTCCGGGCGGCCCACTTGCGAGACCACCTGTGTCACCTCCGGAAAAGAGGCCAGAATAATGCGCGCCTGGTTCATCAACCGGGTGCCCTCGGCCGGTCCCGTGCTGGGCGCCAGAGTGCCGCGCGCCCAGATAGCTCCCTCGTCCAGATGCGGCAGAAATTCCGATCCGATAATGCCGCTGCCGGCCAGCCAGGCGGCCACCATCAGGCAGACCACCGCCACGCCTACGGTCAACCAGCGCGCGCGGATGGCCCACCGCAATATCGCGCGATAGCCCCGCGTCAGCCATGCCAGTACCGGATTGCGCCACTCCTTGGCGCCGCGCCGGAAGAGCAAGCTCGATAGCACCGGCGCGACCACCATCGAGAAAATCAGCGCCCCCAGCAGCGCGAACGCCACTGTCCAGGCCATGGGCTTGAACAGGCGTCCCTCCACACTTTGCAGCGTAAAGATCGGCAGATACGCCGTGATGATTATGCCAATCGCGTAAAACACAGGCCGCTGCACCTCGTGCGCCGCGTCGCGTATGCGTTCCTTCACCGGCCTGGGAGCGCCGCCCGCATGCCCCAGATGCCGGACGATGTTTTCCACCATCACTACCGCGCCATCCACCACCATGCCGAAATCCAGTGCGCCGAGCGATAGCAGATTGGCAGGAATATGGCGCAGATCCAGACAGATCGATGCGAATAGCAGGGCAAACGGAATGGTGATGGCTACAATCAGTGCGCCGCGGATGTTCCCCAGGAACAGGAATAAAACGATGGCCACCAGGATGATGCCTTCCCGCAGGTTGTGCAGCACCGTGTGCGTGGTGTAGCGCACCAGGTCGCTGCGGTCCAGAAACGGCCGCACTTTCACCCCGCGCGGCAGAATATGCTCGTTCAGCTCTTTGATCTTGGCGTGAATGGCCGCCAGTGTCGCGTCGGAATCGGCGCCTTTTCGCAGTAGCACGATGCCTTCCACCACATCGTCGTTGTCCACGATCTTGCCGTCCGCCCGGTGCAACGCGAAGCCGATCCGCCCCAGCCTGATTTTGGGCCCCTGTGTCACCGCTCCGATGTCTTTAATCCGTATGGGCGTTCCGTTCTGCGTCTTCAGGACCGTTTTGCCGATGTCCGGCACGTTCTCGAAAAGCCCGACGGAGCGCACGTTCACTTCCTGCAGGCCCTGCTCGATGAAGCTGCCGCCGGCGTTCACATTATTGTTCGTCAACTGCTGCTCGATGTCGCCTATGTTCAGCCCGTATTCCACCAGTTTGTTGGGATCGATGGCCACTTGAAATTCCTTGGTGATCCCTCCGAAACTGGATACATCCACCACGTTCGGCACGGACTTGAACTGCTTCTCCAACACCCAGTCTTCCAGCGCCTTCAATTCCATCAGGTCGTATTCGGGATTCGTGCTGGTCAGGGTATACCAGAAAATCTGGCCGACTGGGCTGTAATCCGTCCCGATCTGCGGCTGCAGGTTTTCGGGCAGCGTCACCTGCGCCAGCCGCTCCAGGGCCTTCTGGCGGTTCCAGTCGTTTTCCGATTCGTCGTCGAATACCAGCATCACGCTGGAGAGCCCGAACAGCGAGGTGGACCGCAGATGTTGCAAATGCGGCAGCCCGTTCATCACGATCTCGATGGGTATGGTGACCTGCTGCTCCACCTCCTCGGCCGCCCGGCCAGGCCACTGCGTGATGATCTGTACGTAGTTGTTGGCTACGTCCGGATAAGCTTCGATAGGCAGATTTTGGAATGAAATGACGCCCCACGCAAAAAGCAGAACGGCGAGCGCCACGATCAGCAGCGGGTTATCCAGCGCGAAATCGACAAGACGGCGAATCATTGGCTCAGCCTACCCGTGGGGCAGGCCCATGCTGGGCACGCCCTGCGGCGGCCTCCCAGGCCGCCATTCTTTGCCCCCAGCGGCAATGGCTTGGCTGGGACACTGGCATTTGGTTGCGCATTACTTGAAGGTCACCACACTGGCCGACGGCGTGTGTGCGCGTGCGTTTTTCACGATGCCCATGAAGCGGTGCGCCAACTCCAGAATCCATTGCGCCTTGCGCAGCCGGATGGCTTCATGCGTAAATAATTCTTTTCCCACGCCGATGGCGCTGGCTCCCGCCGTGATGTAATGACCTGCCGTGTGCTGCTGTACCCCGCCCCCCGCGATCAGCCGTATCTGCGGCAGGGCTGCCTTTAAGGCCCGGATATAACTGTCGCCGCCCAGCGTGGTACAAGGAAACACTTTCACAAAATCGGCGCCCGCTTTCCAGGCGTTGATGATCTCCGTAGGCGTCAACGCACCCGGCATCACCAGGACGCCCTCTTCCACGGCCAAACCCACCACGCTCACATCCATCCCCGTGCTGGTGATGAACCGCGCTCCGGCTTCTGCACAACGGCGCGCCGTCTCCGCGTCCAGCACCGTTCCGGCGCCCACCACCATGTCCGGAAAGTCCCGCAAAAGCGCGCGAATCAAGTCCAGCGCCCCGGGCACCGTCATGGTGATTTCGGCAATGGGCAGCCCCGCGCGATAGACGGCTTCCGCCGCGAAACGGGCGTCTTCGGCCGAGGCCAGACGCACGGCCGGAATGATGCCGATCTCCTCGATGCGCGCGCGAACTTCGTCTTTCGTCATCGGTCTACTGTATTACTGTTCCACCGTGGCCTGCAAAACCAAAGCGTTTGAGACTACTTTCTGGCCCGGCCGGATGCCACCGGCCACCTCCTGCAGGTTACCGGGCAACATCTTCCCGCCTGTGACTTCGATGCGCCGGAACTGCGAGCCCTCCGCCGGCACATACACCCAGTCGCGGTCGTGCAGATGCAACACGGCGGACGCCGGCACCGTGGCGTGTACTTCTTTGTGGGGCCCGTGGAACGTGGCGGTCACAAACATGCCGAGCCGCATCATGCCCGGGTTGTGCATCTCCAACCGCACCTTCGCGGTGCGCGTGTTAGGGTCTAGAATCGGGCCGATGTTGCCCACCCGGCCCCGGAACGCCAGGTTCGGATAGGCGTTCAATTTGACGTCCGCGTAATCTCCCAGATGCGCTTGCGGTAAATCGTTCTCGTACACATCGCAAAGAATCCAGATAGAGGATAAGTCGGAAATTGTGAAGGGGTTCGGCGAGGCCAGGCCTTGCACGCCGGCCGCCGCGGTCACCTGCTGGTCGGTGATCACGCCCGAAACCGGCGCCCGCACCTCCACGATGGGCGATGGGTGGTCCGGATCCGCGCCCAGCACGTGCAGGTGGGCCAGGGTGGTTTTGACAGTGACCTGGGCCTTAGTCTCGGCATCCTGGGCAACCTCCAGGTCTTTTTGCGCCACCGCGCCTTTATCGAAGAGTATCTTGGCGCGATCCAGTTGCGCGCGCGCCAGGGTTTCGTCCGCCAGAGCCTGCTCGTAGTCTGAGTAAGCACCGGAGATATCGGAGCTCTGTACTTTCAGCAGAAGCTGACCCTTAGTGACGGTGTCTCCCAGCCGCGCGTCGATCTCGGCGACCCGGCCAGTCGCCAGCGTGATCACCGGAATGTTACGCGATACATCGGCCGCCACCACGCCGGTCACATTCAGTTCCGGCGCCGCGGCGTACTCTCCCGCCGTGGCCAACGGAAACTTGCTGGGATCGTCGACTTTGAACAGACCCGCGTTTTGCACGTGCTCCACTTCGGCCGGCGGCGGCGCCTCCGCCTTCGGGTCGCCCTTTCCCTGCGCGTTGCAACCTGCCAGAATTAGCGCCACGCCTAGCGCCACGCCCAATGTTACTGCCAGCGCACACCGGTTGATGCTGCCACTCTCTCTCATGGAATAACCTCGCGGCCCACCGCCAGATTCAACTGGCTCGCCGCGGACAAATAAGACCCTACCAGGTTCAAGTAACTTACTTGCACGCTGCGGTAGTCTCTCTGCGCGTCTAAGTAGTCGACCAGAGCGGCCTGGCCGTGCTGATACGAAAAGGCGATCGTGTCCCGTACCCTGGCGGCCGTCGCCAGATACTTCGTCTTGTACGGCCGCAACAGCGTGACGGTGTTCAACAGCGTTACATATGCCGAATCCACGTCGCTGAATACCTGTGCCTGGGCCGCGTCGCGCAGCCTCTCGTTGCGCCCGATGTCCAGCCGCGTGCGCTCCTTCTCGCCCTGGTTCCGGTCGAAGATGCGCAACGGAATGTTCACATTCACGCCTACGTACACCGGTATCGGAGGGTTGCGGGCGAAATCCATGCCGAACGTCGGATCGGTCGATCCATTGGCCACGGCCAGCTTATAATCGGTCTGCGCTTTATCGACCGATTGGACAGCCGCCTTCAAATCCGGCCGCTCTTCCATGGCGATGCGCCGCAGGTCGTCCTGCACCAGCGCCGGTTCGCTGAAATCGAACGGGCCGCTCGCATCGAACTGGTCGATGGGCGTCCGGTCGTTCAGCAACTGCAGCAGTTGAATCTTCGCCGTCCGCAAATTGACATCCGCCGTTTGCAGATCCGATTCGTATTGCACGCGCTGCAATTCCAGACGGTCTAAATCCACTCGTGCGATATCGCCCGCATTATAACGCTCCCGGCTGATGGCCAGTTCGCGGTCGAAGTACGCCAGATTTTCCTTCGCCAAATCCAGCACCGCCTTGGCTTGCAGCATTTGTATAAATGCGGTGCGTAAATTAAAAATCAGATTCCGCTTCTGATCTTCCAACTGCGATTGCGCCACGGCCGTTCCTTTTTGAGCGCTCTCCAGCCGCAGTTCGCGCTTGTGCCGCCGCTCGTGCAGGTAGCTCACAGAAGCCGACGGAAACGCCTCCGAAAACGGGCTGTATTTATCGACCGGGTTCTTGGCGAAAGGGTTGATTTGATCGATCCCCGCTGTGAAGTCCGGGTTGGGACGCAGAAAGGCCGTGACCTCTTCAGCCCGCGACTCGTCAATGCCGATCTGCGCGGCTCGCAACGTGGGATTCGACTTCTCGAATTCCTCCTCGGCCTGCTGCCAGGTCAAAACCTTTTGCGCGAGAACGGTTTTGGCCATGCTACCCACAATGAAAAAGCAGATCCACAGCCCCCGGACTACGCGCCGCACGCTACCTCCATGGGAAATAATGGGTTTCTTCGTCGAAAGAGGAGTACCACCATCTGCTGACGGGGAAGAGCGGATCCTCTAGGGCAGGCAGGGATCGTCCCAGTCTTCACCCGATCATATCCTATGATACCTTCCGGCTCGTCTCGACAGGAATCCATCCTTCGGCCCGGATCGGCCTATCTTTCAGCCAGAGAGTATCGTCCGATGGTATCCGTATGGAGGTAAGGAAACCGTAAGCTGCGCCTCAGGAAGACGTAAAATATGCGCACCCTGTCCCACCTGGGGGGTGTTAAAATCGGGCCAAATGCGAATCCGCTATCTCATTCCCATAGCCGTAACCGTCTTCGCTGCCACCGTCCCGGTGATCAAGTGGAAGCCTGGCGACCGCACTCGTCCCATGCCCCCCATGGTCACGCCGGGAGAGCCCAGCACCCAGGCGCATGCCGGCACGGCCCCGTCCGACGCCGTGCAGCTTTTCAATGGAAAGGACCTCTCCGCCTGGCAGCAGCGCAACGGCAAGCCCATCGCCTGGAAGCTGCGCGACGGCTACTTCGAAGTGGCACCTGGCACTGGCGACATCGTCACCAAGCAGCCCTTTGGAGATTCCCAGTTGCACGTCGAGTGGGCCACCCCGGAGCAGCCCCACGGCGCCGATCAGGAGCCCGGCAACAGCGGCGTGTACCTGCACTCCCTGTACGAGATTCAGGTGCTGGAGTCCAACCGCAACAAGACTTACCCCGATGGCCAGGCCGGCGCGATCTATTGCCAGTATCCGCCCCTGGTAAACCCCGCCCGCCCACCGGGCGAGTGGCAGACCTACGATATCGTCTTCCACGGCCCTCGGTTCGCCGATGGCAAGCTGCTGGAACCGGCCACGGTGACGTTGCTGTTCAACGGCGTGCTCGCCCAGGATCGCGCCATGCCCACCGGCCCCACCGACTACATGAAGCGCCCACCTTACAAGGTGACGCCCGCCAAGTTGCCGCTCCTGCTGCAGGACCACGGAGAGCCCGTACGCTATCGCAATATCTGGATCCGGGAGTTGAAAGAACCGGCGGAATGAGGCGGCCCCAGGGACTCTAGAGGCTCGCCTCCCCAGCGTCGCCATGCTACCGTGATCTCGGAGCAAGGAGCTTCCCTCCCTACTCCGCGGGCGCATAATTACGCCCAATTGCGCATAATCCGGGCGCGTCCGGCAGTGCAGCGTTTGCACGTACCAGTTCGTTTGTCACACTTCCATTTCCAGCCGGCAATCCGTCGCCGGCGCACAATTACGCCTAATCGCGCACGCGGCCTCGTCGCGGAACCGGCCCGCCGGCCCACGCCAGGTCACGGGATCTCCACGATTTCGCGGAAGAGGCCGAATGGCGCCTCATCTTCACGCCCAGTCCTCTAGGCGGCAAAGCCACAATCCAGAAGGCCTCCCCGATGAACGGTTGTGCCGGCGATTGGATTTGCCGTAGGAGACTCGCCACTCAGCGAGTATGGCGGCCTGGGAGGCCGCCGCAGGCCGAGGGCCTGCCCCCACCTCTAGCGGGGCGGAGGAGCAAGAGCTTTCGCAACTTCGCGGATCAACTCATCGGGAACGAATTTCGACACGAAGCCGTCCGCTCCCACCTGCTTGGCATGCGATTCGTTGGCCGAACCGGACAGAGAAGAGTGAATCACGACCGGAACGCTTTTCAGCAAATCATCTTCCTTCAACCGGCGGGTCAGCGTGAAGCCATCCATCTCGGGCATCTCCAGATCGGTTAGCACCATGGCGACCTTCTGGCGTATGGGCAGGCCGGCACTGCGGGCCTCCTGCGCTATGCTCTTCAGATAAGCCCACGCCTCTTGGCCCGTCTTCGCACCCACAAAAGGAAGCTTGATCCGGTTCAGCACCGTCTCGATCTGGCGGCGCGCGACGCTGGAGTCGTCGGCATAGACGATCACAGAGCCCGGGGGAATTTGAAGGGACGGGATATACGTGATCTCGTCGCCGCTCTTAAAACGGGACGGCAGAGTTTCCCGCAGGATCGATTCCACGTCCAGGATCAGAGCCAGGCGGGCGTTCTCCTCTTTTTCGTCCAGGCGGGCGAGGCTGGTCACGAGCGCGCCGCTGGTAGCTTTCTCCGCAGAGACCACGCGACTCCACTCCAGGCGCACGATCTCCTCGACTTCCTCCACGGCGAAACCCTGAACCGAGCGTTCGTACTCAGTGACCAGGAGAATGTTGCGCGCCGAGGGCGTGCAACTCACCACGGAGGGGAGATCGATTACCGGAATGATCTGGCCCCGGATATTGGCGACGCCCAGAACATGCTTCGGAGATCCCGGCATGGGCGTGATCGAGGGCATGATCAGGGCTTCGCGGACTTTGAAAACATTCATACCGTAGACCTCCCGCGTGTTGGAGTTACGGTCCTGGCCCAAGCGAAAGATCAGCAGTTCGAATTTGTTTGTGCCGGCTAACTTCGAGCGCTCGTCTACTTCCTGCATTACGTCACTCATAGTGGGTCTCCTCAACTCTGTTTTTGACCGATAGCGGCACTCAATTCGTCCAGCCGGCTCAGCAGTTCCTGTTCGACACGCGATATCTCCGATCCCTGGCGGAGGGCTTCGTCCCGATCCCCGGTTTGCACGGCTGTACGGATTCCGCGCGCAGTGAGATAGAGCGCGGCGTAAGGACTGGCGATCTCCTGGAAGGCGGGAATCTGTCCGAAGGACTCCCGTCCCACACCCTCATACCAGCGGCCAAAGCTGGATTGACGATGGTCCGGCAACTCTTCGGGAGCTTGGGGAGCTGTCCGGTTACCGATCTCAGCCAGGATGTTGCGCACGAAAATCTTGATGTCGTTCCGGGCCGAATCGATGTTCATCGCCGCCACCATATTGTGAAGCGACTGAGCCCGCTCGCCCAGCGAGAGGGTGACCGATTCCGCGCCGTGCGCCGTCTGCTCGGCTGAGTGACTGGTTTTCTCAATCGATCTGGCCGATCCATCGATGTCGACGATGTTGCTTTGCACTTCCTCGGTGGCCTTCTGCACGCGCTTCGACAGATTGCGTACTTCGTCCGCCACCACGGCAAAGCCGCGGCCATGCTCTCCGGCGCGCGCCGCCTCGATAGCGGCGTTCAGCGCCAGCAGGTTGGTCTGGTAAGCGATCTCCCGGATGGTCTGCGCGATTCGTCCGATGGCGCCCACCTGAGCGATCAGTCCCTTGGAAGCTTTGCGGCTGTCCGCCACCGACTGGGCGAGCCCATTCAGCTTGCCGCCGACGGCCTTCATGGCCCGATCGGTTTCTCCGGCCAGCCCCATCAGCGAATCGGCATTCTCGGATGCCGCCTTACTCATGCTCCCGATCACCTGTTCGGCAAGTTTCGCGTCGCTGATATTGTGCCAGGACGCATGGAATGCAATGACCTTTCCGGCGCTATCGCAGACAGGCGCGAAGTTCAGCGTGAACGTCACACCGCCAAGGGTCAGTTCCATCCTGTGCTCCCGCGCCGGATCGGCGCTCAGAGTACGGAGGATGTTCCGAATGCGTTCCGGGTCTCTGTGAAACTGATGAATGGAGCAGCCGAGAGCCTTGCGTACGTCCGCGCCTCTGAGGAACGGATTGAGACGCCTGTGATTCAGGCTCATGGCTTCGAATGCGGCGCGGTTCATAAAGATGATGGGGTTTTCCATCTTCTCATCGGCCTCGCACAGCATCTCGAGGCTGGCGAGCGGTTCCAGCAGCATCCGCGCATACTCGATGAGCCGTTCTTGTTCAAAGTTTGCCTGGCGCTCCTCGGCAGATGCGGCAGCGTGTGGAGCCGGGCGGCTCTCCGGGCGCGCGGCAGGGCGGCCGGCGCGCCGCCGAGGGCGTACCGCGCCTCCGGAAGGCTTCGTCTTTGTTTTCGAAATTGTGCCATTGCCGGCCTGACGATGGGGGGTGACCGTGATAGCCATTGAAAGCTCCTATTGCCGAGATATTACGGTTCCGACGGTAAGGCCGTCGAACCAGTTAAAGAAACGCGCCACGTTTTCGCCTGCATAAATCGCTCCGTGCTGCGGACAAAGGAAATCGATATCCAACTGGCGAACACGGTCGATCCAGTCCTTTTTGGCGGCGTTAGAAGGCATCCATCGCTGATGGAAAAACTTGGCATGCTGAATATGTTCGTCAAATGCCTTCGCCGATTCCATTCCCTGCTGCCCACCGACCCAGACGCCGTGACCGGGTGGCAGAAGGGCCGCGCCTACGTCGCCGCTGAAGAAGACCTTGGCCTCCGGGTCGTAGAGATGGAAGTTTGCGGAGGCGTGCAAATAGTGCGCCGGGATGAGTTCCAGCTTGTGGCCGCCGACCACCATGACTCCACCCTCGTCGGGGGTTCCGATCAGCTCGGCGTCCAGGGCGCCATAGTGCCGGATGAAGCCCTCCCACAGGCTGGGGATGTGCCATTGGATCTTGTCGTTGCAGGCGTTCCACAAAGGGAGGCTGGAAGCAATATCCGGATCCTGGTGCGACACAAACGCTTTAGTCACCGAGGTAGGCGGCACAACCTCGGCTACAGCCGCAAGAACCTGCGGGAAGATCTCGAAACCGCCCGGGTCCAGAACCGCGCTCTGCCCGTTGGACTCCACGAGATACACATTCGAATCGACGACCCGACGCTCATCCTGGTCGAACAACACCCACCAGCGGTGACTACCCGCTTCAAACACCGACGCTACTTTCATGCAGCACCTCCTCCAATTCAGCGCGATATCTCCAGATTGCATCTCGCACCTTGGCGACCGCGAGACCCATCTCGTGCGAGACGCGCATCAGCGGCGCGCCGCTCTGCTCCGAGAGCGCCGCCTCGATCCGGCCGTTTGTAACTACGTACTCCTGCTCGGCGATACCCTCCTGCAGACGGGTGACCGTCTCCGCAAGGTGGCGCAGGATGGCTATGCCTTCGGCTTCTTCAGCTTCGATGTTGCGCTGCCAACTCACTTCCGATTGAGAGAGAAACGCGGTCGAACGGCCGTTCGCCTTCATCAGCTCGACGGTGCGGCGGAACATCTCGGTAAAGCCGGCGTGTTGCAAAATGCGTAATTGCACCCGGACCAGTGGCGCGACCGATTGCTGTAAGGGCGCGGCAGCCGTTTTCAGATGCACCGCCTGCTCCCGGAACGCCTGCGCCACCACACCATAGCTCGCCAGCTTGTTTCCGTGCCGCTTGACGAGAACCATGGCGTTAAGAGCACGGCGGTCGATCTCATGCAACGAGCGTTCAATGGTGCGCCTGGTGCGGGAGGACGCATCCATGATCTGCATAATGCGCTGAATATCCATTAACGCCCTCCTTCAAGAGCGGCGGAAGCGGCTGCACTCAGGGCCACCGCATCCAGAATCAGGACGACACTGCCGCGTCCGGAAATCGTGGCGCCCTGGTACAGGCTGGGACCGGCGAGAAAATCAATGGGCTTCACCACGGAGTCTTCGTTGCCCAAAACTTCAGAAACCACAAACAGGCCGCGTTCGGTCAATACGCCCTCGACACTCTCGGCACCGAGACGGAGCGGACGATCCTGCAAGACGGCGCCCAAGTCCACCATCGGCACGGTCTCGGTGCCATCCACGCGGTAGGTCACGCGGCCGGCAAGCCGATGCACGCGTTGCTCTTCAAGATCCGTCAAGCTATCGATAGCCGAGATAGGCAGCGCATAGACATCCTGGCGAACCCGCAGGTAGAGAACCGGAAGCACCGCCAGTGTGAGCGGAAACTCCATGGCGACGCGCGTGCCTTGGCCGAGAGTGGAGTCGATCGAGAGGCGGCCGCGCAGCTTGTCGGTGGTTTCCTTCACTACGTCCATTCCCACGCCGCGCCCGGAGAGATCCGTCGCGTAATCCTTGGTGGAGAATCCGGGACGAAAGATCAATTCCAGCGCCTCCTGCTCCGAAAGCCGGGCGGCCTGCTCCGCGGTGACCACTTCCTTCTCGATGGCCTTCTGCACGATCGCGCGGCGATCGATTCCGTGGCCGTCGTCGGAAACCTCGATTCGCACCTTATCGCCCAGATGAATCGCCGCGAGCCGCAGCAAGGCGGTGGGGGGTTTATTGGCGCCCCTCCGGACTTCCGGCAACTCGATGCCGTGATCGAGACTGTTACGCACCAGATGCGTCATGGGACCCGACAGAGCGTCCACCACGGTCTTGTCGATCTCCACGTCCTCGCCGATAATCTCCAGCCTGACCTCTTTCTTGAGTTGACGGGAAAGGTCGCGGACCACGCGGGGCAACTGCTGGAACAGGCGCCTGCAGGGCTGCATGCGCAAGCGCATCACGGTGTTCTGGAGATCGCTCACGCGCAGGTCCATTTCGCGCGCGATCCGGGACATGTTCTCGTCTTCCTTGCCCAGCCCGCCGACTGCGGAGGTGAGGCGATTCCGCAGGAGAACCAGTTCTCCAACCTGGTTCATCACCGCATCGAGCCGATCTGCATCCACACGCAGGGAGTTCTCAACAGCTTCAGCGCTCCTGGGAGCGGATCTGGGAGGAGAGGCAGGCACCGATGCGCCACCTTCCGGCGCAGGGATGTACTCTTCCGAGGGGATAGATCGCGGAGGCGCGGCCGCAGCGGCTGGTTGCACCTGTGCGGCCTCTGCATCGGCGATCGCAGATGCGTTCCCGGCGGGGGGCTCCAGCTCAGGTTCCGCGCCGGCGAGCATTTTGATGGTCCGACCCAGCTCGGCCGGGCCGGGACCAGGCACTTCCTCTTCCGCAAGTTCCAGCAACATTAAACTAAGGATGTCAATGCCGCCGAGGATGGCATCGATGCGCGCAGACGTCACCGGCAGGCTATGCACGCGAAGCTTGTCCAGAAGGTCTTCGAGATCGTGAGCCCAACTTACCAGGTGGGTGGCGTCCAAAAACGCCGCACCGCCCTTGATGGTGTGAAAGGCGCGGAAGATGGATGCAAGAGCACTATCGTTGCTGGGATCCGCTTCCAGGCGCAGGAGGTCGTGCTGCGCGTTTTGCAGCAGTTCTTTCGACTCAATCAGGTAATCCTGGAGAATCTCCAAATCCATGGCGGCACCATACACTACATCGGCCGCCGCAATGTTTGCCTTTAGTGTGGCGGCTTGGGAAAAGGATTCGGGGCAGGTTGGCTGGAGGAGGCTGGCAGGTAACGACCACTTTTCCCAAGCGCCGGACTCGACCAGAGCATGCGCGGCGTCGATGTCCGCAGTCGAAAAGCGCCGCTCGTTGAGCAGCGGCCGGTGTTTCCCGGCTTCGGCGAATGTGGCTGCCTGGGCGAGTATCTGGCCATGATGCGCGCGGCCTTCGCCAGTAATTAGGGGAAGCAGGGTGAACACACCGGAGTAAGTGGCGCCGCGGAAGGAGAGAGGCGCCAGGGAGTGCGAGTCCCATCCGAGGCAGCTTAGAGCGTGGCCGGTGTAGCGCTTCACCGCCTGGAAGGAGGCATCCAGGGTAGCGCCGCCGACGGTGTCATAGACTATGTCGAAGCCTTTACCTTGGGTGTAAGTGGCCAGGTACTGTTCGACCGGGATAGAGCGATTGTCGATCGGCACAGCGCCGAATCCTTCCACGATGCTGCGCTTGTCCGGCGAGACGGTGGCGAAGACTTCCGCCACGAAGGCGCGCGCAATAGGAACGGCGAATTGGCCGACGCCCAGCGGGAGAGCCGCGGCCCGTCATCGGCGGGATTGAAGGCGGCGACACCGGGGAGGGGCTGCCTGGCGTGCCCGGCTTTGCCCGCGCGAATCTTGGTATCAGGCGGATTCACGCCGCTGGCGGCGCCGGGCGGGGAAGCTCTACCTTGCGAAACTCTCCACTCGGCTTTTCAACGAACCAAGCTGTCATATCGTTTCGCCCTTCGTGCAATATACGACACATGTGACTGGGTGTTGGAAACGGCCGGCGGGTTATAATCGCCATTTGACACGCAAAACTGCCTTCCTATTTCCCGGACAGGGATCGCAACACGCCGGCATGGGCAAGAACCTTGCGGCACGGTACACGGTTGCCAGCAGCGTCTTTGAAGAAGCCGACGACGCGCTGGGTCTGGCGCTCTCGACGCTGAGCTTCGAGGGTCCCGAAGACACGCTGAAATTGACTGAGAACACGCAACCCGCGCTGCTGGCGGTTTCGACGGCCGCCTGCCGCGTGTTGGCGGAACGTGGCATCGCACCGGATTATGTTGCGGGCCACAGTCTGGGGGAATATTCGGCGCTGGTAGCGGCCGGCTGTCTGCAATTCGGCGACGCGGTGCGGCTGGTCCGGCAGCGGGGGCGCTACATGCAGGAAGCCGTGGCGCCCGGGGTAGGGGCGATGGCCGCGCTGCTGCGTCTGCCGGACGGCGCGCTGGACGGCATCCTGCAACAAGCCGCGCAGGGCGAAGTGGTGAGCGCGGCGAACTTGAACGCGCCCGACCAGGTGGTGATCGCCGGGCACGCCGGTGCGGTCAATCGCGCGGTGGAGTTGGCGAAGGCAGCCGGCGCGCGCCGCGCTATCTTGCTGCAGGTGAGCGCACCGTTCCATTGCGCGTTGATGAAGCCCGCGCAGGAGCGACTGGCCGCCGATCTGGATGCCACGAACTTCGCCGGCCTGTCCCGCCCGCTGGTGAATAACTGGCAGGCGCAAGAAGTACACACCGCCGCGGAGGCGCGGCAAGGTTTGTACGAGCAGGTGCCTAACCCGGTGCGCTGGGCGGAGTCGATCCGGTATCTGGCGTCACAAGGCGTGGGGAGGTTTATCGAGGTGGGCGCCGGCGGGGTGCTCACTGGATTATTGCGTTCAATCGACCCCAGCTTACAGGGCTTCCGCTTCGGCGATCCCGCCGACTTAGACAAAATTACCGGCTAGTGGAAGACACCTAACAGATAGCAAATCAGAAGAATCAGTAATATGGTGCCGAGCCCCACGCCGGCGCCGCCGCCATACCCCCAGCGGCCGTAGCCGTAATACCCTCCACCACCTCCAAGAAGCAATACCAGAAGAATAATAATGAGTAACAGCATCGTTGTTTTCCCTTTCTTCCTTACGTGGCGGGCCGGGGCGTCACCTGCAGATTGTTATCGACGCGCACCACCTTCGGAACGCTGGCGGCGATCTGGCCCGCTTTGGCTTTGTCCGTCGCGGTGTTTACCTGGCCCGCCAGCGTCACCACTCCGTTTGTGGAATTTACAGAGACATTCGGCACCGCCAGATACGCCGATACATAGATCTCCTCCCGATTACCAGTTATCGCAATCGGCGCGCCACGGTATTGCGCGTCACATTGTGGAGATGCGAATGTATCTTCGAATGTCACCGAGATTGATGAGGATACCGGCAACGATCGTCGCCAACGTCAAATAACCGAAAGCTTTTCCGAATTTCATATGTTTCTTTCGAGCCGCAGTGATTTGCACAGCACAGCTTCAGTTGCACTTGCGGTGCCACGGGGGAGACACGGGGACACGGGGATACGGGGACACGGGGACGGGGAGCTTAGCGGTTGGCGGGTAGCGTGAAGTAAAAGGTGGCGCCCTCGCCCAAGGCTGAATCCACCCAGATACGGCCTTCGTGGCGGGTCACGATCTTACGGCAAATCGCCAAGCCCATGCCGCTGCCGGCGCTGCGGTCGCGGGGATGCAGGCCTCTAAAAATGCCGAAGACTTTTTCGGCGTACTGGCGCTCGATTCCGATGCCGTTATCGCGCACCGAGAATAGCCACTCGGCGCCATGCTGCGTGGCGCTTACGTGTATCTTGGGGGGGGCCTCGGACCTGTACCGGATGGAGTTTACCAACAGGTTCTGAAACAGGCGTGTAATCTGGATGAGATCTCCGAGAACACAGGGGAGGGTATCCTGGGTGACGGCCGCGCCGCTTTCTTCGATTAACGACTGTATGTTGAGGAGGGCATCGTCCAGGGCCGCCTGGCAATTCATCCTGGTGAAGAAGTCGGCGCCGCGCGCGTCCACCCGCGAAAAATCCAGCAGATCGTGGATGAGCTTCTCCATGCGCTCGGCCCCTTCCACGATGAAGCTGAGGAACTGATCCGCGTCGCCCTGAAGTTGGCCGTGGTAGCGCTGGGCCAGAAGCTGGGTATAGATGGAAACGTTACGCAGCGGCTCCTGCAGGTCGTGGCTGGCGATGTAGGCAAACTGCTGCAACTCCTCGTTGGAACGCATTAACTCTTCGGTGCGCTCCAGAACGCGCTGCTCCAACTGCGCGTTTAATTGCCGAATCTGTTCGTCGGCTTTCTTGCGCTCGCTGATGTCGCGAATGGCGCTCGAAACCAGGATGCCTTCGTCAGTCTCCAGGGGGCTCAGGCTGATCTCCACCGGAAACTCAGTACCGTCCTTGCGGCGCCCATACAGTTCAAGGCCGGCGCCCATCGGCCGGACGCGCGGCTCGCGGCAGAAATTCGCGCGGTGTTGCGGATGGAAGCGCTGGAAGCGTTCCGGAACGAGGATTTCGACGTCCTTGCCCAACAGATCTTCGCGCCGGTAGCCGAACAGGGTTTCCACTTGCGCGTTGACGAGCACGATCTTGCCGGCGCCATCCATGACCACCATAGCGTCCGGTGCGGCTTCCAGCAGCGAGCGGAATTTCTGTTCGGCCTTGCGCAGCACGTTGGCCTGTTCCTTCAACTTGGCGTTACCGCGGCTGAGATCGACCAACACAGCCACCTTCGAGCGCAAGACCTCCGGCACGATGGGCTTGAACATGAAATCGACCGCGCCCAGATCGTAGCCTCTAAAAAGGTGTTCTTCGTTGCGGTAACCGGTGAGAAACAGAATGGGAATTTGCCGCGAGCGCGGGCGGCTGCGGATCAGTTCGGCGGTTTCGAAGCCATCCATGTCGGGCATTCTGACGTCCAGCAGGATAGCCGCGAAATCGTCAACCAGGAGGCGGCGCAGGGCCTCTTTGCCGGAGTGCGCCAGCACCAGTTCTTCGCCCAACCCACTGAGGGCCGCTTCGAGAGAGACAAGGTTCTCGGGCGTATCGTCGACCAGCAGGATTTTCATCCTGGGTTCGGCGTTGGCTTCGCGCACAGGCTCCACGGCTTGGGCAGGCTCAGACATACACCTTCATGAGTCATCCCGCAACTGTCATGGTGGCGGCCGACACTGGTTCATCGTAGCGCACCAGCCAAACGCGCAGCATGGAGAATAACTGGTCGAGGTCAACGGGCTTAGTGATGTAATCGGAGGCGCCGGCGGCGATGCACTTGGCCCGATCGCCCTTCATGGCTTTGGCGGTAACGGCGATGATAGGCAGCGAACGGAACTCCGCGATCTGGCGGATGGCGCGCATGGTTTCATAACCGTCCATTTCGGGCATCATGATGTCCATGAGCACGCCGGCCACATCCGGCGTCTTCAGCAGCAACTCAATTCCGGTGCGTCCGTTCTCGGCGTGGACCACTTGCAGGTCGTGCTCCTCCAGCACCGAAGTCAGGGCGAAAATGTTGCGCACATCGTCATCCACCACCAGTACCTTCTTGCCGCATAGAGTGGAGTCGTCGCGGCGCAGCGAGTCCAGAATCTCACGCTGGGATTCGGAAAGGTCCTGCTGATCGCGATGCAGGAAGAGCACGGTCTCCTCCAGCATGCGGTCAAGCGAACCCGCGTACCGGACGGCGCCCTGCCGGGCAAGGCGGCGAATATCGGCCTCCACGTCGGCCCCGGGGACGGGCGGGCCGCAGACCACCATAGGCGGCGTGTGGGCGCCGATTTCGCGGCGGATCTCTTCGGCGAGTTGGATGGCCGTAATGTCGCGCAGGTACAGATCGATGGCGATGCCGTCCAGATATTTCTGGCGGGCAACCGCGAGGGCCTCGCCGCCGGAAGCCACCGGCAGAACCTCCACGCCGGCGCCTGCCAGGAGCGACGCCCACTGCGTGCGGCGGGATTCTTCGGGCGTCACGACAAGCAATTTCTTGCTGCGACGCTCCAGCGACTGATGAATGGTATCGAAGGCGGCGGTCAGATGGTCTTTGGTGACCGACTTTTCGAGATAAGTCATGGCGCCCAGGGCCAGCCCGCGACGCCGGTTTTCATCGCCGGTGATCACGTGGACCGGAATATGGCGCGTAGCGGAGTCGTGTTTCAAGCGATCGAGGATGGTCCAGCCGGCCATGTCGGGCAAGGTGATGTCGAGCGTGATGGCGCCCGGGCTGAACTCGTGCGCCAAGGTGAGGGCAGTCGCGCCGCGCAGCGCGACCAGGGCTTTGATGCCGCGATCATGCGCCAGGTCGACAAGGATGCGGGCAAAGGTGACGTCATCCTCGACGACCAGGAGCACCGGATCGCCGGGTTGGATCAGATTGCGATCGTCGTCGATCTCAATGTCGTGAACCACGGCGGTGGGCGCGGTAGTCGGGACAGGCAGAATGATGTCGAGCCCTTCCTCGCCACGGGTACGGGCGCCGTCCACACGGATCACCGCGGAGAGCGCCGCGTCGCCCTCGATGGTGAGCGGCTCGGGTTTGGCGGTGGCGACGTAGGCCTGCGGAAGATACAACGTGAAGGTGCTGCCCGCTCCCGGCACGCTCTGCAAGCGAATCTCGCCGCCCAGCAGGCGGGTCAGTTCGCGGCTGATGGACAAGCCCAAACCGGTGCCGCCGTATTTCCGGCTGGTGGTGCCGTCAGCTTGTTGGAAGGCTTCGAAGATGATGCGCTGCTTGTCCAAGTGGATGCCGATGCCGGTGTCGGAAACGGAGAACGCGATCACCGAGGAAACCCGGTTGAGGACGGAGTGATTCGGGCTCCAGCCGGAGTTCGCGCGCTCGATGCGTAGCCGCACCATGCCATGCTCGGTGAATTTCAAGGCATTCGAGAGCAGGTTCTTGAGCACCTGCTGCAGCCGCTTGGCGTCGGTGAGGATACTCTCCGGGGCCACGTTCTCGGCCAGTTCGATGGAGAAATCGAGCCCCTTGCGGTCGGCCACATGACGGAAAGTGCGGCTGCAGAAGTCGCGCAGTTCGGCGAAGCGGACGCTGCCTACTTCCACGTCCATTTTTCCGGATTCGATCTTACTGAGGTCCAGAATGTCGTTGATCAGAGCCAGCAGGTCGGTGCCGGACGAATGGATGGTTTCCGCATACTTGACTTGCTTCGGCGTCAAGGTGCCTTCCATGTTTTCAGCCAGCATTTGCGCCAGAATGAGCAGGTTGTTGAGCGGCGTGCGCAACTCGTGGCTCATATTCGCCAGGAACTCGCTCTTGTACTTGGAAGTGAGAGACAACTGTTCGGCTTTGTCTTCCAGCGCC
>Ga0302324_100006736_pt1 | contig 24638 bp, 22 predicted proteins | sample Palsa_T0_1_FD_201949 | JGI IMG/M metagenome (GOLD analysis project Ga0302324, IMG submission 201949) | Peat permafrost microbial communities from Stordalen Mire near Abisko, Sweden - Palsa_T0_1 | ecosystem: Environmental > Terrestrial > Soil > Palsa > Peat permafrost | place: Sweden: Abisko... | reverse complement strand
TAGCGCGCCCAATGCCGCCCCTCCCGCGAATGCCGCCTCAAATGGCGCGGCTGGCTTAAACTCCATTCTCAAGAATGTTAAGGCCAATCGGGGAATGATCTTCCCGATCGCCTTCATTTCTCTGCTGATCGTCATCCTCGTTCCGCTTCCGACGTTCATTCTCGACTTCCTGCTGCTGGTCAACATCACCCTTTCGGTCATCGTGCTGGTGACGACCATATATGTGAAGAGCCCGCTGGAATTCGCGGTATTTCCCTCGCTGCTGCTGGCCTTAACGCTCTTCCGCCTCGTGCTCAACGTCGCCACCACGCGCCTGATTCTCACCGCCGGCGATCGCTTCCCCTCCCCCGAAGAAGCGATGCACGGCGCCGGCGAAGTCGTTAACACCTTCGCCAGCATGGTCACCGCCGGCTCGCTCGCCGTGGGCATCATTATTTTCATCATCATCTTCGTCATCCAATTCGTCGTGATCACCAAAGGCGCAACGCGAATCAGCGAAGTCGCCGCCCGCTTCACCTTGGACGCCATGCCCGGCAAGCAGATGGCCATCGACGCCGACATGAACGCCGGCGTCATCACCGAACCCCAGGCCCGCCAGCGCCGAGCCGATATCTCCCAGGAAGCCGATTTTTACGGAGCCATGGACGGTGCCAGTAAATTCGTCCGCGGTGACGCCGTGGCCGGTATCGTCATCACCTTCATCAACATCTTGGGCGGCCTTTACGTCGGAATGGTTGAGCACGGCTGGGATATCCTCCCCACGGCAAAGCTCTACACGCAGCTCACCATCGGCGACGGTCTGGTCAGCCAGATCCCCGCATTTGTCACGTCACTGGGCGCGGGCCTCATCGTCACGCGTACCAGCAGCCGCAAGGACCTGGGCGATGAAATGCTCAGTCAGGTTTTCGCCAAGCCGCGCGCACTGATCATCGCCGCATTCTTCCTCGGACTGATGGCCATCAGTGGACTCCCCAAGCCTCCCATGATCGTCCTGGGCGGGTGCTGCGTCGGGCTGGCCGTCGTTCTCTCCCGAAACGAGAAAAAAGTCGCCGCCGCCACGGTTGCCGCCGAACGCCAGAAAGCCGAAGGCAAGAAAGAGCCTGAAAAAGTCGAGAAACTCCTCGATCTGGACACGATGGAACTGGAAGTGGGTTACGGACTGGTCCGACTGGTCGACACCGCCAAGGGCGGTGATCTGCTCGAGCGCATCAGTCTCATCCGCCGGCAAATCGCCATCGATCTGGGCGTCATCGTTCCCCCCATCCGCATCCGCGACAACATGCAGCTGGGCGCCAACGATTACATCGTCAAGATCAAGGGCCAGAGCATTGGCCGTGGCGAAACCTATCCTGAGCAATTCCTCGCGATGGACAACGGCGCAGTCACCGGCCCCATCCGCGGCGCAACCAAAACGACCGAACCCGCGTTCGGCCTGCCCGCATTTTGGATCACCGAGCCGCAACGCGCTGAAGCCGAGCTGATGAACTACACCGTCGTGGAGGCCAGCGCGGTTTTGGCCACGCATATCACCGAACTGGTCAAAGGCCACGCCCACGAGTTGCTCTCGCGTCAGGACGTGAAGAACCTGCTCGATAATCTCAAGACCAAGCTGCCCGCCCTGGTCGAAGAAGTCATCCCGACGCAGATCAAGCCGGGCGAGCTGCAGAAGGTCATGCAGAACCTCCTCCGCGAGCGCGTTCCCGTGCGCGATCTGGAGACGATTCTTGAAACCCTCGGCGATTTCGCCGGCCGCACCAAGGATCTTGAGGTGCTCACCGAGTACGTGCGCAGCGCCATGTCTCGAACCATCTGCAAACAGTACGTGGACGAGCGCGATCGGCTCTGGTGCGTCACGCTCGATCCGGCTTTGGAGGAATTGATCTCCGGCCATCTGGAGCGAACCGAGCGCGGCTCAACCAATTCCATGCCGCCGCAAACAGCCCAGCAGATCGTGAAACAAATCGCTGATAAGAGCGCGGAGCTGACACAGACAGGCCGCTCCGCCGTTTTATTGTGCAGTCCGCAGATTCGCGCCGCCGTGCGTCGAATGACGGAGACGACGCTCCCGCAATTAGCCGTGCTCGCTTACAACGAGGTCGTCAGTGATGTCGCCGTCGAAGCGGTCGGCCTCGTCGGATTAAACGGATAAGGAGGAGAAAAGTTGAAAATTAAAAGTTGAAATTCAAAATCTCGGCCCACGCTGATCCCTCTGAACTTTTAACTTTTAACTTTTAATTTTGAACTTTCTCTTAGAAACGTATGAACTTGCAGACGTTTTCAGCTTCGACCATGACTGAGGCACTGGCTCAGGTGAAGCACGCGATGGGTCACGATGCCGTGATCCTTCACACGCGCACCTTCAGCCGTCGCTATTGGCTTGGCATCCGCAGGCGGGAAATCGTGGAGATCACGGCCGGCAAGGGATTGCAGGTTCCCGATCGCCGCCGCCGCACCATCCGCGCGGCCTCAACCTCTCCGAACGTGGGATTTCAGAAGCAGGCGGCTCAATACCTCCATCCCATGCCCCTCGCCGCTGGAGCGGGTTTCAAGGGAATCTACCCGCCCACCAGCGACAGTTTCGCCGTAGGCGCGTCAAAACCCGCTCCCGCCGCGCTCTTAGCGCCAAGCTCTACCGCCAAGGCCGGCGAGCAGTTTCTCGGCACGCCCGCCGCTGGCGCCGCGGCCATCCTGGGCCTTTCCCAGGAGGTCACAGGCCTCAAATCGCTCGTACAGGATCTGGTCTTCAAGGTTCGACATGAGCGGTCGCCCCAAGTCCCTGAAGAACTCTTTAATTACTACATGCAGTTGATCGACAACCAGGTCGCGGATGAAATCGCCACCGAACTGGTCAAGTCGGTGCGCGAGCAACTTCGCCCCGAGCACCTGTCCCAGCCCGCCATCGTCAATGCAAAAATCGCCGAGCTGCTCGAGCGACTCATTCCCATCGCCGGCCCCATTGTCCGAGCCAAAACCACCGGCCCCCACGTTGTCGCGTTGATCGGCCCTACCGGCGTGGGCAAAACCACGACACTCGCCAAGCTCGCCGCCAATCTCAAGCTCCGCGAAGAACGCCGCATCGGGATGATCACACTCGACACCTTCCGCATCGCCGCGATCGATCAGCTCAGCAAGTATGCCAAGATCCTCGGCTGTGAAATGCGCTCCGCCAACACCCCCGAAGAACTCCGCGAAGCCGTCGTGGCGATGAGCCATAACGAGTTTATTCTGATCGATACCGCCGGCCGAAGTCCCAAGGACACGCTCAAGCTCAACGAGCTCAAATGCTTCCTCGACGCGGTCGGTCCGACCGGTCCCGACGAAGTGCACCTGGTTCTCTCCAGCACCGTCAGCCAGCCATGCGTGGATCTTGCGATCTCAAAGTTTTCGCAGGTGCGCGCCGACAAAATCATCTTCACCAAGCTCGATGAGGCCGCACACGTGGGCGTTATCCTCAACGTGGTGCGCAAGGTGAACAAATCGCTCTCCTACATCACCACCGGGCAGAACGTGCCAAACGATATTGAAGTGGGCAAGGGGCGCGAATTGGCGCGGCGAATCCTGGGTAACGACGCTCTGGGAATGGATGCTCAATGACCGTGTTGATCGATCAAGCCACTCAACTGCGATCGATGGTGTCGCGCGCAGCGCCACAGACGCCTCCCGAAGGCGAAGCGCGCCCGCCGGAAACTCCACGCGCCACGCGCGCCAACGTCATCGCCGTCACCAGCGGCAAAGGGGGCGTTGGCAAGAGCAACATCGCGATCAATCTGGCGATTCAATTCGCCTCCGCCGGCCGCAACGTCGTCCTTCTCGACGCCGACCTCGGACTGGCCAACGCCGACGTGCTCTGCAACATCGATCTTCCCTACAACCTCTCCCACGTGATCGCGCGCAAAAAGGAGTTGTCCGAAGTCCTGGTTCGCGCCCCCGGCGGGTTCCGCCTCATCGGCGGCGCTTCGGGGCTGGCGCGCATGGCCGATCTCAGTGACGACGATCGTCAGCGCCTTGTCGACGCCCTGGCCGAATTGGAACAGCAGGCCGACGTCATCATCATCGATACCGGCGCGGGCATTAGTCCCAACGTGCTCAGTTTCACGCGCGCCGCCGATCAGGTGCTGGTCGTCACTACCCCAGAGCCAACGGCCATCACCGATGCGTATGCCGTCATCAAAGTCATCAGCCGGCAGGGTGTGGCCTCGACTGTCGCCGCCGCTGGCGAAGCACCCTCGTCCCCCGACGAAAGTTCCGATACCCGCTTGAGCCTGCTGGTGAATCAGGCTCGCTCCGCCGCCGAAGCGCAAGTCGTTCAGGAGCGCATCGCAAAAGTCGCGAAACAATTTCTTGGCGTCAGCGTATTGGACGCGGGCTATGTTCCCGCTGATGACCAGGTCATGCTAGCCGTGCGACGGCGTACGCCCTTCGTGCTGGGCAGCCCCCGTTGCCCCGCCAGCCAATCCGTCGCCCGCCTCGCCATGCGATTGCAGCAGGGCGTGGGCGGCAAACTCGATAACGCCGGCTTCTTCAGCAGGATGAGTAGATGGTTCAAGAGATAAGGATGAGCGATGAACGATGAACGATGAACGATGAATTAAAGCCACGTATTCGTTCATCGTTCATCATTCATCGTTCATCATTTATGCCAATCAGAATCGCCGCCACAACCTCCTTCATCGTCTTCGCAGTCTGCCTCATCGCCGGCGCGGACAATACCTTCGGCACCGCCGTCGGCAGGGCGCTGGTCGCCATGATCGCAACCCTGGGAATCGGCCTAATTGTCGGATGGATGGGGCAAAAAATGATCGAGGAGAATGTAAAGCAGCAGGTGAATCCCGTGCCCGATGCCCCCGTAACACCCGAGACAACGGCTCCGACGTCCGATAACAAAGCGGCAAAAACTGCCGTCAAAAAAGATAAAGGTAAACCGGCCAAGCGCGGCCGATGAACAGACTTGGCGCTTCAGGCCGCTAGCCTCAAGCGATATCCCCAAGTCATCAATTTGCTTTTTACACCCATGGATGGGAGTGAGTCATTATGCAAGACAAATCGACGACCCTGGCGACGACAACCAAAGCCGATCCTAAATCGACCAAAACCAAGCCCGGCCTTGAGGGCCTGGTTCCCGCGCCCAAACCCGTCCGCGATATCAAGCAGGTTTGGACCGACTACAAAAAGAACAAAACCGAACCGCTGCGCAACATCCTCATGGAGAATTATCTCCATCTGGTCCGCTACAACGCCGAGCGCATCCACGTGAAGCTCCCCGATGAGGTGGAGCTGGACGACCTGATGTCCGCCGGCATCTTCGGTCTGATGGACGCCATCTCCGCCTTCGACCTCGAGCGTGGCGTGAAATTTGAAACCTACTGCGCCCCCCGCATCCGCGGCGCGATTCTCGACGAGCTTCGCTCGATGGACTGGGTTCCGCGCCTAGTCCGCAGCCGCGCTCACAAGCTCGACAGCGCCAGCAAACAACTTGAGGTGGAACTCGGCCGCGCTCCGACCAACGAAGAAGTGGCCAAGCGCCTCAAGGTCCCCATGGGCGAGTTCGAGAAAATGGCCAAGGACGCCAGCGCCGTAGGCCTGGTCAGTCTCTCGCGCAAATGGTTCGAAACCGACAGCAACAAAGACGTCCGCGAAATCGACGTCCTGGAAGACAAGCGCGGCGCCGACCCCGTTCGCGAAATCCAGCGCAAGGATCTGAAGGAACTGATGACCAAGGGCCTCTCCCGCGCCGAGCGCCTGATCATCGTGCTCTACTATTTCGAAGAGATGACGATGAAAGAAATCGGCTCCACGCTGGACCTATCCGAAAGCCGCGTCAGCCAGATGCACAGCAGCATCCTCGCGAGGCTTCGAGCCCAAATGGCCGACCGTCGCAAAGAATTCAACCAAGCCGCCGCGGTGTAGCCCAGGGCCATCAGAGAAATACGCCCAAGCTTCTCCCCCGATCCCGGCGCCGCATCAACCTCGATTGCCGCCCCAATAATCGCTTGCGCCTTCGCGGAAAGGTGTGCACTCGTCTGCACAAGCTGAGTGCCTTTCTGCTCGATCTCCGTTAAATCCGTCTGAGTTGAATGATGTCCACGAAATCCGGCCTGCGCAACGTGAAATACCGTCGCCGCCCTTGTGGTATACTATGAAGCCGATGACCCGAGCCTACGAGGAGATTGTCGATTTTATTGCCGGCGGCACGTCGCCCGGTAGCGTGGCCGCCTTCGCACCGTCTGAAGCCGCGCGCGAATCCATCGCCGACTTGCTGGAACGACAGAAGACAGGCACCCTGTCTTCTGAAGAAAAGGCTGAGCTAGCCCACTATCTGGAAGTCGAACACATCATGCGTTTGGCAAAAGCCCGCGCTCGCCAACATCTGCCATGAGCGGCTACATCCCCGCAACGCTTCGCCGCCTCGTCGCACTTCGGGCAATGGGACTTTGTGAATACTGTTTGATTCACGAAGAAGACACTTTCTTCGGCTGTCAGATTGAGCACGTCATTGCCGAAAAACACGGTGGACCGACGAAGGCGGAGAACCTGGCTTTTGCCTGCGTCTTCTGCAACCGACACAAGGGTTCCGACATCGCGTCTCTCTCAAACGCCGGCAAACTTGTACGCCTATACAATCCGCGTACGGATCATTGGTCAGAGCATTTCCAACTCGCCGCCGATGGGATAGCGATCCTCGCGCTCGATGAAATAGGACAGGGTACCGCCAGTTTGCTCGAACTGAATCACCCCGACCGTCTGCTGGAACGCCGAACGCTCCGTGCAATCAACAGATATCCGACGCCCTCAGCAGCGGTGAGAATGTTGCCTCGTTCTTGAAACGATCCGATCACCGGAACGACTTCCTTGCCGCCGCCTCTTCATCACCATCGCCATCGCCGCCGCGCTATCACCCCCACCGCCCCCGGCTCCGGCACCATCTGAAAATCGCTCAGTACCACATCCCCATCCGTTCCCTCGTTGACCGTGACAACAAAGCTCGCCGTCCCATCGGTCGTGGTCAGCGTCTGCCCGCTGGCAATGTTGGAAAACGCCCCGCTGAGCACTCCGCTGCCGGTGGTCTGAAGGATGATAAAACTCTGCCCCGCCGTGGTCGTCGCTTCGTTGGCCGCGTCTTCATACAACGCCAGGGCACCGGCGAGGGCCATGTTTCCAGAGGATGTGACACTCCCGAAAGTCGGCGTGGAGCCGACCTCCTCGATGAGGGTGGTCGTCGTCGGTGCGAGCGTAAAGGAGCCCAGAATGCTGAGGGAATTCTGAGACGCCGTCGGCGCGATCGCGCCATAAACCGTCACCGGCGCAGAACTGGACGAATTGGTGATCGTGCCGCCGCCGGTCAATGTGGCTGCAGATGAGATCGACAACCCTTGTGCAAAGGTATAACTCGCGTTGCTGCTTCCCCCGGTTAGATTCAGGGTTGTCGGCGTCGATCCGTTTCCTACCACGACTGACGATGCAGTGGTGAAATAGCCCGAGGCAACGTTGAGCGTGCCGCCGCTCAGGCTGAAGTTTGTTCCAGAGTTGATGCCGAGCCCGCCCAGAGTAACCGTGCCGCCGGTTTGGGTAAAGCTGCCACCATAGGAGATGGTGCCATTGCCGGAGCCGACAGCTATTCCGCCGCTAACATACATTGATCCGCTGCTGACGCTGAGGGTGCTGCTCGGTCCGGCGATCGGCGAGGTAACGAGAATGGAGCCGTTAACTGTGAGCGAGCCGGTACCGCTCAGAAGGTAATTGCCTGATCCACCCACGTTTGCTCCTCGTCCTATCACGATCGCATATTGGAAACCTGGTGCAGCCAGCGGACTCACGGTTTGAACGCCGCCCGTCTGCTCGAACGTGCCGACGCCGACGCCGCCGGTGCCGACCCAATTTCCAACGCCTTCGCCGTCGTTTGCGGCGAGCGTTCCCCCGCTGAAGATGTAGGTTCCCGAAACTTCGCCACCAACCAACAAAACGGCTGCCGTGTTGGTGCCGCCACTTTGGTTGAATGTCCCGCTGGCGTACTCGCCGATCTGCTCCTGTTCATTCATCACGGTCAATGTGCCGTTGCTGAGCGTGTAACTGCCGACGCCCGTGCGATCGGTACTGCCGCCAGGACCTAAGACCAAATTCGCACCGACGGCGTTGACGCCGCCACTTTGGTTATAAGCTCCGGAGGAGCCAGCCGTTCCACCCCCCCAATCGATTCGGAGCCGCTCACGGTAAGGGTGCCGCTTGTTTGAGACAGCGTATCCAACCCGACAGCGCCCGCGGCGATTTGAAGCGATGCGACGGTGTCGGTCTGATTGAGTGTGACGTTGTAGTTGCTGCCAGTAACATTCGAGATGTTAACGTTGTCGGAGGACCCCGGCACTCCGGCACCGCCGCTGCCGGCTGGGGTGGTGGCGTTCCAATCGGCAGCGGCGCTCCAATTTCCCACCGTCACGCCGTTGATCCACCAGCGGTCGGCCGATGCCGTCGAACAAATAAAAAACGGCGCAGCCGCGATCGCCAGAGCCAACAGTTTATTCCGACGCCTTCCGGCGGTGATCAAAGCGCGCACGAAACTCTCCCTCCGGATACTCTATGTACCCCACCTTCCAAACGACCTTCAAGTAAAATTTCGGGACAATTCGAGCAACCGTGCAATGCTTCGCCCGATGTGGCATCTGATGTCAATACGACACCACCCATGCCTTTGTTCTTATCGTCTCTAGCAAAATTGTGATATCGGGCGGGCAGCGTCTTGATTCATCGGGAACACTGCGTAGGCCTGCGAGCAATGGGGCGCAACATCCAAATCTTGCCGGGTTTATCGGCCAGTGTTTTTGAAAACTACGGCTCGCCAAGTTACCTCCTGAATCGGACGATGATCTATGGAATTGACTCTTTTTGGCCGCTACCTGAATCGGCCGGCGAACATTTGTTACCCCGGGAAACACCTATGACTGGACGCGCGGGAATATTTGCAGCCAATGCGACAGCTTCGGAAGTGCCCCCGGCCGCAGTACCTGCGGCCGCTCCGCCTCCGCCGGCCCCGACCGTGGATCCGGCACTCGCTGAGGAAATGCGCAAGCGGAAGAACAAGCTTGTCGAGCACGTCACCGGCGAGCCGTCGGGTTTGCCGCTGAAGGATGATGAAGCCGGCCGCAACGACGTGCACCGCCGGCTGACCGCATTTTGCGCCACGGAATTCGCCCATCTTTTTGAGAATGCGCGAATCACGCTGGTCGATGAAGCGATGGCCGAGCTTTTCGGCTTCGGTCCGATTCAGCCGCTGCTGGATGATCCAACCGTCACGGAAGTGATGGTCAATGGCCCGCACCGGGTTTATGTGGAACGCAAGGGCCGCAGCGTGCGCACCAACGTGCGTTTCAATGATGACGATCACGTGCGCCGGATCATCGACCGCATCGTGATTCCGCTGGGCCGGCGTGTCGATGCGGATAACCCGCTGGTTGATGCGCGAATGCCCGATGGATCGCGCGTGAACGCCGTCATCGCTCCGGTTGCCATTGATGGGCCTTCCATCACGATCCGCAAATTCGGCAAACAAGCGCTAACCGTCGAGGACCTTGTCCGCTTTGGGTCCATGACCCAGTCCCTGGCGGATTTCTTCAAAGCCTGCGTGGTCTCGCGCCTGAACATCATCGTGACCGGCGGCACCGGCTCGGGAAAAACCACGCTGTTGAACGTGCTCTCGAGTTTCATTCCAGATGAAGAACGTATCGTCACCATCGAAGATGCAGCCGAACTGCGGCTCGCACAGGACCACGTCGTGCGATTGGAAACCAAAAAGCCCAATCGTGACGGCAGCGGCGGCGTCACCATCCGCGACCTGGTTCGCAACGCCCTCCGCATGCGTCCCGAGCGGATCGTCGTCGGCGAGTGCCGGGGCGGAGAAGCGCTGGACATGCTCCAGGCCATGAACACCGGTCACGACGGTTCGTTAACCACCCTCCACGCGAATGCCCCGCGCGACGCCATCAGCCGAATCGAAACCATGGCGCTGATGGGCGGCATTGATTTCCCGATCAAGGTCGTTCGCGAGCAAATGGCCAGCGCCATCCAATTGATCGTCCATCAAGCGAGAATGCGCGATGGCTCCCGCCGCATCACGTACGTGACGGAACTGGCAGGCATGGAGGGGGACAAAGTGATCCTTCAGGAGATTTTCCGCTTCCAGGAGGAGGGACTGGATGCCGACGGCAAGCTCAAGGGCAGCCTCCGCGCCAGCGGCCTGCGCCCCACGTTCTGCAACAAGCTCGAGAATCACGGGTTCAAGCTGCCCCAGGACATGTTCATGACCCACGGTGCCAACACAAACCTGCGGCGGTAGCCGTCCTGATTTGCAGGTGCACTAAAGAGAGCGAAGCTCCGCATGTGCATGGAGCTCTGTCGCATGGTTCCTAAGTGCCGCGAGCGGTATCCAGAGCCTTTTTGGCGGCTTGCCAGGTCGGATCGGCATGGACCGCGTCCTGTTCCTTCTGTCGAAGCTTGGCAACGGCCGAGAAGGCGGCGGTGAGCTTTTGTTTGGCAGCGAGCGTGGTTGGATCGGAGAGCAGAGCCTTGTTTTCCAAATCCTTCAATGTCGACTTGGACTGCATCGCAGTCAAAGCCGCATCACTGATCTGATCCTGTGACCCGGTATTTTGAAGATCCTTGAGATTCGCTTCCGCCTTGTCCTGCGCATCAGCGGCATCTTTGTAAGGTTGCGTTGCCTTGAGCGCATCGAGCACGGGGCCGCACGCATCGTTGTAATCGCTCTGAGCCTGCTTGACCGCGGCCTGGGCAGCGAGCCAGTCGGGGGAGCTTTCAAATGTCTCATGCACCGCGGTTTCCGCCGCCTTTAGATCGGCCAGGTCCTGGGTAATCTGTGAACTGGAAGCGCTAGGCGCGGTTGATGGCGGCGCCTCGGGTGCCGGGGCCGCTTGGCCAGACTGGCCTCCCCCGCCTCCACCCCCTTTCTTGGGCTTGGCCAAAGCAGCCTGCATGCTGATGGCCAAAAGACCGAACATCAATATCACGCACAGCGACCGGTGTTTGATTCGCTTCATAGGTTGATAGGGTAAGAAAACCGCCACGTGCATATTAACCGCCTGATTTCCAATTCGCCAATGTTTTCGGTTAATTGTTCGCCCAAGCATCTCGTCTGAATCAAGACGGCATTAGGTTTCCTTTATTCCGTTTTCCTGATCAGTCACGCCGACCGCCAGTTTGCGGGCCAACAAACGCTGTTTTTCGCGGTGCCGCTATCTCCCCGCTGGGCATATGGCTAGAATCCGCCGGTTATTCCGGAGCCTTATCTATGAATCGTGAGAAATTTGCCTGGACCGTCAGTGTCCTTCTCCTGGCGTTCATGACGTTGCAGATTCCCGGCTCGATGGCCGGGCGCGATGATGATTACGCCTTCGTCCGAACCCTGGTCGATATCCACCGCCAGGTCTCGGCAAACTACGTCGATCCGGTTGATGAAGATAAGCTCCGCGAAGGAGCAATCGAAGGGATGCTTGGGGAGCTGGATCCCTTCAGCAATTACATCCCACCCGCTCACGAAGAAGAGTTCGATCGCATGCTCGATGGCTCGTTCAAGGGTGTCGGCATCCAGCTCAACCAGCGCGATGACGGCCAGATCGAGGTGGTGACCCCCATCGATGACAGTCCGGCGCTAAAAGCCGGCGTCGAGGCCGGCGATATGATCGAGAAGGTCAACGGCGATTCGGTCGAGGGACTGCGGCTGCCGGAAGTGGTCAAAAAAATCACCGGGCCGCTGGGGAGCGAAGTTCGCCTCACCGTTAAACACGTCACCGGCGAAGAAGTTGAACTCAAGATGACCCGTGAAGAGGTTCACGTGCCTTCGGTAAAAGGGTTCGTGCGGAAAGAGGATGAAACCTGGGATTACTACGTTTGCGACAATCCCAAAATCGCCTACGTGCGAATCACGCAGTTCGTGCCCGAATCGTTTGAAGAGATGAAGAAAGCCCTCACGCCGCTTGTTGCCGACGGCATGCAGGGGTTGATTCTCGATCTGCGTTTCAACCCCGGCGGCCGGCTCGATCAGGCACGCGACATCGTGAACCTGTTCATCGATCACGGCGTGATCGTCTCCACCAAAGGCCGAAACCGCGCCGAGGAAATCTACCACGCCAAGCCCGATGGCGTACTCCCGCCATTTCCAATGATCGTACTCGTCAACGAGCACAGCGCCAGCGCCAGCGAAATCGTCTCGGGCAGCCTGATGGACAACAAACGGGCCCTGGTCATCGGCACGCGCACTTACGGCAAGGGCTCGGTGCAGGAAGTCATTCCTCTGGATGAAAAGGGCGGCGAACTGAAGCTGACCGTCGCCTATTACTATCTGCCCAGCGGCAAGTGCGTGCATCGTCTAAAGGATGCCACGGACTGGGGCGTCGATCCGCAAATCGTCGTGCCCATGGATGCCGCGGCCGAGGAAACGCTGATGAAAGATCATTACGAGGAAGACCTGTTTCGCCGGCCGATCGCCAAAGCCACGACCCTTAGCGCAACAGAAGCGATAGCCACAACGACATCACCCACGACAGAGCCCACGATGGATGTGCAGTTGCAGCGCGCGGTGGACACGATGATCGCGCTGGTCGTCTTGCAGGGAGAAAAGGTTGCCGGCGCCCCGCAGCCAACGGCCGTGCCTCCGATCGCGATGACGGTAACGCCGGCTACCGCGCCGACGACCGCCCCGTCTGACACGACGAGTCCGTAATTGGCATCGTCTTCTGCCGCTCGCGGCTTAGCTGGCCAGCGGCGGTCGATCTCGCGAAGGCGCAGTCGAACGTTCAGTCGGGCCCAATAAGAACCCCATGCCCGCGATCCTTGGAATCGAATCCACCTGCGATGAAACCGCCGCCGCGGTCGTCGTCGATGGCTATGACGTCCGCAGCAATGTCGTCTCTTCACAGGTCGACCTGCACGCCCGCTTCGGCGGCGTGGTTCCGGAAATCGCCAGCCGGGCGCACATCGAAAAGATCCTCCCCGTCATTGATGAAGCGCTTCAGACCGCCGGTATTAAGCTCGAGGAAATCGACGCCATCGCCGTCGCCCATCGGCCTGGACTCATCGGCTCGCTCCTCATCGGCGTAACTGCCGCCAAGACGCTGGCCTGGGCGGCGAGCAAGCCCCTAATCGGCGTCGATCACGTTCATGCACATCTATATAGTGTCGTTTTGGAAACCAACGCCCAGCCCGAGATGCCGGCAGTAGGGTTGGTCTGTAGTGGGGGGCACACAGCGCTCTATCATGTGAACGGCTGGTCGGATGTCACCCTCATCGGGTCTACCATCGACGATGCTGTCGGGGAAGCGTACGACAAGGTCGCCGCGATCCTCGGGCTGGGATATCCCGGTGGTCCAATTGTCGACCGACAGGCACAACGCGGGAACGCCCAGGCAGTTCGATTTCCTCGATCGCTGCTGGGCCGCGAATCCCTGGACTTTTCCTTCAGCGGCCTGAAAACCGCCGTTCTGTATCACGTCCGCGGGGTCCCCGGACGTCGCGCCAAGCCTCCGCCTTCTTCGTTATCCGAATCACAGTTATCGGACATTGCCGCTTCGTTTCAGGCGGCTTGCGTGGACATCCTCATCGAAAAGATCAAACGCGCCGCCCGACGGATTGGCGCGCGATCAATTCTGGCAGGTGGAGGTGTCTCTGCCAATCATGCTCTGCGGGAGGCGCTGGCGAAATTATCCCTTCCCACCTTCCTTCCCAAGTTGCAATACTGCGTTGATAACGCCGCGATGTCCGCTGGCTTGGCGCTTACTGCCTATTCCGAGGATCAATTCTCGGACCTCGGTCTGGATGCAATCACATTCAGTCGGTTTCGACGTTGACGGCCGCCACGGCATTAGCTTTTATGCATATCGGGCAAAGTTCAAGTTGTAAAAACGATCGGCCGATGGTAAGACGGGGGACATGGGAAAGCAGGCTAATGTGCTCCATTGGGAGAATGCCTACCGCGTTTAGCGGACCGAAAGGGACCAGATGAAAAACGTCTTCACCACTGGGGAGGCTGCTGAGATTTGCAAAGTCTCTCAGCAGACTATTATCCGTTGTTTCGACAGCGGCCGCCTCAAAGGCTTCCGTGTTCCGGGCAGCCGGTTTCGCCGCATCCCGCGCGAGGCCCTGATCGCTTTCATGAAGGACAACGGCATCCCGCCAGATGCGCTCCAGAGCGGCAAGAGCAAGGTTCTGGTGGTCGATGACGATCCCGAAATTGTCGAGTTGTTCGTCGACGTCCTGGAACGCGACGGCCGGTTTGAAGTCAAAACCGCCGCCACCGGCTACGACGCCGGGATGCTCACGCGGGAATTCAATCCCGATCTGATCATCCTGGATTACATGCTTCCGGACGTGAACGGCAACGTGGTCTGCCAGACCATTCGCGCCAAACCCGAGTTCCAGCAGACGAAAATCATCATCGTCTCCGGCGTGGTCAATCAGGACGAAATCAACGACCTCCTCAAAGCCGGGGCAGACGAATTCGTGAAGAAGCCGTTCAATATCGAGAAGATCATCGAACGTATCGGACAGCTCCTGAATGTTTGATTGTGGAAGCCCCGCATGTACATGCGGGCTTGTGGGTACGCGTGTAGCGCGGGGTCATTCTTCACCATGCATACTTTGATCGCCCGGCGCGCCGATTGCCGATTGTCTCTTAACCCATGCCAGAACCGCGCGACAAACGCGTTGAGTTGATTCTGCAGTCCCTCGAAGGGCTGCCGACCCTTCCGACAGTCGCGCTGCAACTGCTTGAAGCCACCAGCTCCAGGTCTTCCACCACCGGCGAAATTGTCCGCCTCATCGAATCAGATCCCGCACTCACTACCCGGATCATGAAACTGGTCCATCGCGCTGACCTGGGCGCGGGAACAGGCGTCAACACGGTTGAACGCGCGGTTGTTCTGCTGGGGCTGGAAGCCATCCGCAACGCAGTACTCGCCGTCTCCGTCTTCGAGGTCTTTCAATCCGTGGGGGCAGCATCGGCGACATTCAATCGAAACGATTTCTGGAAGCACTGCATCGCCGTCGCATGCTGTTCGGAACTGCTGGCAAGCTCGATGGTCGCAAAGGGCGGCAAGGCGGCGGGGGTCGATCCCAGCGAAGCGTTCATCTGCGGATTGCTCCATGACATGGGCAAGGTCGCCCTCGACGCCACCTTGCCCAAGAGTTTCGCCAGGGTTGTCGAAGCTGCCGAGTTGCTGCGCGGCAATATCGCCGACCTGGAGAGAACCGTCATCGGCCTGGATCACATGGTCGTTGGCAAGCGACTTGCCGAGCGATGGGAGTTGCCCTCCAATTTTCGCGACTGCATCTGGCTCCATGGCCAACTTCCCCAGGCGCTTCCCACCACCGTCGCCAATGCGCGCCTCGTGAATCTCACCACGCTGTCGGATGTGCTTGTCCGCGAGCAGCACCTGGGCTACAGCGGAAACCATCTCTTCCCCATCGCCAGGCAAACGCTGATGGAGGCGCTCGGCCTCTCTCAACAGGAGATCGATGCCGCGATCTCGCAGTTGGTTGAAAAACTCGAACTCCGCTGCGTCGCCCTCGGGCTGGGCCAAGCCAGCACGACCGAGCTCTATCAACAGGCCATCGTTCGCGCAAACCAGGAGCTGGGCCAGGTCAGTACGCAGTTGGCCGCACGCAATCGCAAGCTCGCCGTGCGAGCCAAGTTCTTCGATGCCCTCAGCGGCTTTCAGTCGGAGATGCGTCCGGATGCGCCTCCCACGGATGTGCTTGATGCGATCGGCCAGACCGCCGTCGCCGTGCTGGACGTAGGCACCGCCGCCATCTTCTCGCTGCCGCCAGGTTGTGATTTTGCCGAGACCGTTCTTGTCGATGCCGCTGGACAGGTTTTTGAAAAGACGGTCGTTGAAACCGGACCATTCCCCCTGACCCTGCAGGAACTGGGCGCCTCGGCCGATGGCGAAAATCCTCCTGTTGCCGCCGCCCAGGAGAAATCGGCCGGACCGGTGCGCCCCGCTGGAAAGGAACTGGAATGGCTGCTGGCGGCGCTTTCCCCGCGGCTGGGACACGCGCATCGATTCTGGATATCGCTCCAGGCCGATGGTCGCTGCATCGGCGGTGTTCTGTGGGGCGCTCCTCCCGAAGAAGTCCAGCGGCTTGGCGCGCAGGTCCAGGAACTGACCGCCATGGCGGGGGGGTGGAGCCTCGCACTGCGCACAGCCCAAATCCGCGAAGATTCGCGAGCCCTTTCCGAGCAGTTGGCCGAAGCCAATCGTCGATTGCAAAACGCCCAGAGCGAGTTGCTTCGAAGCAAGATGCTCGTCGTCGTCGGCGAAATGGCCGCGGGGGCGGCACACGAAATGAATAACCCCCTGGCCGTCATTTCCGGCAGGTCGCAACTGCTCGCCTCTCAACTGAAAGATCCAAAATTCAAGGCCGCGGCAACACTGATATTCGAGCAGAGCCATCGTCTCAGTCAGATCATCACGGAATTAATGGACTTTGCCTGCCCGACCAAAGCCGCCCTGGTTAACTGCGATGTCGCCCTCATGGTCCAGGAGGCGATCAACGAGGCTAAGGCGGGCACGGATTCGGCCGATAGGACGATTAACCTGAGCGTCGGGGATGTACCGGCAGCCGTGGCCGACCCCAAGCAGGTGACGGCGGCTTTGGCGGAAGTGATCGCCAATGCCCTGCAGGCAACCGATCCCGATGAAGGAGCCGGCGCTGGGCCAATGCCGGTCGGGGAAAAAGGCGATGCGCGATTCGGCCATGTGTCGGTCCACGTTGCGTTTGACCCCTATTCGCAACGCGTCGTGCTGAGCGTCGCGGACGATGGATGTGGAATGGACGAGCAGACCACCAAGTGCGCGTTCGATCCGTTCTTCAGCGCCAAAGCCGCGGGCCGACGGCGCGGAATGGGATTGGCAAAAGCCCTGCGATGGGTGGAAGGCAGCGGCGGATCGATTCGGCTGGAAAGCCGGCTTGGCAAGGGCACCCGAGCAGTCATTCTGCTTCCCGCCGCTAAACCGTCCCCGCCCGAAGCCGCCAGTGAGGCAATGAGAAAACAGGCTTGAACCAAGTTCGGGGTGGTATCGGTATTGTGCGACCAATGTTTGCCGCTTCCGGCTTAGCGGGCCAGCGGGCCACGTTAGCCAAGTTGGTAACTCGGTTGGCGACGATTTGTTTGACGGTCTGGAAAATGCATCGGGGAAAATGACGGCGGGGCTGTTTGCTCGCCGATGACGTATCACGGAGAGGGAGAGGCGAATCAATGGCTCCAGCAATCAAGCAGAGCGGCGGATCAATCAAAACCAAGCCCTGCGTTCTCGTCGTCGACGATGAGCCCGCGCTCATCGAGATGGTCGGCGATGTCGTCGGTCGTTCCATCGATTGCCGCCTCATCGCCGCGCGCGATCTGCGCGAAGCCCAGGCCGTCATGAGCAGCGAAACGATCGAACTGCTCGTGACCGATCTCCACTTGCCCGATGGCGATGGCATTACGCTCCTCTCGACATTGCAATCGACCCAGCCCGAGGCGGCCGTCGTCGTAATGACCGGCGACGCCTCGATGCACGGCGCTGTCCGCGCCATCCGCGCCGGTGTGATGGATTTCCTCCCCAAGCCCTTCAGCGCTGATGTGCTGCTCGATCGCGTGCGCCAGGCATTGGATCGCCAGAAAACCGCCGCAAAGGAAGTCCGCCGCGTCAAGCGGCTCAAGCTGGCCGTCAAACGACTCAACACCTCCCGCCGCACCGTCAGTCGAAAGGTCGACCTTCTCTGCAACGATCTGATCTCCGCTTACGGCGAACTCTCCAAGCAGATGGACCAGGTGCGTCTTCAGGAGGCCTTCCGCAAACTGATGAGCGAGGCAAAGGATCTCGAACAACTGCTTTGCCACGCGATGGACTGGATTCTCCGCGAGATCGGTTACTCCAACGTCGCCATCTGGCTCGCCGCCGAAGAACAGGAGTTCGAGCTTGGCGCGTACATGAAGTACACGATCGCCTGCGACGCCAATTTGACCCAGGCCATTCAGAAGGGTCTGCTCCCGATGACGGTGCGCCAAGGCACGCTGCGCTTGAGCGATGAGGAACTGGAAACCAAGCTCAGTCCGGTCGAGTCAGCCGCATTGCGCGGGCAGACCGTGCTTGGCGTGAACTGCACCTATCTCGGCGAACCACTGGCGGCGTTCATCCTCTTCCGCGATCACAAAGCTCCTTTCACCGATAAGGATCTCGCGATGCTCAAGGCTGTCTCGCCGATTTTCTCCGTCGCCCTCGCGGCTACCGTGAGACAGTCGGAAAAGGCAGATTTGGATGAGAATCCATTCTACGACGGCGACGAAAATAACGGCGAGCGCGACGAGAAGCGCGATCCGCGATCTGAAGCCGACTGGTGGAAGCGCGGCGAACCGCCGCCGTTTTAGGAAGAGGTTGCTGGTTGTTGGTTGCTAGTTGCTAGTTGATTGCTCGCGAAAATCGGCTTATTCCGCCAGCAACTAACAACCAGCAACCAGCAACTTCTCGCGCAGCATTTCTTTATTGCCACCCTCCGCGCATGCCGATACCATTTCACAGATACGGATGATCTGTGGTGTCCGAGATTTGGGAGCACATATTTGGTTTAACCTATAAGTAACCCTTGGGGCTGTCTGCCCAAACACCGCATGCCCGCTCGACGGGAAGCAAAGTGTTTGGGAGCGACCGGAGAACCCTCCGGCTTCAGACTTCACCCGCCTTTTTATGAAGGGTTAGACTAAACCGCTCCCACACGGCACTTTCGGAATCACCCGTATTTATCCAAACACCGTCGCACGACGGTGTTTTGTTTTTTCCATTCTCTCCTCGTTTAGCCGGCGAGTCAGCTCGCCGCGTCGTCGCACCGCCTCAAAACAACGACTTATTTCCCGCAGGCGCTCCTGGCACTGCGTGGGCGCGCGTCTGGTGCGAGCTGATTGGCAACGCCAACCAATTTGGAAGTTCGCGTAGGTCCACATAGCATCCGGTCATGCCCTGGGCACCCTGGATCAACATTGCGCTTTTCGCGATTGCCATCCTTCTCTTCACCTTACCTTTTACGCTTCCGTTCGCGGTAGGCCCGTTCATCGTCCGGCGGAAACATTTTGTCGCGGTTAACCTCACCCGTGTTGAAATCTCGCCCGATGAACTGCCCCCAGAAAGCCGCGACTTTCTGATTCGGATCAGCGAGCAGTTATGCTCGCAAGGCTATGTTCGCGGTTCTGTCCACGCCATCGGCGGTGTCGCTCGTGCATCCGGCGCGCAGGCCGTACTGTGCCATGAAGACGGTCGGAGGGTGGCATCGATTCTAATCGCGCGTGCTTCAGACAGGCGCTCGCTCTACATGGGAATTGCGTCCGCCTTCGCGGATGGAGCATGGATTGTCACCGCTAGCAGCAGCTCCCACGTGCTTCTTCCTCCAAACCCGAAGATCGACTCGGCGAATTTTTCTTGGGTCGAGGACGCACTGTTCCTAGAGCAGGCTCATCTTCGCCGCCTTGCCGCAGTCCCCGCCGACCGTCCTCGCCGCTTGTTCCTTCCGGGGCAGGAAGCAGCTTATGCAGAGGCCATGGAGTCACTTTCGAGCGAGCATGCCCTTGCATGCGGCTACCGCTATCTCGATCCGCGGCGGGCTCAATATCGCGCCACATGGAAAGGCGCGATTCTGATGGCTTGGAGGTCAGTCCGATGGGTACGACGGCTCCAAACCAAGCGGCGCGACCGCACCATGCGCCGAAAATGGACCGAGCTTGGCATGGATCAGTGGAGTCCGCCGCCTGGAGCAGTCACGGCGGCCAACGTGGCGTCCGAGGAGCCCGCTGCAACCGAATCGCAGCTTTCTGGCTTCCCGCTGACTTACCTTCCCCAGCCACCTTCCGGGGCCATCTTGCTGCAACGAAGTGGGGAAAGTCTGGTGATTCGTGGCGGTCCACTTACAAGCAGCGCTTTACTCGGTCGTCATGTTATCGAGATTCTCGCAAGTTTGTTCGCCGTGCTCATGGGGTTTCTCGTCCTATACACCGCTTGGGTGTTGAATCGTTCGATGCCGCCGCCGCTTCGCCCGCTGTTCCCGGTGATCAACGGTGTCCGGGGGCTGATAGTGTTAACGCTTTCAATTAGCCCGGCCCTACTCATCGTCAAAATGTGGCGGGATTTGCGGTACGAGCACGGCGACGGCGCGACGATCACCGCTACCCCGCGCGGACTGAGTTTTTCCAACGCGCCTGGTCGACGAAGAAGCGGCGCGCTTACACGCCAGCAGATCCATGGCATCAGGCTAGCCCTACAACGCGGCTCGTTCCTCGCAAGCAGAAGGCGCTACCGCCTGATCGTGTTGCTCAATGATCACACCAGCTTGCCTCTGATCTGTGGTGATCAACTCAGTCTCCTTCAGGCACGCGATGGTCTCATGAAAGCGATGGGCATCGATGTTCCCGTGGCGCGGAAAAACCCTGATCCAGCTTCCAGTTAAGCTGATAACCAAAAGGTTCGACCGAACCCGACCGGGAGCTCCGCGGGCATGGGCCACATCTTTCCTTCCCACCTTACGAACGCCTCATCAGAATTCAGCCTAGAGCCAATCGAAACAACCGAATCCCTCGCTCCCTCGTCGCTACCGTCTCTTCAAACCGTTCCAGCTTCCATCCACGATCGACAATCCAATCCACAAACAAATCCCCCGTCTGCCTCCCCGGTTCCCCCAATAGCACCGATCCCCCCTCCGCCAGATGCGCTCGCCAGAACGGCTCCAAAAACTCCCACTGCTTCCGGTCATACAAAACATCCGCGCCGATGATCAGATCAAACCGCTCGCTCAATTGATCGACTCGCCAATCCAATCGCCGCGTCCGCGCGCCTGCGACATTGACCTGTGCAAACAGCAGCGCCTCCGTCTCCATATCCGCCAGCATCACTCGATACCCCATCGCCGCCGCAACCATCCCCGCGAATCCCATCCCGCATCCCAAATCCAGAGCGCTCTTGCGCCCGCCGGGCGAGCCCCGATTCACCAGAAACTGTCCGATGCCAAACGCGCTGTCCCACAACTCCGCCCAGTACGGCAGGTGCAGTTCATCACTGACCCGCCGCTTGCCGCTGAGCTTCTCGCGCCGATCCTCCTCGGCCACCACCTGATCCAGTACCGCGTCGAGCAGGATAACTGAAGGGGACAAGGATAACTGAAGGGGACAGGACCCTTAATCCAGCACATTTTCGTTCCGCTCTTTCCTCCAGCCCCGCCTAAAGGGTCGTGTCCCCTTCAGTTACCCACTGAAAAAATCCAGGCGGGCAAGCAAATGAGCGAACCGCTGAGCCAGAGCAATCTGGTGCCGCGATCAGTCGCTCAAATGATCCATAGCGGTGAAAAGGGGGGCAAGCTCGCCTTCGTCATGGAACAAGTCGCCGGCTTCTCCGAGCAGGAACTAAAAGACACCATCTCCGAACTCACCCGCTACATCGAGCCCATCATGATCATCGTCATGGGCTTCATCATCGGCGGCGTCGCCCTCGCCCTCATGCTCCCCATCTTCACCATCAGTCGCGTCGTCGCCCGGTGAACAGGTTTGGGCGAAGACGCAACGGCAGCCGGCGCATCGTCTAATTCGACGGTGGATGCGCTATGTCCTTTACCGATAAATCCCCGTAAACCCCGCGATAGTGGTCGCCGGCCTTGAGCCAGAAAATCAGGGCACTTTTATCGTTGGCCTTCTTGCCGGTATAGTATTCCCACGCCCACACCACCTTGCTCCCCAGGTCATCGCCACTCTGAATAACGATTGTGCCTGGGGCGGTGCTCGCATTGTTGTCGGGCGCCGTGATCGTCACCATCATCGTCTGTGGATCTGCCGATCCCGTCGAAATCGCGGATTGGGTTGATGATGGCGACGCAGCCCTTCTCATATCGCTCTGTTTGCCGGTGAAAACCATATCCGCCGGGAAAGCCGAAATATCAGGTGGGAAGTCGCCGCCATGCTGCGCGGCATAGTTCCCAAGCGACTGTACCACCGCTTTCTCCAGCTCAGCTGGGCTCATTAATGAGCAGCCGCAAATCTCTTGGGTGTAATTATTGGGAATCTCAGTGCTCACCTCATCCGCAGTTAACACGGGATTCAGCGCGAAGTTCGTAAACACGGTTTTCTTTGCCTGCGGCCCATCGCCGATCACCTCTTCCACACGAACCGGATCATGAGTTTTCGCATCCGCCCAGATCGTGGTCGTCTTGGATAGTAAATCAGCATGCCATGCCATCTTGTTCCCCATTTCCCACTGCATGTTTGCCAGCGGGCCTGCCTCGTCCGCGGATGCATTGGGTCGCGCTCTTTCTTCGTATTCTTTTTGCTCAACAAGAAATTTTTCGGTGGAATGGCCGTCAATTTGATCAGGGCCCAGATCCTTGGAGGGCTTGGCCATCATTCTTTTGAACTCGTCGAGAATCGTGCCGACCTTCACATCCGGCGATGGCCCGATGAAAACGTGCGCAAATTGTTGCTTCGGAACAAGATAGATGTTTCGCTCGCCCGGCGTGTATTCAACAATAGTCGTGTAATCTTCGCCATGGATATACTCAATGCCCTGGTCAGAGATAATCACCGTCATGCGCGATCGGGCAATCCCGCCTCCGCTGAATTCCTCATCAAACCTTACAATGTGGGCGTCGCCTATTTTCTTGATAACCTCCGCATAGGTAACGGCCGGCGAGCGCAGCATCAACAGTGTCAGGAGCGCGCCAATCGTCAAAAGCACAATGGCTGCAATCGGATTTTTACTCTTCATCAGAATCCTCCTTATCGAAAGTGTTTTTGAACTTTGATCTGCCGCCTCGCATACAGCCCGCATTGTCCTTTCGATCAGCGCCGGCGATGGTCCGTCGGGAATTGCGCGGGCGCGCAGATTTTGAAAGGCACCATCGATTTCATCGGGTTCGGTTGGTTTCATTGTCTATCTCCGGGACGTAGGTTCGCTGCCTGCACTCCCAGGGAATCGTGCAGAAGCTCCCGCAGCCGCGCCTTGCCGCGATGGATTAGTACGCCAACATGATTAATGGATATGCCCAGCTCGGTGGCGATCGCCTCGTAGGCCCACCCATTCAACAGATGCAGGCTGATCGCTTCCGCCTGCCTGGCCGGCAGCCTCGCAAGTGCTGTGCGTAGTTGTTCGTCGATCTCCGCCTCTTGCGCCTTGTCCGAAGCATCCAGCGCACCGGACGGGATGCATTCGATCCGTTCAGTTGTTGTCTCAATCCGCAACCTTTGCCGACGGCGCAATTGATCGATTGCTCGGCTCGTCGCGAGCTTTTGCAGCCATGCCGCCCAGTTACTTATTTTCCGTCCCCGTGACGTCTTAATGGCTTCCAGAAACACTTCCTGAAAGCATTCATCACTGTCAGAATGCGATCCAAGCACCCGAAACAGTGTCCGCCACACTGCCGGACCGTTTGCGCTGATAATGGCGTCCCAGTCAATCACGTGGCTGAAGATTAGACGAATCAGACCCGAGAATTCTTACAAGAAACCGGGAAGCCGATCATTCCGTGTCAGTTGGTTCCAATGCTCTTCCATCACAAAGAGGGAAGAAAAGGGGTCATTCCTGGCTCTGTCTCAATCCCGTGAAAGTTCGGCGCGTGTTCGGTAGCGCGGTCGCTGGTTGGTCGGTACATCCTGCCCGACGGAGACAAATCGATCGTTCTTGCAGTTGATGCTGCAGGCTTATGATCTGGGCCAAAGGATAACTGAAGGGGACGGGACCCTTAATCCAGCACATTTTCGTTCCGCTCTTTCCTCCAGCCCCGCATAAAGGGTCGTGTCCCCTTCAGTTACCCCCGGATATGTGCTAAGGCCAATCAATCAGTGATGACCCCTTCTCTTTGTCCAACCCCCGTATCATTCCCCTTGCCATGCAGGTCACCGGGGGAGCCGAGGGAAAACCGTTGCTACCGAAGAACTAATCGCGCCCTCTGTTTAAATCCGTCCTCGGTCCGGTTGGCTCGTTGCGCGTGTTGCGGGACTCGGGGGCGTCGTCGTCCGGAGGCCCGGAAGACAGATGATAGCGGGGTACACGGGCCAGCGGTGGAACGGTGAGTCAAATTTTGCGAAGAGCGGACCACAAAAGCCCAATGCCAAACTCATTGCCACCGCGCAGCGGGTCATCTTTCCGGAGCGGCCTGCGGCGCGCAGCTCGAAACGCCAGTCGTTGGCGGCCATTGCCAACGCGAACAATCCAGCGCTGCCACATAGCACGCACAATTCGAGGGCGGACAGCGTATTCTTCACTGCTGTCATCCCCGCGAGAAAGGAGAGGCACGCGAATGCTATGGCAGTCACTAGGATCAAACTACGTCGTCGTCCGCGAGGATATCTCCCGTATTCAAGCGATAAACGAGAATTTTCGGGCACTGGGGACATGGGAAGTTGGCTCAGGATTGTTGGGCAAAGATACAGTCTGCCTTGCCCTTTTGGTGGGGGATCGTTGTCGAAGTGTTGTTCGCACTGTTGTTGAATTCGAACTTGTCTACGCTGCCGTCCATCCAAGCTTGGTTGTTGTCGAATATACTGCCATAGGATGGATCGAGGATAACTGAAGGGGACAGGACCCTTAATCCAGCACATTTTCGTTCCGCTCTTTCCTCCAGCCCCGCAT
>Ga0302324_100006734_pt1 | contig 24643 bp, 18 predicted proteins | sample Palsa_T0_1_FD_201949 | JGI IMG/M metagenome (GOLD analysis project Ga0302324, IMG submission 201949) | Peat permafrost microbial communities from Stordalen Mire near Abisko, Sweden - Palsa_T0_1 | ecosystem: Environmental > Terrestrial > Soil > Palsa > Peat permafrost | place: Sweden: Abisko... | reverse complement strand
GCTTGTTCCGATCGGCCCACCGGACCAGTCGAACGTAGGCGACCGAAGCGACGCCTGCGATGGGGGCCGCAAGCAGCGCCCACACAACTACCGAAGCGGAGCTCGGAAATGCTGGAATAACATAAGTGGGGGCATCGGGCAGCGTCAGCCACGAAACAGCGGTAGCAATTAGCGATGTAAAGAGTGCCGGGAGGACAAAGCGAAGCGCCAGCTTCCCGCGCATCACCTCCAACGCGAAAAGAGCGCCGCCCAATGGGACACCGTAGGCAGCACCCATCCCCGCTCCGGCTCCGCACGCCACCAACAGACGACGCTGCTCGTCCGACAATGATCCGCGGTCCGAGAAAAAATTGGCAAAGACGGCTCCGGCCTGTTTCGGAGCGCCTTCGCGTCCGAGCGAGGCTCCCATGCCGACGGCAAAAATGGAAAGTAACGCGCTACCGACCGTACGCAGCGGCGGCATGCGGCCCGCATGGAACCAAATCGCAGCGGTTGTATCGATGCCGTTACCGCTCGAGAGTTGCTTGAGGAGAATCTGGCCCGCGCCAATTAAAAGTCCGGCGCCGAGAAGCACCCAGACATGCCTCGCCACACTCGCGTGTTGCGCTGCATCCAGAATGTCGGTTGCCGATCCCTTCCAGGCGACGCGCTGAGTAAATTCCAGCAAGCGCGCAAGGAAAGCAGCACCCAGCCCGGTGCCTATTCCGGTAAGCACGACAGCTAGCCAGAACTGCAGAGCGCCCGGTCGTCCCAACGTGGAAGGAATCCCATTGCCGTCAGCAGTCAGCTGGCCGCCAGTGGTCTGGGCTGTTTTTGAGATGGACATGGTCGGTTAAGCACACCACGGGAGCATCAGCCGCGGCCGATAAACGGCATCCTGGTAGCCATGACGGTCATGAATTGGACATTGGCGTCGAGCGGGAGAGAGGCCATATACAACACGGCGCGCGCAACGTCGGTTAGCTCCATCGTGGGCTCGACTGCGCTCGTGCCGTTCGCCTGCGGAACGCCTTTCTTCATTCTTTCCGTCATTTCGGTCGACGCGTTTCCAATGTCGATCTGACCGCAGGCGATGTCGTGCGCTCGGCCGTCCAGGGAAGTCGCTTTCGTGAGGCCGGTGATCCCGTGTTTCGACGCTGTATAAGGGGCGGAATTGGGCCGAGGGCTGTGCGCGGAAATTGAACCGTTGTTGATGATCCGCCCGCCGCGCGGCTCCTGGCTCTTCATGATTTTGAATGCTTCCTGCGTACACAGAAACGCGCCGGTCAGGTTCGTATCGACCACCGACTTCCACTGCTCGTACGTTAAATCCTCCAGCGGCACGGAGCGCCCGGAGATGCCGGCGTTGTTGAAGAGCAGATCAAGCCGGCGGAAGACATCTTTCGTTTTCGCGAAAAGGTCGCGCACCGAAGCGGGATCGGTGACATCCGTAGGTACGACCAGCGTTTGGGAACTGGCCTGGCGCACTTCAAGCGCGGTCGCTTCCAGCGGCTCCTTGCGCCGGCCCGCAAGAACTACCGAGTAGCCCTCCCGCGCAAGAGCAACGCCGACACACCTGCCGATTCCGCTTCCCGCGCCGGTAACCATGGCGATCTTCCGCGATAAGTCCATAGAGCACCCGGAATCTCCGATTTAGACCTCTGCCCCGCGCATCGTATGCTCCCCACGCCTTGGGCACAACGAATTTCCCGCCGACTTGAAGCCAACCAGTTTTTCTTCGGTCTAAGGATTGTGTGCCGTTGCATACACCTTGATCCAGTGGTTCCGTACGCGCGCTTTGACCTGTTTCCCGTTCACATCGGCAACGATCCGGTCGGAGCTCTGGACCGGCATGTGGCAATCGATGCAGTTCTGTCGAATCTTTGCGCCAAGCTTCAAAAATTCGCCGCAGTCTCGATCCTTATGGCATTGCAGGCATTTTTCTGAATAAGAGGCCGCGGCGCGTACGGGTCCATGCACTTCATGGCACGTCGTACACGTCATCTGTGAGTTTTGGTAGCAGCGGCTTCGTTGCGTTAGCGCTACCTGATTGCCGTGCACATCAACATGGGCATCGGCGTTGGGTCGCGGCAGTTTGAAGTAGTTCTCCAGTTGCCGTCCTGGGACGTACGAAAACGCCGGCGCAACGGGTTGGCCGATGCCGCCATGACATTGCGCACACACCTCAATGCGCCGATCGCGTGGCAGACTTGCCGGATTTACGATCGAATGACCGCCCGAGGAAGCCGCGGCAGGTTTCAATCGCTCGTTCTCTGCGTGCTCCCGGCCCGGCCCGTGGCATCTCTCACACGAGATGCCCAGGACATAGTCCGTTTTCTCATAGTAGTTTTCGGCCTGCTCCGATCCGATCGACTCAAAATATGTGGCGTGGCATTCCAGGCAGGAAGGAGGAATCGGCCTGTCGAAGTTCGCGACCCCTTCGGTGTATCCGGGGCTGTTGATCCATCCTTTCAGCTCGGTCCAGTAGGACACCGGCAATTGAAAAAGCTGATTTCCTTTCCAATACAAATACGTTTGGCCCTTTGCTCCCGATCCTGTGACAATGTCGATTCGCTCGGTGCGCGTTTTCTCGTCGGGCGGTCGCCAGAATACCGCTGTTTCGTAAAAGCCACTTTCCCTCGCGTCCATGCGGAAATGCAGATCCGGGTCGCTGGTCTTGAGGATGTTTTCGCCGGTCGTAAATTTACCCAAGACCGAATTCTTGTTGGGTAATTGTGATGTGAGGTGGTGGCCGGTGCGCGCGTACGCATCACCAATCATTTGGTGGCACTCCTGGCAAGCCACGTCGCCTAAAAAGTCGCCCCGTGACGCCGGGGCCTTTTCGTTGAGGGATGCATTGGCATCCTCGGGGTGCGAGGCTCCGGTCTGCGCCGGCGCCGTCCCGCTGGCGGAGCCGAGAGTAGCAATGCCAGCCAGCATCATCACTATGCCGGTGAGCTTTCCTGTGGCCACAGAGATTCTCTCCCGCCCATACGTTAGCTGATATCGCCTGCGCTCTCAATCGGAACACCGATGAGCAACTCGGCAGCGCGCCGGATGCACGCAGGGGTTAGCACAACAAAATCGTAGTTGTCTTCGCCGCTGAGGCGATGCAGTCTATACGGGATTGCCAGCTTGGCGCTGCGTCAACGAGAACGGAAATTGGTCAGCGCGAAAGTCTTTTGTCTATCCGACGCACGCGGGGGATCCGGACGATGAATGCATCCGTATTTTTCAAATCGGCGATTGTGGCGGCTGCGATTTGCGTGAGCCTGCCACATCTGGCACCGGCACAACGCAAAGATAATCCGACAGTGGATCTCTTGGTCGAGCTTATTCGTGTGGATACCAGCAATCCCCCTGGGAATACCGGGAAACTAGCGGAATTATTGGCGGCAAAGTTCCGCCCGCTCGGCATTGAAGTGGAAATGATCCCGACGCCGGATACCGGCAAAGCGCATTTCATTGCACGGATCAAAGGTGATGGGACGAAGAAGCCTGTCTTGCTGGCTGCCCACGCAGACGTCGTGGGAGTGGAACGAGAGAAGTGGACCGTCGATCCGTTCGCGGGCGAGGTGAGGGATGGCTACGTCTATGGCCGCGGCGCGATCGATGTTAAGGGCGGCCTGGCTGTTTTTGCCGAGGCGGTGATGAGATTGGCGACCAACCATGTCCCGCTGCACCGCGACGTGATTCTGCTTTCCGAGGCGGATGAGGAAGGGGGACCCTACAGCACAACCTGGCTCGCCGAATCCCATTGGAACGTGATGGACTGTGAGTTTGCTTTGAATGAAGGCGGGTGGATCATGAAAGACGCCAATGGCGGCGTGCAGTACGTGAGCATCTCGACCGCCGACAAAATGTCGATTCCTGTGATCGTCACCGCCAAGGGGACATCGACGCATTCGTCGATGCCCAGACCCGACAGCGCTATTTTTACATTGTCGAAAGCGTTGGCGAAGCTGGCAGACTACGAGACCCCGGTGGAGTTGACGCCCAGCACAAGAGAGTTTTTCGAAACGCTCGCGAAAACAAGTGAACCCCCTCTCTCGACGTACTTCCAGAACCTGATCAGCAGCAAGGACCCCAAAGTGATTCAGGAGGCGGACCGAGAGATCAGCAAGAACCTATTACTCCATGCAATTATGCGGAACACCTTCGCGCCGGTATTCCTCAAAGCAGGATTTCGAGGAAACGTGATTCCCGGATCGGCGGAAGCAACCTTGAATCTGAGGATGATTCCGGGAACCGATATACAAAAGTTCATTGGCGACATTTCCAAAGCGCTTGACGACCCGCGCGTGGAGGTTTCCCTGCCTTCCGCGGATACTCCAGAAGGGCAGCGGGTGCAACGGTTCATGAAATTGGCATCGCACCTGCCGCCGTCGAGCGAGGACACGGATCTCTACCGGGCTTTGGTAGCCGGCGCTCACGCGGTTTGGCCGGGGGCGCCCGTGACGACTTATCTCTTTCAGGCGGGCACTGACGCGATCGCTTGGCGGAGCAGAGGTGTTCCTGTTTATGGGATTTATCCGTACCCGATCACGGCCGAAGATTTGACGCGTATGCATGGCAACGATGAGCGCGTGCCGGTTGACTCGCTGGAACAGGGCACGGAAATGATCTACCAGACGCTTCTTAAAGTTGCGTCGGAGTAGGAAGCGCCCACGGCGATTGCCCGCTTGGCCAGAATTAGAACGCTTGGGTTTGCAGCAGAATTTACGAGCACGCCGCGCAAACAGCATCCAGGAAAGAGCCGAAGTATCGGCACCGAAACGATTCGGCATTCTCATCCGTTCTTCTTGTCCGCTACGCCAACTCTGCTATCATTCCGAGCATGATGGCTTCCGCCTCCGCCCGAAATGACCGAGGCTTGGTGGTCTTCGGTGAGTTTTTTATTGACCTGGTTTTCTACGATCTCCCGAGAGTTCCGCGGTTGGGCGAAGAGGTTAAGACCGCGAGTTTCGCGCGGTTTCCCGGCGGCGGCCTGGCAACGACAGCGTTAGTTGCGGCAAGTTTAGGTACGCCTACGGCGGTCATCACCAGGGTCGGGAGGGACGCGCTTGCGAGCCCGGAGTGGCAGAAGCTGGTCCAAAGCGGCATCTCCACGGAAGGTTGCGAATTCGACCAGCGCTTACCAACGGCGATGACCGTCTCCGCCGCGTTCGATGGCGATCGCATGATGGTCACTCACGACGTCATCAATGTAAAATTGGAACGGCTTTTCACACGGCGTAGCGTCCAGAAGCAGTTGCGTACCGCAAGTCATGTGCATCTGGCATGTACCATGTGGCCGCCAAACGTGTGGATGCTGGCCATCCGCAAGCTGCGCCAGAGAGGCCTGACGGTCTCTGCCGACCTGGGATGGAATCCAAACGTGCTTGAATCTCCGCGATTACCGGCATTGCTGAGTGAATTCGAGTTTGTATTTCCAAATGAGCTGGAAGCGCGTGCCATGACTCGCGAAAAGACAGTGGAAGCGGCTAGCCGGAAACTAGCTCGCTGGGTGCGTGTGCCAGTGATTAAGCTTAGCACCGACGGATCGTTGGCCATTCGCGACGGGAAGATGGTGCGGGCGAAATCGATACGCGTGCGCGCGGTGGATGCTACGGGAGCTGGCGATGCTTTTAATGGCGGCTTTCTTCACGGCCATCTGGCCGGGTGGCCGCTTGAAGATTGCTTGCGAGCCGGCAACATTTGCGGAGCGCTCGCCACGACCGGCGCGGGAGGTTCCTCTGCGCCCCCGACGCGACAAAGCCTCGGTAAGTTAATGGGTAAGCGCCACCGTTCGTAGTTGAGCTAGCAAGAAGGCGAATTCCGAATCAAATCGGATCGGAATCGCTCAGCAGGAAATCGTTCCGGAGCAAATAACGACATCATGAAGATCACTCTGATCGGAGCCGCGGGGGTTAGGACGCCGCTCCTTGTCCACGGCCTGTCCGGCTTGGGCGGCAACGTGCATCTCGATGAGCTGGCGCTCTGGGACACAGATCCGGCGCGCCTGAAAACGATGACGAGGGTCTCGGAGGCGATGGCCAAGCGGAGCGGCTTCCGCGCGCAGCTTAAAGCTTATTCTGAACCCGAAGCTGCTCTGGAAGGAGCGGACTACGTTATCTCGAGCATTCGCGTTGGCGGCATCGATGCCCGAGTGAAAGACGAAACGATAGCCCTGGCGCACGGGCTCGTCGGACAGGAGACGGTGGGTGCGGGTGGTTTCGCCTGCGCCATGCGGAATCTGGCCACGATGCTGGATTATGCGAAGGTCATCGAACGGGTGGCCCCGCGGGCGATCGTCATCAACTTTACAAATCCCGTCGGAATTATTTCCCAGGGACTTCTCAATCATTCCGGGGTTAACGTGATCGGCGTCTGTGATACGCCCCTGGAAACTTTCGAGGCGATCGCAACGGCCTTGGATCGAAGTCCAGTCGGACTGCATTTCGACTATCTCGGCCTGAATCACCTGGGCTGGGTGCGATCGATCCGCGATGAACGGGGCGCGGAATTGCTCCCGAAAGTGTTGGCGACTCCCGAGATTATTCAGAAATGCTACCGGCACGGACTCTTCCCGACGGACTTCATTCAAAAGTTAGGGCTGCTGCCCACCGAGTACCTTTACTTCTATTATTTCCCGGAAGCGGCGTACCAGAATACGAAACAAAGTGGCCAATCGCGCGGCCAAGCCATCGAAGCCATGAACACGCGGCTCGCCCAAAAGTTGGTGCAAGCTGCGGATTCGAAGCTCATCGAAATATATGAGGACTACCTGCGAGACAGAAACGCTTCATACTTCAGCATCGAGGCAACAGCGGGCCAGCGACGAAGGGAAAATCAGGAACTCTACTCGGAGTTTTCCGGTTACGAGAAGATTGCGCTGCTCGTGCTGCAGGCCCTACACGCAGAGACGCCCTCGCTGATTCCGCTTACGGTCCGCAACGGCAGAGCTCTCGAGGACCTTGCTGCCGATGATGCCGTCGAGCTCCCGTGCCAGGTCTCTTCGCACGGCGTTCACGTGCCTCCGGTAGGCTATGCGCCGGAAGCCGTTCGATCTTTGCTGCTGCAGGTAAAGGAGTATGAGCGGCTTTCGGTGCGCGCTTCGGTAGATCATTCACCCGAGTTGGCGCTCGCTGCTCTCGAGAAAAATCCGCTTGTTGGCGGTCCGGAAGTAGCACAGCAGGTATTGGCGGAATACGTTCGGGCGTTCGGGCCGCAGATGAGGCTCAGGGCGGCGTAGTCCGGTCTATTGTTTATTGCCGCCGCTCCGAATCAGGGCCCGTTTCCCCACCTCGGTTCGGGCGCCAATATCCAACTTACAGCTTCCCTACGAGCCGCCCCAAGCGCACGCGCGCGCCTTCTCGGGCGCTTCGATAGCATGCTTCGATCAGTTCCACCACGTTGTATCCGTCATCCGCGGTGACCGGTGCGGCCGACTGGCCGTCCAGAGCGTTGACGAAAAGCCGGTCTTCTTCGATGTATCCCCATTTCTCGTGCATTGTGGCCAACGAGAAATCGTAAGTGGTGGTGCGGGCTTCCAGGCCATTCGTGAACGAGATTTTCTCCATTTCAAAGGTCTCGTATGTCGAGTGCATCCCGTAAACTTCAAAGCGCTCGAAAGGGAAGTGCCAGCTGGCGTGCGCGTAGGTTTTCATCGTCGCCTGCAGGCCGGACTGAAAATTGAGCAAGATGGAAAAGTCGTCGAGTTCGTCGTGGGCGTGAGCGCGTGCAGCCACTTCCACCCAGTCGATCTTTCCGAAGAAAAAGGTCATCAAATCGAACATATGCACCGGGGTTTCATACAGGAAGCCGCCAGTAAGGTTGGCGTTCCACACCCAGGGCGGGTTGAGCAGCTCTCCGCGGTTCATTTTTGCGTGCACCGAGAGCGGGCGGAGTTCGTTCCGGTCAATCGCGCCTTTGAGAATTTTGTACACCGGCGCAAAACGGCGGTTGTGACCCACTTGATAGACAACCCCGGATCGCACCGCCCGATCACGCAGCTTCGTTGCGGACTCCATGTTCAGCGCGAATGGTTTTTCACAGAAAATGTGCTTGCCGGCTTCCAGCACCTGCATGGCAACTTCTTCATGCGTTGTGTTGGGAGTACAGACGAAGACTGCGTCGCTTTGCTGAAAAAGTTCCTGGAGAGACCGTGCGGGCTCACCGCCAAACCTGGCCGCCATCGCTTGGGCCCGAGCCGTTTCCACGTCATAAAAACTCTGCAGCGTTACGCGAGGGTCCTTAGCCAGGATCGCGGCGTGTATGTTGGCGATGCCCCCCGCGCCGATGATTCCGATTCTATGCGGCATTCCCGACATCTCCTTTTCTGGCCCCGAGTCGCGGAGAGAAAAATCCCCGGCGCGAGCCTGTCGCGAAGCACGTAACCGGTGTCGGAAACAGATTGCCTAAAAAATAAGGCGCGGGAGCGGCCCTCCCCGCTCCCGCGCCAGGCCCTAGAAGTAGAACTTCAGCGCCAACTGGATCTCACGAGGATCGCCCGGTCCGCCCGAATCGGCCCCCAAAATCGGCGACAGTGTGTCGGAAACCTTTCCAAACGAGCCCGGTGAACCAATATTCGCACTCGGGTTCCCGAAGTTGGGATGATTGAACGCATTGAAGAATTCAGCTCGGAACTGGAACTGGTATCTGTCCGTAATCTTGATCTGTTTGAACAGACCCAGGTCCCACATCTGGATTCCGGGACCGTAAAACTGATAGGGCGCACATGTCCCAAACTGTCCGGGACCGGGCTGCGAAAACGCCGCCGGATTGATCAAAAACCCTGTGGTTGTGTACAAGTTGTGATTGGTCGTCCTGCCGGTGTAGGGATTTCCGATGCAGTTCGCATACACGGGATTGTTGCTGTCTACCAAGTCATCGTTATTGGCAGTGACCGCAAACGGAGTTCCAGTCTGCATCGTTACGATCCCGTTGATTTGCCATCCTCCCAGCCAACGGCTGGCGAAGTTAGCACCGGAGAGGTAGGGTTTTCCTTGGCCAAACGGTAACTCCCAGATGAAGTTCCCGACAAACCGGCTACGAATGTCGAAAACCGAATTGCCCATCTCCGCGGCGTAGTTATAGGAGTTTTGCGGTAACTGCCCCGCTGTCAAATTGTCGCGGAAATTCGAGAGGCCGTGGCTGAAGGTGTAACCCAACGAGTAGCTCAGGCCCTTGGACATTTTGCGCCGCAGCGCAAGCTCGACGCCGTTGTAGTCTGAGTTCCCATCATTCGTGGCCGTTTCCAGATAAGCGTGTTGGCCGCTGGAGGCGCACACCCCGCCGCCGGTATTGGTATCAACGCTGGTGACCGTGTTCAGGTTGGCGTAGGGGTAAACCAAAGTGGGGCAACCGCTATCAAAACCCGTTACTTGAGGCTGGTTGTAATCCCGTACGCGTTCTTCCCGGCGGCCCCAATTACCGACGTAGGTCGCCGATAACACCGTGTCACTGGCTGCTTGATATTCAAATCCGAAGCTGGCCTGCTCCACATACGGCGTGCGCTGGTTTGGATCCTGAGCCCTTATTTGCAACTGAGTCAAATTGTATGCCGTCGAATCAACGATCGACGCAGGGAAGCCGTTCTTAAGTTGAAATACGTCGCTGGTCGCCCCGGTGGACAGCTCGGTATCGACAAACTGCGGTGGATTCAGCTGCAGCAACGCTTCCGAGCCGATCCGGTTTTCATGTTGATAGAAAATTCCGTATCCGCCTCGCCACACCAGCCGGGGCATCATCTGGTAAGCAAAGCCAAGACGCGGCGCGAAGTCGTTCAGGTCGGGATGAATCAGCGCGCGATTGTACCAACCGCTCGCACCGCTCGCCGCGGTCACCAGTCCACCGCCGTTGTCCGGGGTGAAGTTTGTGGTCTGGTTCCTCCTGTCCATGAGTGGAGCGAAAAGTTCGTAGCGCACGCCATAAGTAACCGTGAGTTTCGAAGTAGCCCGCCATGAGTCCATGCCGTAGAACGAATGTCCCGGTTCGAAATAATGGACGACGTGAGGTGTCGTGAAAATCACGATATTCGCGTCTCCCAGCAGCAAATCGGGCAGGCCGATATTGAAACTGCCGGTGACCGCTCCGTCCTCGATCAAAAGGCCCTCGGGAGCTTCGATATCCAGGAAATTGTCGGTCCGCCTCAGATATTGATACCCGAATTTGAAACTATGATTGCCTTTCAACCAGTTCAAGTTCTCAACCAGGTTCCAGGCTTGGGAAATCTGGTACTGCGGCCGCCAGGCTGCCGAACCTATGGTCCGCAGGCCGGTAAAGAAGAACGGAGGTATGCCCGCGGATCCCGGCCCATTCGGAATTCCTGACAAGCCGATCGCCGATTCCGCCTGGGAAGCGCCAACAGTCAATCCATTCGGATCGCTGTGGGCGTAATCGCGGCTCACCCCGAATCGCAGGTCGTTCACCACCGAGCTGGAAATGGTATGCGTCCAACCCAGCGCGAGCGACTCTTGGCGCCAGCGATACTGCGTCGCGAAGTTGCCATTGCCGATCAATGGATTGCCGGTCCACAGGGGATCCTGGCGGTCCACGTGCCGGTAGCTATAGCTCCCGAATATCTGATCTTTTGGACTCAGGTCATAATCGATACGACCGTCGGTGGAATAGACGTCGTCCGGCACCGACGTCGAATACGCGTAGTTCGGCGCGCCTGTCCAGCTCCCAGGGACGCCTTCCACCGCCACCGCGCTGGGAATATTCGGGACCGCTGTCGCCGCCACCAGGCCCATTAGTTTCTGCGCAACAGGATCGAAGCAGCCCGCCTGGATAATGTTCCCGGCGTAGCAACCGGATTGGCCAGGCACATGTGGATTGGTCAATGCGTAACCCAATTCCGTAAAATTGCCTTGGGTCATCAGTGGCGTTGGAACCGTGCTTTCCACCGTGGTGGCTTCGCGGCTGGTGAAGCGCTCCAGATCGCCAAAGAAAAACAGCTTTTTCTTCACGATCGGGCCGCCTAGTGTTCCCCCAAATTGATTCTGCGTGAAGCCGCCTTTCGGCGTACCGGTGGTGTTGTTAATCCAGGTGTTGGCATCCAGCACTTTATTCCGGAAGAACTCGAACACATCTCCGTGGTACCCGTCGGTGCCTGATTTGATGGTCGCGTTGATCACCGCTCCGGCGGAATTGCCGAATTCCGCGGAGTAAGTGCGAGTCTGAATCTTAAACTCCTGCAGCGCGTCGGGCGGTGGTTGTACAACTTGCACTGACAACTCTTGGAGATTTTCCGAAAACGAATTGTTGTCAATTCCGTTCAGCAGGAAATTATTCTGCAGTTCGAGGTTGCCATTGACGCTAAACCGGTCTGGCGCGGGGTTCGCCGCCCCGTAAAACTTGTCCACCCCCGGCTCCAATAGCGCCAAATCAGCATAGCGGCGTCCGTTCAGCGGAAGATCGTTGATGTGTTGTTCATTCACGACGCTTCCCACATCCGCGGTCTGCGTCTCCAGGATCGGCTCGCCGCCTTCCACTACGATTTGCTGCTTGACGGTTCCGACCTGCAAGGTGAAATCCAGGGAAAGGTGGTCCTGCACGTGTAACTCGATCTCATCGCGCAAAACGCTGCCGAACCCGTCGGCGCTGGCGGTCACCGAGTACAGCCCCGGGATCAGCGTCAGCACCTGATATTCGCCCGTGCTATCGACCGGAGTGGTCATCACCACTCCCGTGGCCTTGTTTTCGATCGTTATGATGGCCTTCGGTATCACTGCGCCGGAGGGGTCATGAACCTTACCGGCAATGGCGCCGCGATCGATCTGTCCAAACGCAGGCGAAGTAGAAATCGCGAGCAAAGCTACAAACAACGTCGCCCAGCCAAGCAATTTCCGAGTTCTCATCCCTCGATTCATTGCTGCCTCCACTTTTCAGATTCGACCAGCTGTCACCGAACTTTAGACGTGCTTTGATTCAAAATGATTCAGGCATCTGGGGCTTTGGCGCCAATGGGAGGAGTGTTGACGCCCCGTTCGCATCGCCTGGGGGCCGCGCGCCAACACACCGGCGCACGAAATAACCCCTTAGACGCTTCCCCCAAAAAACGACGCGCCGATTCCCCAGCGCGTATTCAAAATCGTAGTCGTCACCAAACGGGCGGGAATGGCAAATGGAGAACGGTCACGCCGGCAATGGCCGGCTATCGCGCACCCCTTGAAACTTCACCCCTTGAGACCCCACCCCTTACTTGTGCCGAAACGATTCGGGTACTAATGAGTCGAGAACTAACATCCGCAAAAATCGTTGTCAAGCCAATTTTTCCAAAGCCCTCTTCTTGTTCCGAGTTTCGCATATTTGCGGGTATATACGCACCACAAATCGCCAATGTTCACGGATACCAGAACGTTTTGGTATTTCTGTTGACAACAATGCTCGGGGACGTACAATGCCGTTGCTCCGAGCGAAAACACCCGAGGCTCGATCACCGGCCTTGTCGCACCTCGACGACCTCGAATTGCCTCACATTTCGCCAACCGGATCTTGAATTCAGAGTCCGCTGAATACTCTGCCGCAGGAGTGAGGAGGGAAAATGCCATCACCTTTCACCAGGATACTTTCCATAGTCGTCGCGCTGGGCTGCGCGGTGGCTTTTGTGTTTCGATCGGTTCCACTGTCGGCACAATCTCCCGTCGCTGTTAATGCAAGGGCCATGCAAGCTGCACAGCCCCTGGATTTTGACCGTGGTGCGGCCGGCCTCTGGCAAAGCCTCCTGAAACTCCACACCCGCACAAGTTTGCTGATGGTTACCGCCCATCCCGACGATGAAGACGGCGCAATGTTGGCCTATGAATCCCGCGGCCAAGGTGGACGTGTCACGCTCCTGACGCTCAACCGCGGCGAGGGCGGCGCCAACGTGATGTCCTCGGATTACTTTGATGCCCTCGGGTTAGTGCGCACCGAAGAACTTCTGGCCGCCGATCGTTACTACGGAGTGCAGCAATTCTGGACTCGTATGATTGATTTCGGTTTTTCCAAGACCAAAGAAGAATCGCTCGACAAATGGGGACACGATCAAACTCTTTCCGATGTCGTACGCGTCGTTCGCATGACCCGGCCCCTCGTCATTACCTCGGTTTTCGTCGGCGGTCGCACCGACGGCCATAGCAATCACCAGGTTGCTGGCCAAATGGCCCAAGAGGCTTTTAAGGCGGCGGCGGACCCGGCTATGTTTCCCGAGCAGATCAAAGAGGGGCTGCGTCCCTGGAAGCCGTTAAAGGATTATGCCGTCGTGCCTTTCTCCCCCGTCACCGACAAGGGCATCTTCGACTATGCCGACGGGAAATTTTACCCTGCTGAATTTCGCAACTATGCCGACGGCACGGTCATAAAAGGCGCGCTTACCGCTTCCGTCCAGATTCCCGAGGGCCAGTACGACCCGCTCATCGGGTTGACGTACGTGCAGATCTCCCGCCTGGGCCTCGGCAATCAGAAATCGCAGAGCGGCGGCACCGGCTTGCCGCCGGCCGAAGAAGAGATGCGTGACTATCACCGCTTTGCATCTCTCGTCTCCGTCCCGGAGAAGGAATCCTCCTTTTTTGATGGAGTCGACGTTTCACTTGCCGGGATCGCCAGCCTCGCGCACGGCGGCGACTCCGCTTTCCTCAAGGATGGTTTATCCCAGATCAATTCTCTGGTCGAAAAAGCGATAAACGATTTCCAGGCCCAACACCCGGAAGCCATTGCTTCCACTTTAGCGGCGGGCTTGAAGAGCACCAACGAGCTGATCGAAAAAGTCGGTAGCAGCTCCCTGTCGGACGATTCCAAGTACGACGTGCTTCACGAATTGAAGGTCAAGCAGGCCCAGTTCGGCAATGCCCTCGCGGAGTCCCTAGGCATCTCGGTGCTTGCGACGTTGGCTCCTGAGAAAGAGCCCACCGGGCCTTTTGCGCGCTTCTTCAGAAATCAGCCCAGTTTCCAGGTGGCCATTCCCGGACAAGAATTCTGGGTGAAAGTTCACGCCACGAACCCAACCAATCTTCCCGTTGAGGTGCAGAGCGCTACGTTGGAAGCTCCCGCGAACGAAGGATGGACGATCGATCCGCCCACCCAAACCGGCAGCACGCTCAAAGGGAATCAGTCTGCCGATCTCCGGTTTACCGTTCACGCAGCGCCCGACGCAACCTTCACGCGGCCCTATTTCACGCGTCCGAACATTGAGCAGGCCTACTACGATATTCAGGAACCGAAGGATCTTGGTCTGCCGGTGGCCCCGTATCCGCTGTCCGCAAGATTGCATTTTGTATTCAATGGGGTGACCTTCGAAATGGCCCAGGTGGTTCAATCCGTGAAGCGCGTAACCGGACCGGGCACCGTGCTCGAACCCCTGATCACTGGTCCGGCCATTTCGGTAGCGATCGCGCCTCAGGCTGGAATTGTTCCCCTCGACGCCAAGTCGTTCGAAGTAACCGTCAGCATTCACAGCAACGTGAAAGGTCCAGCAAAAGGAACCGTAAAACTCGACTTGCCGGATGGCTGGAAGGCGCCGCAGGAGGAATTTTCAACGTCCAAGGATGGGGACGATCAGTCGCTCACCTTTCACGTTACGCCTACAAAGCTCGCGGAAAAAGCTTATGCGATTACCGCAATCGCCGCTTACGACGGCCACGATTACAAAGAGGGCTATCACACCATCGGCTATCCCGGTTTGCGCCCCTACAATCTCTATCGGGCTTCCACCTATCGCACCACCGGAGTTGACGTCAAAGTCGCTTCCGGTTTGAATGTCGGATACATCGTGGGCGCGGGCGATGACGTGCCTCAATCCCTGATGAATCTGGGAATCAACGTGCATTTTCTCGGCCCGGAAGATCTGGCCAGCGGAAATCTCTCAAAATTCGACTCCATCATTCTTGGCGTGCGCACCTACGCTGCGCGTGAGGATCTCAAAGTTAATAATGGCCGCATCCTCGAATATGTGAAGAACGGCGGCGTGGCCATCGTTCAATACAACACTCCGGAATACGACCACAATTACGGCCCCTATCCCTACAAAATGGGCGAGAACCCGGAAGAAGTTACCGACGAAAATTCCAAGGTCGAAATATTGGCGCCCGCTAATCCAGTTTTCAACTGGCCCAACAAAATCACCAGCAAGGATTTTGAAAATTGGATGGAAGAGCGCGGTTCGAAGTTCCTGGAAAGCTGGGACTCAGAGTATGAGCCTTTGCTGGAAACCCACGATCCCGGCCAAGCTCCTCAAAAAGGCGGCCTCGTTGTCGCGAAATACGGCAAGGGCCTTTACATCTACAATGCCTACGCCTTCTACCGCCAAATGCCCGAAGGTGTGCCCGGCGCATACCGCATGTTCGCCAATATGGTTAGCCTTGGGAAGAATCCTGAACGGGTCCATTCTCCGCACGCGGGCACCGCTAAGAAAGAAAAGTCCACTCCCTGATCCCGTTCAGAAGGCTGTGAACTCAGGTAACGCCGGACGACTTCTAGGGCTGGTCCGGTTGCTCCTTCTCGATGTCATACAGGAACGTTTTCATCGTTGCTTCGCGGTGGGCATTCTCATCCGTCATCCGCGTTGAGGCCGCCTCGTAGAGCTTAATTTCTTTTTGCTTCTGCTCCCGTTGCCCCACGTGCTCATAAATTTGAGCCAGACGATAGTGGGCGTCTGCGGAGTCCGGATTCATGCGTGCGCAGATTTGCGACTCACCAAGTGCCTCTTGCCATTGGCCCAACCATCGATAGGCCTTTCCCAGTTGGCAATGCGGCGAGGCGTCTTTCGGGAGAAGGCCAACCGAGGCGCGGAGCCTCCCGAGAAATTCGCCGGAGTGAGCTTTGTCATCAGAAGCGGAGTCCCGGCGAAAAAGCAAAGCGCCGCAATAGAACTGCATGTGCCCTTCTTTAGGGTGGTGGTCTGAGTATCCACATATCCTTGCGACCGCGTCGGGATCGGGGGCGGAGGGCCGGTCGACCTGCACGTCCCCCAGGTACCTCAGCGCGCTTTCAGGTTCGGGTGCCAGGTCAGCCGCACGCAGCAGATACCGGGTGGCTTCCGCGTCTGTTCCCGCGAAATACTCAACCATGCCCAGCATCACTTGGATTTGCCAGGACGGCGGCTGGACCGGTTCCGCCTGTTTGAGAACGATCTTGGCAGCATCGAAGTTTTCGTGCCGGATGAATTCGACCGCAAGGGAGAGGCGATACTTTTCCTCGTTCGGAGCCAGCGTTACAGCGGCCTGATAGCCTTTCACCGCGGCCAGGCTGTCCCCCCGAGCCTCCTGAATATCGCCGAGCAGATCTTCGATCTCTGCGCTGTCCCCAAGTTCCTTGCACTTATCCGCGCTCGCGAGCGCATCGTCGAATCGACCCGCGCGGAACTCTACGAGGGCCAGGTTGAATTGCGATTCTGCGCCGTTCGGGTCGAGGTCCGCCGCCGCCCGAAACTCCTCAACGGCGTCGGAGTATTGCCCGTGAGACACCAAAAGTTCCGCCAGGCGCTGCCGAAAGGCCATTTCACGCGTGGGAGGCAGTTGCGTCGCGCGAAGCAACTCCAGCGTTCGGTGAAAATCGGCGTGCATTCCCAATTGCGCTTCCAGGCAGACGAGGCCGATTTGCGGGTCGTGTGTCCGGGAAAATAGTGGTTCCGCCAAACCTGCCGCGCGTTGCCAATCTTTCGATTGCAGTTCTGCGGCGGCTGTCGTCATCACTAGCTTGGCGTCCGTCGGATCCAAGGCTAGAGCTTTTTCCATTTCCGCAGCGGCGCCCGAAGGGTTGGCTAGCCCCAGCGCCACGGAGGCTTTCAGCCTGTGAAATGCGATCCGTTCTTGCGGTATAACGGGCGGTGATACGCCTGCCAAAGCACTTTGAGCTTCCTTATACCGGTGAAGGCGCGCGAGAACCACTCCCCACTCGATTCGAATCTGCGAGTTGCCCTGGCCGGCTCTCGCCGCGTGGGCAAGCATCGGCTCAGCCTTCTCCGGTCGGCCTTCGCGTTCGTATATTTCGCCGAGTGCCGCGAGAGCGGTATAGTCGTCAGGCGCTGATTGCAGCACGGTTTGCAGCTCTTCCTCGGCGCGGTCGTCTTGCCCGCTGCCCGAATATGCTTCTCCAAGCAATATCCGCGCGGCAGCGTCCTTTGGTTGCGATTGAAGATAGCTCAGTAGAATCCGAATGGCGTCTTCGGCATCCCCGCGCGCCAGAGAGGATCGCGCTTCAGCGATCGGTCCCGAGGCTTGAGGTGGGTGTGATTGCGTCGAAGACGGATTCTGCCTCGCGGCAAGAGGGTACCCGAGAAAAAAGACCAAGCAAGCGCCCGCGCACAGGCCCGCGCACAGGACGGACTGCCACATTGTGCCCCTCTTGGTCACGGCTATCGCCTTTCCCCGTCCCTTGATCCATCGTAACGAATCCCTGCTTTGCATTAAACAGTAGGTTTCAAATTCCAAGGCGCCCGCCAACGTCGGCTAATTCGAATCCCGTGTTTTTCTCGAATCGTTTAGGTGTTTCGCGGGCTCCGTCATCGCGGAATGGGCCCGCAAGATTCTTCCGCGATTCCTGGTAGCGCCGGCCCTGCGCGCAGCACGCCTCTTCTCAAGAACTGCGCCATTTGTCCTCGGTTTCGAAACCGCTCGCAGGTTAGCGTAGGTTCCGGCGGCTTGTCCACGCTGGGTCACCAGCGAGCCCGTAGGAAGGTTCCGCATCGGCTTCCGAACATCGCCTAGATCTAACTTTGCCGAAACGTTTCAGTATCGCCACGGTTCTTCCCTTGTCCGCTCCAAAGCGCGCTGCTATAGTGCGCCCTCGATAGTCGATTCATCGCTTGTCCAGGACGCGTGACTTGGCCGAAAACTCTGCTCCGCATCTTCCCCCCGAGATCGCGGGACCTTCCGAAAAACTTGTTCGCGGCATGGGCCTGGTTCAATCCACAGCCGTAAACATGTTGGAGATGATTGGCATCGGCCCCTTCATCACCATCGGCGTGATTCTTTCCGCCATGGGCGGGCCGCAGGCTGTTCTCGGTTGGTTTCTCGGCGCATTGTTTTCCGTCTGCGATGGAATGGTCTACGCCGAATTGGGAGCGGCGATGCCCGGGGCCGGCGGGGCGTATATTTATTTTCGCGAAGCTTTCAACTCGCGCACCTGGGGCCATCTATTTTCTTTTCTTTTCCTCTGGGAAACGATTTTTGTCGGTCCGCTCTCCATTTCGGGAGCCTGCGTCGGCTTTGCTGATTATTCCCAGTATTTCTTTCCTGGATTGGGCCATTTTGGCGTCGGCGCCGTCGCCGCATCCACCTGTGTGCTGATGGCATTCCTCTTGTATCGTCCCATCAAGACGGTCGGGCGGTACTCGGTGGTCATGTTGGCGGTGGTGTTGGTTGCGATGTTTTGGGTAATCGTGGCCGGCGTTATTCACATCAAGACGAAGATGGCGTTCGATTTCCCGCCGGGAGCATTTCATCTCTCCCGGTCGTTCTTCTATGGGTTGGCCGGAGCTACCTTATTCGCGATGTACAACTACGGCGGGTACAACAACATCTCCTACCTCGGTGGCGAGGTCAAAAATCCCGGGAAGAATATTCCCCGCGCGATTGTGTTCTCCGTGCTGATCGTCGCGGTCCTCTACCTTCTGATGAGCGTGGTGATCATTGGTACGATTCCGTGGCGCGACGCTGCCGTTTCTCACGCCGTGGTCTCCGAGTTCATCGGTAAGTTGTACGGCTCACGCGCCGCCGCCGTGATGACCTGCCTCATCCTCGTGGCCACACTCGGGGGCATTTTCAGCTTAATCCTGGGTCTTACCCGAATCCTCTACGCCGCTGGCGCCGAAGGGAATTTTTTTAAGGTGTTCGGCCGCGTTCATCCCACCGGTCGGTTTCCAACCGTTTCGCTTCTCGCCATTTGCGCGTTGGCCATTCCGCTCTGCTGGTTTTCGCTGGAGCGGATACTTTCCGCTTTGATGATTATTCAGATTGTTTTCCAGTTCATCCCTCAGATTGTCGCTGTGTTCGCCATCCGCAAGTATCGGAAGGAAATCCGGCGGCCCTACGGCATGTGGCTATATCCGATCCCCGCGCTGATAGCGCTCATCGGATGGATATTTATCGCCGCCACGCCGGACCAGCGCCAGAATCTTGGCGCCGCCGTCATTCTCTTATTGTTGGGCTTTGCTGCGTACTTTCTTCGGGCGCGGACCGCTGAATTATGGCCTTTTGAGCCCGGCCGCGAGCTCTCGAATTCAAGCGGCTAACATTGCGCAAGATCGATTTGACCTCTCCCTTCCTGCACGGCGAAGACTCTCCGGCAGTACCGGCTTCGGAGTATTCCCGATCGAATCGTCTGCGTCTTTCCAGTGCGAATTAATTTTTGGGGAGCGGACAGCAGGAGTCTCGTACGATGAGTTGCGTCTTCAGGACTGCTGGCGTCGGAATGCTTGGGCGTCCCTCGATGTGATCGATCAAAAGCCGCGCCGCAATCATTCCTATTTCCCTTGCCGGCTGGCGCACCACCGTGAGTCTCGGCCGCAGCAGCGTCGCCCAATAGAAATCGTCGAATCCGAGCAGGCTGATCTCCTCAGGACACCCGAGGCCGATCTCCTGAATGGCGGCCAGCGCGCCCAATGCCATCATATTGTTGGCGCAGAAAATCGCCGTGGGACGTTGCCCGCGCGTCAAAAGCTGCATCGCATGTAGGTGACCGCTCTCCATGTCGTTGTGCCCAGCATGAACCATTGAACGGTCCTGGCGAATCTTCGCGCTTCGAATCGCGCTCATGAATCCTTGCAGTCTTTCTACCGACGTTCCGCTGGAGACATCACCCGCAATAAAACCAATGTCACGGTGTCCCAGGCTCAGCAAGTAGCGGGTGGCGCTTTCCGCCGCACGCGTGTTGTCCACACCCACTCTACCGATATATGTGTCACGCGCTAGTGGGTAACGGTCCGCGTAGACCACCGGAAGATTTCCCAGCACCGCTTTGGCTTTTCCACCCACCGCGTTTATGGCCGGCACCCGCACCACTCCATCCACGCGCCGCCGGTGAAACGAATCCAGGTAGTTGCGCTCTTCATCCCAATTTTCTCTGGAGTCGCCGATCAGCACCGTGAAATTCGCCGATGCGGAATAGTCTTTCGCGCCCCGCACCAGCTCGATGTAAAAGTTGTTCGACAGGTCAGGAACCACAATTGCGATGGAGTGAGTTTTCTGAAGGCGAAGGCCGCGCGCCAGGTCGTTCGGGCAATACTTCAGCGCTTTGGTCGCCTCGGCAATGCGGCTCCGCATCTTGGCGCTGACATAGTCGGAATTGTTCAGCGCCGCGGAAATCGTGGAAACCGAGGTTCCCGCCGCCTTCGCCACTTCGCGGATCGTAACGTGCCGCTTCACGCGTTTCGCCGGCGGCTTCAACCGGGTCCTGCTCGGGCCGCCTTTCAGAACCGGAGTGAATGTGTTTCGCAAGCGGCCAGCTTACTAGAAACGGCTATAAAGCCAAAACCAAAACCAAAACCAAAACCAAAACGAAAACGAAAACGTTTCGGCACATCGGTGAAGGCAAGCTTCGAGCGTTGAAAGTACATGGCGAGAGGGTGGGTTGTCGGTTCAAACATTCCACCGTCCCTGTAACTTACAGATTATACGTTGCCATGGGTCCCAGAAACGCCGTCGTCACTTACGTCGGCAGCTTCGTCCCAGCCTGCTCTGCCACCATGTATTCGGCGTACCAGTCGGGCCAGTTCGGATCTGCTTTGCCGATGCGCTTCTCGTGCTCGCCGTGCGCAGCCGAAGCGCGACGAAGCGCGCTCGCCACGTCGCTCGCGGAGCCGAACGAAGTCGCGGCCGGGTCGATGCGCCCGGCAAGCCGGGTCGTGACCTCCTGCAGCAGCCAACCGTTGCCGTCCGGGTCGCTGAACGTGGCGAAGGAGCTGTAGGTGGCGTGATCAGGCGCGGGTCCGCTCACGCGGCCGCTCGTGCTGTCGGGCTGGAACTGAGCGCCAGGCGTCCCGGCGTGGAACGCGTCGCTGACCTTGGCACCGCGGGCGACGAGTTCAGCGCGCGCAGCCTCGATGTCGGACACCACCAGGTACAGGCCCTGGGCCGAGCCCGGTCCCGCCGGCGTGATCTTCGTGCCGAATTGCACCGAGCACCCCGAGCCGGGCGGCGTGAACTGAACGATCCGGAAGCCATTATCGAAGCGAAAGTCGGCGTCGAGCCGCCATCCGAGCCTCCCATAAAACTCCTTCGCGCGGTCGACATCCGAGACGGGGATGACCACCACCTCGAGCTTCATATCCACTTTCGCGGCGCTTGCGTCGTTACGACCGGCTTCGTTGTTCCTCATCGCTGCCTCCTCGGTTGTGTCATCTCTTCTTGCTCCGCTCTTCGTTGCGCGTCAAACATTCGCACCGCTGGACGACGTTCTGGCGGATATGCTGGAACGCCAGTGGAACTCGAAGAGCTACTTGCCCGTCACCTCGCGAATCACCCGCAGAAAATTCTCTCCCAGGATCTTCTTCACGTCGCGTTTAGCATATCCGCGTTTCAGCAGTACCGTGATCAGCGCCGGCATCCTGGAGACATCGTCCAGTCCATTCGGCGGCCCCGAGATCCCGTCGAAGTCGCTCCCGATCCCTACGTGATCGATCCCCGCGATCTTCACCGCGTGGTCGACGTGATCCGCTACGTCCTCCACCGTCGCCGCCACTTTCACCCGCGTCCCAAAAAGGTTCCGCACATCCTCGGCTGCGTAGTCGTCCAGCGCTCTCCCGGTCAGGGGCGGGCCAGTCGTTGTCGTCTCAATCTTGATCGCCGATTGCAATGCCTCCGCATCCTTCGCGTTGACAAAACCCTCCCCGAAATTGATCCCGATCACTCCGCCGTTCTTGGCCAGTGCCCACAGCATTTCGTCGCTCACATTCCGCGGCACATCCGAAAGCGCTCGCATCGACGAATGCGAAACGATCACTGGTTTGGTCGTCACCGCGAGCGCGTCGTAGAACGTCTTGTCGGAAACGTGTGCAACATCCACCAGCATCCCTAGACGGTTCATCTCCCGCACTACTTCTTTGCCGAAATCCGTCAGTCCGTTGTGCACTGGTTTATCGGTCGACGCATCCGCCCAGTTGTTGTTCCGGGAATGTGTCAGCGTCATCGACCGTATTCCCAACTGGTAGTACATCCGCAGCACCCGCAGATCGTCGTCGATCGTGTGCCCGCCCTCCACCGTCAGAAACGCCGCGATCTTGTGCGCCTTCACGATCCGCTTGATGTCGGCCGCCGTCGTCGCCAGCTCGATCTGGTCCTTGTGCGCGTCAAAGACCGATTGCATGGCGTCCCGCAGATCCAGCGTTCGGCGCACCGCCTCCGCGCCCGGAAAATACACGGGAACCCACAACGCAAAAAACGGCGCGTGCGTCCCGCCCTGGCGCAGCCGCGGAATGTCCACGTGGCCTACATCCAACCGTTTGCCCAGATCCTCACCCATCACCAGCACACGCTGAACCGTATCGATATGGCCGTCGATCCCGATCGCCTCCGCCGCCAGCTTTCGCGCCGGCGCGGGAATCTCGTTTAGCTTTCGTTCTTCACGGATCGCTCTCACGCTGGAACTCCCTTCATTTTCACGCTCATATACCTCCAGCCTACCGGAACCGATTGACCTTTGCGAGGTCACTGATCGACGCACGCGCTGCGGCGATCGCGCAGGGAATTCGCCGCCGCTGAGCGTCCCTTATGGTCATCGCGTTCTCACTCTTTCTCCGCTCTCGGTTTTTAAGGTGAGTAATGTGTGAAGACGAAGTCGTGATCTTTGATCGCTTGATGGCAGGGAAAGCAGGTTTTGAGCGATGCCTCGTCGGCAGGTTTGCCGTCCTTATCAAATTGCGCGTATCCCCAACCGCCCGTCGCGCCGTACTTTTTTGAGTCCTTGACCATAAACTGAAGGTACGACGCTGCCGGCGGCCCAGCCACGAAGGATTGCTCACGGCCAAAGGCCTTGTTGTCCGCCTCCGACGGAACGTAGCTCCAGGCTAGTCGGAGAATGATGGTGCCTTCCGGAAACGGAAACTTCCCTTCGCGATAGGCCTTGATCGCAGTGTCATTGCCCAGAATCGAGCGGATGTCGTTGAGGTTGCCCGTTTCGTGGGCCACCGAGACTAACCGCCAGTCACGATATCCGTTAGGAATTTTGGTTACGGAGACCGGGGCTCCCTCTCCGCCGGTCTGTCCAGATGCCGGGGCCATGGAGGCGACAGCGCCGGCCACCGCTACAACTGCAACCAGCAAGAAAGCGATCCGTGTCATGCGTTGGCCCATAGAGAATTCCTTTATGAATTGAGATTAAAACCCTTGCTCAGTTGCCTGATATCTGAGGCCGTCCACCATTTTCTCGAAGAATTTCAACCTGATCCTTGCTTCATCCATTCGCGAACATAGGCCGGACAATCCATAAGCGTGATGCCATCGGCCTCGGAACGCTCGAGAAAACTCACGACGTCGCGATCCGCGGCGGATGACAACCCGGGATTATAATCCGATTCCGCTATTCCGCTTTACTTCCAGACTTATTAGAAAGCGGTGCAAACCTCTGGAGTGAACTCGGGGGGGAGTAGCCCATTTGGATCATTTATTGAGAGGGTTAGTTGTTGATCGAATCGCTTCGCGCAGCCACACGTGACGCGGATCGCTGTTGAGTCTCGGATGCCAGGCCATCAGAAAATGAAACGGACGCAGTTCGTGCGGTGCTTTCACAACGCGCAACTCGCGATTTCCTCTAACGGCTGAGCGCATACCACTGGTTACCGTAAGCACGAGTTCTGTGCCAGGGAGGCATTGCAGGGCCACGCCGAAGTAAGGCACTCGAATGCATGAAATGCGTTTGCCGCCGACCGCCGCCAACTGCTTGTCCGGGATCGTTTGCACACCGGCATACGTAGATACAACGATGTGGCTCGCCGCCAGGTATTGCCGAAGCGACAGCCGGTCGCCAAAGCGGCTGCCGCGCGCGACCGCGCAAATCCAATCCTCTCGATAAAGCCTTTCTGACTGAAAGTGTGATGGCAGGAGTCCGTCATCTATGTGCAGAACAAGATCGACTTGTCCGTGCTCCACTAATTCCGTGATGCCGCTCTGCCAGGGAAGGAATTCAAACTGCACTTGGTAGCGGCCGTTAGTATACTGCCGGCATAAGCGGGGGAGCACAACCGTGCAGACGTTGTCAGGGCCTGATATGCGGAAGTGGCTCTTTTCTCGCGTTGGATCGAAAGGGTTCGGTGAAACGAGATTCTCCATCCTGGGTAGCAATCCCTCAAGCTCTTGGAGAATCTTGCGCCCCCGCAACGTGAGTTCGAATCCATGCGGCGACCGGAGCAGAAGATCATCTTGAAACATGGCTCGGGCGCGCTGCAACGCGCGGCTCACCGCAGGCTGGCTCAGCAGTAGCCGGGATGCTGCGGCCGTGACGCTCTTCTCCTCCGCAATGGCAGCAAATGTAGTCAGAAGGTTCAAGTCGACTTGTCGTAGTTTCTCTAAACGCATGGCAGCCATGACTATTATGCATGAACCGCATGGCCTTTTCTGATCGTCTATGACTGTGTAAGTCCGAAGAGTACAAGGAGAATCCAATGCAGCCGCGAAACGATTTGCAGCAGAAGCGCGTGGTCGTGATGGGCGGGTCGTCGGGAATTGGTTTGGCAGTGGCCCAACAGGCGGCCTCGCAAGGAGCCAAG
>Ga0302324_100006732_pt1 | contig 24646 bp, 16 predicted proteins | sample Palsa_T0_1_FD_201949 | JGI IMG/M metagenome (GOLD analysis project Ga0302324, IMG submission 201949) | Peat permafrost microbial communities from Stordalen Mire near Abisko, Sweden - Palsa_T0_1 | ecosystem: Environmental > Terrestrial > Soil > Palsa > Peat permafrost | place: Sweden: Abisko... | reverse complement strand
TTTCAATGAGGATGGCAAACTGGACCTGGCTGTCGCCAATCAGAACACTGCGAGTATCTCGCTGTTGCTGGGCAATGGCAACGGGACGTTTGGAGCCGCATCCAGTGTGGCCGCGACCACTAACCTGGTTTCGATCGCAGCGACGGATTTCAACTTAGATGGAAACCAAGACCTGGTTGTGGCCAACAGCGCCACTAACAGCATCTACGTGCTTCTGGGCAATGGTAATGGCACATTTCAGACGGCGGCGCCCTTCCTGGTGGACGTCCTTCCGGTGTTCGTGGCGGCGGGAAATTTCACCAGTACTAAAGATCCCGACTTAGCCGTTGCCAACAGCGGCTCCGGCGACATCTCCATCCTGATCGGAAACGGCAAAGGCGGATTCCAAGTGCCGGGATCGATTCCTTTGCCGCGGCCTACCAGAACCGCTATTACTTATGTCGCCACGGCCGATCTGAGAAACGACGGAAACCAGGATCTGATCGCCCTTAATACTTCGGCCAGCACTTACTCGATTATTCTGGGAAACGGCAACGGAACTTTTCAGCCGCCCGTTAATTACTCCCTGATATACCCGATTGAAGCTATGACCGCGGACATGAACCTGGACGGCATTCCGGATCTGGTAATAGCCGATGCCACCGGTGTGGTGGTGATGCTGGGCAACGGAGATGGCACCTTTCAGCCGCCCATCGCGGAAGCCGCACTGAGCGGCTTCGGCCTGGTAGTAGGAGACTTCAACGGCGATGGGATACCCGATGTGGCAGCCTGCGATTTTCACGACATGGCGGTGCTGGTGGCGCTGGGGAACGGCAACGGTACACTGCAGCCGCCCATCCCATCGGGCCTGCTGGGCCTGAATCCGCAATATATTGCCATGGGCGATTTCAACGGCGACGGCAAGCTCGACGTCGCCACCGCCGACCTCAATGGGCCGGTCTCGATTCTGCTTGGTAACGGCGACGGTACTTTTCAAGCGCCGCTCAACGTTACGGCGGACGTGGACCCGGTCTTCATCGCGGTTGGAGACTTTAACGGCGACGGTAAACTGGATCTGGCCGTCGCCAACCGCACTTCCAACGATGTCTCGATCCTATTGGGTAATGGCGACGGTACCTTCCAGCCGGCGGTTAATTATCCGGTTGGAACTAACCCAGTTTCGATTGCGATGGGCGACTTCCTCGGGACTGGCAATACGGACTTGGCGGTGGCCGACATCGGCTTCAACAGTGTGACTATATTGAAGGGCAATGGGAACGGCACGTTTACCACTTCTCCGGGATTTGGCGTGGGAATCGGTCCCATCTCCGTAGCCGCCGCCGATTTCACTGGGAACGGCAAATTGGATCTGGTAGTCGCCAGCGGCGGATCCGCATTTTTGTCTGTATTGCTGAACAACACGCAGTAACTTGTTATGGCATTCGACTCAGTAGTCATCTTGGGCGGATTGGGACAGGCGGGCGGCCTGGTGGCCGGCTGCTTCACCGAGGCTGGAACACAGGTGACTTATGTGGATCGGCGGCCGCGCCCTGCGGCTGTCCCGGCGGACCGTTATCTGCAGGCCGATGTGACTCAACCTGGCACTAACCTGATCCGGAAAGTGGCGGCAGCCGATTGCGTGGTGGTATGCCTGCCGGAGGAAGCGGCCCTGGCCGCCGCCAGCCACATTCTCGGCGCCATAGCGGATGGGGCCCTATGGGTAGATACTCTGTCGGTAAAGAGCGGGATTTGCCGCGTACTGCGCGATTGCAAGCGCAACATCGAAATTGTTTCCATCAACCCGATGTTCGCGCCGGCCTTGGGTTGGCGCGGCCATCCGGTTGCTGTTATTGAAGTCTCCAGCGGTCCCAAAAGCCGGGCTTTTATGGAGATCGTCGAATCCCTGGGAGCCGCGGTCGAAATAGTGACCGCCGAGACTCACGATTCTCTGACGGCGACGATACAAGTCGCCACGCACGCGGCAATTCTGTCGTTTGGCGCGCTCCTGCTTGACCTGGATTATGACGTGGAGAAAGGTTTGGCGCTAGCGACGCCCCCGCATCGATTGCTCCTGGCGCTCCTGAGTCGCGTCGTCTCCGCAAATCCGGACGTGTATTGGGATATTCAGCACTTTCATCCCGAAGGCGTCAGGGTTCGTCAACAAATGGCGCGCACGGTGGCGTGCCTGGATGCCGCCGCCGCGGCGGATTCGCCGGCGCAATTTCAACAGTTATTCGGGCAACTGGGTGCCCTGTTGTCCGCGAAGAAGGACTCGCTCGGAGCATTGAGCGAACGGATCGTTACAGTAACAAGCAATGGGAGGGATACATGAGGAGAGCAAGAGTACTGGGGCTGGCGGTGCTGTCAGTCGCCGCGGTCGCGCCGGTTGCGGCGCAAGTTCCGCTAAATCAGTTTGTCAACTTCGAGGGCGCCCAAACCAATCCCATCCGCCTGTCCGCGGATGGAACGCGCCTGTTTGCTTTGAACACGCCCGATACGCGGGTGTCGGTCTTCGACCTCACCAATCCATCCAGTCCGGCCCTGATTGTGGAGATTCCGGTTGGCATCGAGCCGGTCTCCGTAAATCCCCGGACGGACGACGAGGTCTGGGTAGTCAACCAAGTGTCCGATAGCGTCAGTATAGCTTCCGTCTCCAAAGGCATCGTGACCGACACCATTTATGTGAAGGACGAGCCCTCCGACGTCGTGTTCGCGAATAACCTCGCCTTCGTCAGCGTGGCCCGCAGCAACCTGATTAATGTTTACAACGTAACCACGCACGCCCTGGTGCAATCCATTCCGGTGTTCGGAGAGAATCCCCGCGCCCTGGCCGTGAGCACGAACGGGCAGACGGTTTATGCGGCTTTTGCCTTGTCCGGAAACCATACCACCATCGTGCCCTCGCAGTATGCGCCGCCGCCCCCGCCGCCCACTAATCCCCTATTGCCTCCGCCGCCGCAGGTGGGAGAGATCGTGGACGCCTCCGATCCGCACTGGACTAATGTGATCCGGTACACGATGCCGGACAACGGCGTGGTGGCCATCGACACCAGCAGCCTGGCGGTAACCGCCTATTACACGATAGTAGGAACCACCAATCTGGGCCTCGCTGTGCAGCCGAATACTGGCGACTTATGGGTGTCTAATACGGACGCCATTAACCTGTTGATGTTCGAGCCGAACTTACGCGGCCACTGGCTCAATAACCGTGTTACCAGCATCAGCCCTTCTACGGGAGCGGTTAGTGGCTACTACGACCTCAATCCCACGATCGACTACACCATCCTTCCCAACCCCGCGGCCCTGGCGATAGCTGTTGCCCAACCCACCGCACTGGTATTCGATCCCACCGGCACGAATCTGTATGTCGCGGCTTTCGGCACCGACCGCGTGGTGGTGTTGAATCAAGGCACAACCGTAGCGCTTATTGAGATCGGACCGTCCACCGGATCCACAGTCAATCCGGTCACCAAACGAGGGCCTCGGGGCTTGGCTCTCAATGCCAATGCACAACGGCTATATGTGCTGAACCGGCTATGGGATTCCATATCCATCGTGAATACCTCCAACAACACTGTCATCGGAGAGATTCCCGCCGGAACGTTCAATCCGACTCCCGTCGTCATCCGTAACGGACACGGCTACCTATACGATGCCAAGCTAGCCGGGAACGGCACGGGTGCCTGCGCCTCCTGCCACATCGACGCCGAGGTGGACAACATCGCCTGGAATCGCGGAGACCCGGGCGGCAACATGGTGACTGTCCAATCGCACGGGCAGACTTACCAGATGCATCCGATGAAAGGCCCCATGACCACCATAACGATGCGGGGCTTGGCCGACGTCTCGCCTTACCACTGGAGAGGCGACGAGGCGAATCTGGCTGCTTTCAACTCTTCGTTTAACACGCTGATGGGCGGCGCGGAACTTACTACTTCGGCCATGAACTCCTACGCCGAGTATCTCAATACGATCGTGTATCAGCCGAATCCCAATGAGTTCTTAGACCGCACTTTACCGTCGTCGATCCCTTTGCCCGAAGGCGGGACCGGAGACCCTATTGCCGGGCAGCAGCTATTTCTCAACACCCTGGTGAAGGGTAACGAAACCTGCAATACCTGCCATACCTCAACCCCATGGCCAAACCCGGGGCCTGGCACTAACCGGTTCATCATCATTCACGAAACTGGCGACCAACCTATGAAGAACCGGCAACTGCGCGGCGTTTACCAGAAACTGCATTTCACCAATACCGTTGGGGCGACGAGTCTCGACGGCTTCGGGCTGAACCATGATGGGAGCGTAGCCGGAATCCTGCAACTGCTAAGCTCGCCAACTGAGTTTCCCGATATTTATAACAATACGACCGACAAGCAAAACCTGGAAGCCTACGTTCTGTGTTTCGATACCGGCGCGGCGCCTGCCGTGGGCTTCACTCGCACACTCACGCCCACCAACGTCAACACCAGTTCGGCACAGCAAGACTGGAATATGTTGCAAGGCCAGGCCGCTGCCGGTTACATCGACCTGATTGCCAATGGCACGCTCAACGGAACGGTAAGTGGACTGCTCTATAATCCTACCGCCGGCAACTATACAACGGATACCACGGGCGTTGGGCCGTTCACTCAGGCCCAACTGACCACCATGATTCAACAGGGCGACACACTGAGCTTTATGGGTGTTTCTCCCGGTACGGGTGCGCGCATGGGTATCGACCGGAATCTGGATGGCGTACTCAACGGGGATGGACCGCCGCCGGCATGGCCGGCCCGGTTCGCAAAAAAGAAGCCGACTCGCCGCGGGCCGGTCCTGGCACGTCGATAGGCGTACGCCCCATGGGCTCCGTTGTACTAATTCGCGAAAAACGGAAGCTGGAACCCGCCGGCTGGATGCGCATCGCTACCGTCATCTCGGCTACGGTGGCATCCGGCGTCATCCTATTCGCTGCCGCCGGGCGATTGGATTGGACCGGCGGCTGGATCTATCTCGGTGTCCATTTCGGCTGCGTGACGGCCGCCTCAATCTTCCTGCTGGTGACGAATCCGGAGTTGCTCAACCAGCGCGGTAGGAGACACTCGAATACAAAGACTTTCGATAAGGTATTCGCCGCCTTCTACGTGTTACTTCTAATGGCATTACCTTTGGTCGCAGGCCTGGATGCCGCCCGGTTTGGCTGGTCGTCGATGTCTCGTGCGGCCTTGGCCGCGGGTGTCCTTCTTTTTGGCGCGGGAGAGGCGCCCATTATCTGGTCCATGGCCGTGAACCCCTTCCTTGAGGCCACCGTTCGCATCCAAAGCGATCGCGGCCACCGGGTGATTAGTGCCGGACCGTACAGATTCGTGCGTCATCCCATGTACGTCGGCCTGATACTGCAGCACATGGCTGTGCCGCTGATCTTGGGGTCCAAGTGGGCGTACGTGCCGGCCGGACTAATCGCGTTGTTATTTATTATGCGTGCCCGGCTCGAAGACCGCACGCTGCGGCGGGAACTTGAGGGTTACTTACAATATGCGCATTCTACTCGCTATCTTCTCTTACCCGGTATCTGGTAAGCCGTTCGCCGTCTCGCTGCTGCTTGCGTTGGTGTTCGCGCCCTTGACGCCCGCCCAGACGCCGCCCGCCGCGCCGCGCGTCACCGTGGATACCACCTTGCCGAACCTGTTCTATGGCGCCACTCCGACCAACGGCCCCCATGGGCCGGTCATCGTATTCGTACATGGGTTGCAGGGAACTTATCAAGATTGGCTGGAATCCAAGAACTGCCCCGCCTTGATCGCGTCCTGCACGGGAACCAACAACGACATGTACGATCTGGCCTATCAGGCCGGATTCCGCACGGCTTTTATGAGTTTGAGCGCGGATAATTCGCCCAACGAAGCCGATATCCAAACCAATGGCGCGATGCTGCAGACGATGTTTCCCAGGATTCTGGCCACTTACAATGTGACAAAAGTCTATTTCGTCGCTCACTCCAAAGGCGGCCTGGATCTTCAGGACGCAATCGCCAATCCGGAGTGGCTGGGCATCGCCAATGCGGTAATTACGATTGGAACTCCCAACCAAGGGGATGCGCTGGCCGACTGGTTGTTTAGTCCCGCCGGCCAATCGACCGGACAAACCTTGGGGCTGCTCACCCCCGCCATGCAATCCATGGAAATAGCCAACCTGCAGTCACTCCGTATAATGTGGGACCCGATTTTCCAGAACTCCGCCATTCCGTTCTATACCTTGTCGGGCAATACCTACACCTGCCCGAGTTCGGAAAGTACCTGCCTGACTGCCGTTACCGGGCCGATTCTATCGCAGATCACGGGCGGTTCCACGGCGCCGGCGAACGACGGGATAACCGATGAGCCGGAGTCTCTGCTGAATACCGCTTATGCCATGCAACTTGGCGTCATCCCGGCCAGTGCTTTTAGCTTGCGCCTCGGCGCTAACTCTTTTTCGTTTATTCAGGGACGTGTGTTGGAGCTTGACAACGAGCAATCCGGTTTTGAGCGGGTAGCCACCGGCGGATTCGGCGATCAGCACAACACGTGGGCCTGGTCGATGGCCTGGTTCCAGAACAAGCTCTACGTGGGTACCGGCCGCGAGGTCTATTGCGTGACCACCGCCGAGGAGGCTGTCAAGCTTGGAATACCGACACTCTATCCGCCTTCGATCGGCGACTGCACGCCGGACTTCCACGATCTGCCCCTGCAGGCTGAAATCTGGCAATACGACCCGTCCTCCGGTATCTGGACAATGGTCTTCCAGTCTCCTAACTCGCTCACTACCACGGATAACAGCGGCAAAACAGTGCCGACCGCCCGAGACATAGGTTTTCGCGATTTTCAGATCGTTTCCGAGCCGGGCGGTATTACTGCCTTGTATGCCCTGGGAGTAACTTCCGAACAGATCTTTGAGACTCCCGCGACATTTGGGACGTGGCCTCCGCCGCGCATTGTGCGCAGCACGGACGGCGTGCACTGGGCGCCCATTCCGCAGAACATATCGGTCGATGGCGTCTGCCCGGCGCAATCCTGCTTTCTCGGCGATCTGACTCAGAACGGCACGCCACTATATGGAAACTGCAGTCTTCGTTCGGGCGCACAGTTGAACGCGGGGATCCCTAATAGCATCCTGTTCCTTCAGGTCGGAGATTTTATCGGCGTGGGCCGCGTGATTTCTTCCGCGCCGGGAATCAATCCGGCGCTTGGCGACAACTGCGGCCAGTCAGTGTGTTGGCAATGGTCCAGCCCCGACACTGCTACCCTGCCGGTCTGGATTCTGAATAACTTCAACAATTACATCTATGCCGGGACCGGCAATCCACCGGCCTTCCCGACTTTGTCATACGGCGTGTTCAGGACCGATGGAACCGGCACGGCGCCCTATACCTGGAACCCGGTAATTATCGATGGCGCCTACGCCACCGGATTAGTGGCCGATTATGCCATGAGCATGCAGATATTTACCGACCCCGTATCCTGCCCTGGCATAGGATGTTTGTATGTCGGCACCGACGAGGCTAATGAGATGGTTCGTATCCACCCCGATACTACGGGCGTGGTGCCTGTCGATTCGGTCGATAGCTGGGACTTGGTAATTGGCAATCCCCGAACCGTACCTCAGGGACAACCAGGCGCCGGCACGGTGGTGGATCCCGTCAGCGGGATTGGCCAGTTCTTCGACAATGGCTTTACCGGCCATTTCTGGCGGATGGGAATAGGCGGGCAGGGCTTGTATATGGGTACCTGGGACTGGAGCGCCGACGAGTCCGCTCAGATTCCCTTCAATTCCTTGTGGTCGCAAGAGTTCGGCAGCGATATCTGGCGAAGCCCCGATGGGACGCACTGGTCTTTCGTGAGTAAGACAGGCCTCGGCGACGGTAATAATACCGGCGGCCGAAGTTTTGCCACCACGCCGTTCGGACTCTACATGGGTACGGCGCGCGAGGTGGGTGGCACCCAAGTTTTCTTGCTGGACAACACCGCGTTGGATTTGAACCGCGACGGGGTGATCGATCGGCAGGATGTGCAACTGATGGAGGCCAGGCTGAACACGACGGCGAAAACGAACGATCCGATGGACCTGAACGGCGACGGCAAGATCACCGAGGCCGATGTACTATTGCTGCGCAAGCAATGCACTGTTCCCGGTTGCGCCACGCCGGCCGCCCGGCCTGCCTCGGCGACGCTGGCGGCGCCGGTGCTCAATTCCGCGCCCGGAACATTAGCTACCGGCGCACCGGTTTCCCTGTCCTGGAACGCGGTAACCGGAGCGTTCGACTATCTTGTCTATCGCATCGCGGTGTCGGGCAGCGAGACTACGCCGCCTCCCGCATCAAAAGCCGTAACCGCCGCGTGCAGCCATGCGAGCGGGGAGAATGTCGCGCTCTGTTCCCAGTTGCTGCATGTGCAAGGAGCGGCCTCGAATCCACTGTACGGCTACCCGGGAGTACCCCAGCTTCTGACTCGAGTGAGCACCCCGGCTTACTCCGAAAGTGCTCCCAATAGCCTGCAATCGCTCTATTTTGTGAGGGCCGAGGATAACAGCGGCAATCTTTCGGCGCCATCCAACGTGGCTGGCGGTCCCTCGTTGGCTAAGCAGTAACTGGTGGGGCAGCGCCGTGCGCTGCGGCGGCGTCCCACGCCGCCCCGGCCGGAGGCGGACCGAGGGTCCGCCGCAGCGCGAGGCGCTGCCCCACGTCAATCCAGCCTCTTTCTGAAGCTACTGGCGCTCAATACTGTAACGATCGTGCCGTAAACCAGCAAAGCCAACATTTGCGGCCAAAGTACCGAGATACCGACACCTTTAAGAAAGATGCCGCGCGCAATCTCGATCAGATACCGCAAGGGGTTTAGATAGGTGAGATATTGCACCGCAATGGGCATATTGCGGATGGGATAGGCGAAGCCGCTCAACAGAAAAACCGGTATGGCGATCAATGAGGACGACATGATAGCCTGCTGCTGGGTATCGGAGATCGTAGAAATCAGCAGGCCCATACCCAGGCTGGTCATCAGAAACAAAACGGCGCTAAGTGCCAGTAACAGCGGACTGCCCAGAAACGGGATGTGAAAGATAACCAGCGCCGCCGAGGTCATCAGCACCAAGTCCCCCATACCCACCATAGCGGCGGGTATCATTTTCCCGATCATCAGTTCCATGGGGCGGATGGGCGATACCATCAACTGCTCCATGGTGCCGATCTCTTTTTCGCGAACGATTGCCATTGCCGTGAGCATCACCGTGACCACCATGATGAGATTGCATATTACGGCTGGTACGAAGTAATTGCGGCTCCTCAGATCGGGATTAAACCACACCCGCGGGCTATCGGTGATGTGCGGCGCGTTCAGGCTTATGGCGCCCATGCCCGCCCGCGCCATCATCCGCGATTGCAGTTGCTTCACCGCGCAGTTAGCCGAATAACCGGCCACAAGCTGGCTGGCATAGGAGGAAGCCAGCGAAGCGGTATTGGAGTTAGTGCCATCTATTAGGATCTGTGCCGCGGCCGGCCGGCCCAGCATGATATCGCGGCCGAAGCCGGGCAGCACGCGTACAAGTAATTGTACCTGTCCCCGGTCCAGGACATCTTGAATCTCCTTTTCGTTCTCGGGCAGGGCCGTCAGTAGGAAGCGTCCCGAACCCTGGAAGTCCGCCAGCAGGTCTTGACTCTGCGGCGAGTGATCCAGGTCCATCCAACCCATCCGCAAGTTGTCCACGTCCAGATTGACCGCGTAACCGTACAGAATAAGCTGAAATACCGGCGGGACGAATAAAAAGATACGTGTCCGGCGGTTGCGCAACAACTGGTTCAGCTCTTTTCTTACGATAGCGGAAATGCGCTCTCTCATGGGTGGGGACTTAACTCGCTTGATTATAGCGCTCCCATCGTTACAATGATAGACTGCTTCCAGGGGTTTCCATGGGCACGAGGATCTCGCCGATAACGCTGGTGGCCGAACAATGCCGGCAGTCGGGGGCCGCAAATCTGGCGCAGGGCATGGCGGATTTCGCGTTCAATGCCGAATTTACCAACCTTCTGGCCCAAGATTCCGTCATGCGCCAGACCGCTTACACGAACCCACGAGGGTTGCTAGCCCTCCGGCGCGCGATTGCCTCGTATTGGCCGGACCTATGCACGAGTGACATTCGCAGTGACGATGAGATCTGCGTGACACCGGGCGCGACTGGAGCCTTCGCGGCTTCTATTCTCGGTCTGACCCGCCCGGGAGACACCATCTTAATACATGAACCGTTTTGGGACTATCACGTGGATCTCGTCCGTGTATTAGGGCGCAAGGCGCTGGTCGTACCCGCACTGGATGGGCGATACAACCGCGCCGTTGCTCTGACCCTGATTTCTAATATCGCCAATAATGTGAGCGCGATTCTGGTCGTGAGCCCAGGTAACCCATCCGGAGAAATTGTCCCGCCCGATTACATAGAGACTCTCATACATGCATCGAGGGCTAGTCAGGCGGTCGTGATTCTGGACGAAGTGTATTCGGGCTATATATGGTCGGGCAAACAAGGCCTTCTATACAATCACCCGGCAGCGCGCAAGTCCCAGCGATTGGTCCTTTGCCACAGCCTGTCGAAGAGCGCTTGCCTCACGGGATGGCGGATCGGCTTCGCCGCCGGGGCCGCACCGCTGATTGACGAAATCGCACGGGCCAACGGGCTGATAAGCGCTTGTGCGGCTGCTCCCCTGCAACTGGCCGCCAGTATCGGACTCGCTAAGCTGCCTTCTTTATCGGCGTCCTTCCGCGACATCGTGTTTCAAAGTAAGGAGAAGATCGTGCGCGCGTTCTGCGGCGCAGGCTTCGTCGTTCGCGAGCCCGACGGCGGGTTCTTTTTTCTCGCCGATGTGCTGCCGGCTGGATTCAGCAGCGGCTTGGACGCGCGGGAACGACTGCTCCGGGACTACGGCATCGGCGTGGTGGAAGCAGGCGGCTTCTACGAGCAGGAGGCTTCGGACCTTATTCGGGTCTGCTTTGCAGTGCCTGCGGCCACGGCGGATCGCGTGTCGGCAGCTCTCAGCGTCTCGGCTGGCCGGGCGTCGGACTAAGTTGCCGATGCAGACAATTATTCGTATCTCAGCGCAACCGTGGGGTCCACGCGCATCGCGCCAGCGGTTTGGCCAAAAGCCGGGTCGGCACCTGAAGCGGCCAAATGGCCCTACCGCCGCGCCGTCGCCGCCGCGTTCGGCCGTGGAGCAACATCTGGCGGCGGGGCGGCCTTGGCCTCCGCTTCCGGCTTAATCAGACCGAGCTGCCGCCGCAGTTCCAGGTCGATCGCCTGACGGATATCCACGTTGTCCTTCATGAACTGACGCGCGTTTTCGCGTCCTTGCCCGATGCGGTCGCCTTTATAGCTGAACCATGAACCACTCTTCTCGATCAGGTTTTGCGCCACGCCCAAATCGAGCAGATCGCCTTCCTTCGAGATGCCCTCGCCGTAAATAATGTCGAATTCGGCCTCCCGGAACGGCGACGCCACTTTGTTCTTCACTACTTTGACCTTGGTGCGATTGCCGACCACCGCATCGCCATCCTTAATCGCCGCGATGCGCCGGATATCCACCCGAATGCTCGCATAGAACTTCAGCGCGCGCCCGCCCGTGGTGGTCTCGGGATTGCCGAACATAACCCCGATTTTCTCGCGGATCTGGTTAATGAAAATCAGGCAGGTCTTGGATTTCGAGACTACGCCGGTGAGCTTGCGCAACGCCTGCGACATCAGCCGCGCCTGCAGGCCCATGTGGCTGTCGCCCATCTCGCCGTCCAACTCGGCCTTGGGCACCAGCGCGGCCACCGAGTCCACCACCAGCACATCGATGGAGCCGGATGCGATCAGCGCGCCGGTGATTTCCAGCGCCTGCTCGCCATAATCCGGCTGCGACACCAGCAGATTGTCCACATCCACGCCCAGCTTGCGGGCATACGCCGGATCGAGCGCATGTTCCACATCGATGAAGGCCGCCATGCCGCCCTTCTTCTGGGCTTCCGCGACCACCTGCAAGGCGATAGTGGTCTTGCCCGAAGACTCCGGCCCGTAGATCTCGGTGACGCGGCCACGCGGAAAACCGCCGACGCCCAGCGCCGCATCGAGCGAGATCGATCCCGTGGAAATCACGGCTACTGGAACGATGGCGTCCTTCGATCCGAGCCGCAGAATAGAGCCTTTGCCGAACTGTTTTTCGATCTGCCCGAGAGTGAGCTCTAATGCGCGGGCGCGCTCTTTGTCATCCATGAAGAGAAGCTCCTGAAAAGTAGCGAAAGGTGATTATAGCAGTGCTCCCCAACCCGCCGTGCGCGCCGGGCGTAGCCCGGCTTCGGTACAATCGCTCTGTGCTCATTGCGAGGTGCTTTCCGTTACTGGTGGCGGCTGCCGGATTGATGGCGGCGCCGCCCGAGGTGACCAAAGTCGAGCCGCCCAACTGGTGGATCGGGCATTCCATCAATCCCGTACGTCTGCTGATTCGCGGCCGCAACCTGGAGGGCGCGCGCGCCGCGGCCGATGGTCCGGATCTGGTGGTAGGCGTGACGCGCGTGAACGCAGCCGGGACGTACGCGTTCGTGGATGTATCCATCGCGCGCAACACCGCACCCGGCCCGCATCCTATCCGCCTCGTCACGGCGGGAGGCGAGGCGGTTGCGCCCTTCGAAGTTCTCGAACCGCTGCCGCGAGCCGGGCGATTTCAGGGCTTCTCACCCGACGACATCATCTACCTGATCATGCCCGACCGTTTCGCCAACGGCGATCCTGCCAATGACGACCCCGCCGTGTCGCGCGGATTATTCAACCGGCAGAGGCCGCGCTACTATCACGGCGGCGACTTGCAGGGCATCATCGACCATCTGCCGTATCTGAAAGACCTGGGCGCGACGGCCTTGTGGATCAACCCGGTGTACGACAACGTCAACCGGCTGAACGAGCGCGAACGCTACAACGGCGAAGGCATCACGGATTATCACGGCTACGGCGCGGTCGATTTCTATGGCGTCGAGGAACACTTCGGCACCCTGGCGAAATTTCGCGAACTGGTGGACGCCGCACACCGCCAGGGCCTCAAGGTGATTCAGGACCAGGTCGCCAACCACACCGGACCGTATCATCCGTGGGTGAAAGATCCACCTACGCCTACGTGGTTTCATGGCACGGAGGCGCATCATCTGGCCAACACCTGGCAGACCTGGACGCTGATCGACCCGCACGCCACCCCGGAATTGCGCGCGCCCACACTGGACGGCTGGTTCATCGACATCCTGCCGGACTTGAACCAGGACGACCCCGAAGTGGCCCGCTACCTGATTCAGAACACGCTGTGGTGGGTGGGCATGGCCGGGCTGGATGGCATCCGGCAGGATACATTGCCCTACGTGCCGCGGCGCTTCTGGAGGGACTGGATGGCGGCCATCAAACGCGAGTATCCGCAACTGCGCGTGGTGGGCGAGGTGTTCGACGGCGATCCGGCGATGACTTCGTTCTTCCAGGGCGGCCAAGCGCGCTTCGACGGCGTGGACTCGGGGGTAGACACGGTGTTCGACTTTCCTGCGTTTTTTGCGATGCGGCACGCCTTTGCGGAGGGCAAACCGCTGCGGGAGGTGGCCGTGACCACCGGGCACGACTACCTGTATCCGAATGCCAGCCTGTTGGTGACGTTCCTGGGGCTGCACGACGTGGAGCGGTTCATGAGCGATACGGGCGCCACGGCACAGGGTCTGGAACTGGCGTTCACGTTTCTGATGACCGCGCGCGGCATCCCGATGATTTACTACGGCGACGAGATCGGCATGCGCGGCGGCGGGGATCCGGACAACCGCCGCGATTTCCCGGGTGGGTGGCGAGAGGATGCGCGCAACGCGTTCACGGCGGCCGGCCGCACGCCGGAGGAGCAGGCGATTTGGGATCATGTACGGCGGCTGGCGCGCTTGCGCGGTGAACTGGAAGCGCTGCGCCGCGGGCCTATGGTCGACCTGTGCGTGGGCGATCAAAGTTACGGATACGCGCGCACGGGCGCGGCGGTGCCAGTGGTGGTGTTGATCAACAACGGGGCGAGCGCGGCGCAGATCGATTGCGATCTCGCGCCGCTAGGTCTGGCGGAAGGAGCGGGCTTGGCGGACCGCCTGGGCGGGGCGCCGGAATTGCGGGTGGCCGCGGGCCGCATCCACACGCAGCTTCCCCCACGGACGGCGGGGATTTACACGGCCCGGTGACAAGCGCGCCCCCGTTTCGCTATAAGAGTATCTTGACCATGTCCTCGTTGACTCCCGAACTCGCGGAACTGGACCGCCAATTTTCGGCTGCGAAAGCCGAAGCGTCCGGCTTGGTAAACGGGCTGCAGACGCCGCAATTCAACTGGCGGCCCGCGCCGCACAGTTGGTCGATCGCCGAATGCCTTCTGCACCTGAACATGGTGGGCGACCGCTACGTGCATGTGCTGGAAAATACCCTCGTGCAGGCCAGGTTGCAGGGGCGCACGGCACAGGGTCCTTTTGGATACGGCTGGTTCGGCAAGTGGATTCTGAAAAACACGGAGCCGCCGCCTAAGCGCAAGTCCAAAGCGCCGCGGTCTTTCAGGCCGACGGACGACCAGCCAGTCACAGCGGTGCTGCCGACGTTCCTGCATTTGCAGGGGCAACTGGCGCTGCAGCTCGAACAAGCCAGCGGGCTGGATTTGGAGCGGATCAAGGTGCCGGCGCCGGGTTTGGGTCCGGTTAAGGTAAACCTGCATGTGACGCTGGCGTGGATCGCGGCGCATCAGCGGCGGCATTTGTGGCAGGCCCGGCAGGTGCGCGCTCACCCGGCGTTCCCGCCGCGGTAGCCGCTTGCGACGCCCGTGAGAGCGTGCGCCACACACTTTTTGCAACCGTGGGGCGGGCAATTCTGCCCGCAGCCGCCTTTTTAGGCGGCCAGAGCCGGCTGACAGCCGGCTGCGGCCATGATTGGCCGCCCCACGATGAACGCAGAATTGCGCCTCTGTCAAAAAGTATGTGGCATTGATCGCTGAGAACCGGGCTACGCCCGGCGCGATGGCAGGAGTGCCATCGCGGCAGGCAGGAGTGCCTGCGCCACGTCGGCCGAAAATGGCCTAACTCCAGAGCCGGGCTACACTCGGCGTGGCAGACGAAACCGTCTGCCCCATCAAACCGCGGCCAGGACCTCTTCGGTCCGAACCACCGAACAGTATTCTCCATCGAGATTCGCCAGGCTCATGGCATGCACTTCTTCCGCCGTGCGCCACGTTCCGCGCCAGTCTTTGCGGCCGAAAGTGAACGTTGCGTCTTCCACCAGGTAAGTATCGAAGCCCAGGTTACCGGCCATCCTGACCGTAGCCTCCACGGAATTGTTGGTGATGACTCCCGCGACCACCAGCAATGTGTGATTTGCGGCGCGCAATAACGCTTCCAGGTTGGTTCCGATGAAGGCGCTGTTGGTTTTCTTGGGGACGACCGTCTCTCCCGCGACGGGCTGCGTCTCCGGCTTGAAGTCGTGGCCAGGCTGGCCAGGGCGATAGTGAGAATCCGGCTCCGTTGAATCGTGCCGGATGTGGTAAACCGGCCGCCCCGCCGACCGCCAGCCAAGCAATAACGCAGCCACGTTGCGCTCCGCTTCGGGGTTATTGCGCGCGCCCCAACTGGGATGATCGATGGCTTTCTGCAGGTCGATCACGATCAAGGCGGCACTGGATGGCAGTGGTTTGGGAACGGGATAGTGCATTCTTCAATCCAGTTTCGGCAACTCGCCCTCGGGCACCAGCACCTGAATCGACCGCGGCGTCCACGGAATCCGGCTGATGAGGCGGCGCTTTTCCAGGGTCAGGATCATCTGGTGAACGCTGGGCGGGGTCACCCGAAAGTACATCTGCATGTCCAACTCCGCTGGCGGCTGCCTGTGAAGCTTGGTGTACGAATAGATGTAGGCGAGGTATTGTCCCTGCTTATGGGTGTATTTGGCGGCCAAAGCGCTCCTCCGGTATAAGCTTATAGCATGGCGCACGATTTTGAAGATCCCGATGAACCGGTCGCCATTCCCATTACAGATGTCTTCGACCTGCATAGCGTGCCCCCGCGCGACGTGCAGGCGGTAGTGGAAGCTTACCTGGACGAAGCGCACAAGTTGGGCCTGCGGGCCGTTCGCATCATTCACGGCCGCGGCATCGGCGTGCAGCGCGAGATAGTCCGCGCGGTTCTGGCCCGGACGGCGTTCGTGATCTGGTATGGCGACGCGCCGCCGGAAGCCGGCGGGTGGGGCGCCACCGTCGGTACGCTCAGTGCCGCGCAATGAGACTTGCGTCCGCCTCTCCGGCGGCCAGAGCCAGTTTAGTGGGGCAGGCCCTTGGCTGTGGGATACTCTGGAGAAAATGGCGGCCTGGGAGGCCGCCGCAGGCCGAGGGCCTGCCCCACTAGAACCTACAGTACGAAACTAGCACCTTCGATAGTATTGCCCTAACCACCAGTACCGGTCAAAGATGGACCCAAGGCAATATAGGCCAATGCTAAAGTCCGTCCGCTGTTCGGCCGATAATCCCATAGATAGGACGCCATGGGTGCCGATCGACTAGTTTCGGGATCTGCTGCCCTGCGCACGCTATGCGTGTCCCTGGCGTGCGCCGCCGGCGCGCCGGGCCAGTCCGCCACGGTTCTAACTCATATCGAACAAATCAGGCAACTTACGCTGGAACAAGCGGCCCGCGGCTACCCCGTCCGGATTCGCGCGGTGGTGACGTACTACAACCCCACCGGTCCTACCTTCCTAGGGCGGGATGCGTACATGAGCGCCGCGACCCCCGACCTGTTCGTGCAGGATTCCACGGCCGGGATCTGGGTAAACGTCCCCAAAGGGGCGCCCCCGCTGGAAGCTGGGCAGCTTGTCGATATGGAGGGAGTAACCGAGGTTCCGGACTTCGCTCCGCAGATCGGCAAGCCCAGATACCACGTGGTCGGCAGGGCCCCGCTCCCGCAGGCTAAGCGGGTTTCGCTCGAAAGGATGCTTTCGACCTCCGAAGACAGCCAGTGGGTAGAGACGCAGGGCGTGGTGCGGCAAGTGAGGCTGTGGGACGGGCTGCTGACGCTCGACGTGGCCGTGGCCGGCGGGCGATTGAAAGTGCTGGTGCCGGGCATCCGCAATGCGGCCGCCGCCGATCTCGCGGATGCGGAGGTACGCATCCGGGGGGCGTGCGGCGCCATTTTCAACAAGAAGCTGCAGATGGTGGGAATTCTGCTGTATGTGCCCAGTTTGAAGCAGATTGAAGTCTTGAAGCCGCCGGAAGATCCTTTTGGAAAACCGCTGCAACCCATCGAGAGCGTGGCGCGGTTTGCTCCGCAACGATCGCAGGGGCACCGCATCCGGGTGCAGGCCGTGGTCACTCTACAGGGAGCGGATGGCGCGATCTACCTTTCGGACGGCAGGACCGGCCTGCGCGTGGAGTCCGCGGAGCCGGCGGCCTTCAAGCCTGGGGATCGCCTGGATGTGGTTGGATTCGCGCGGGTGTCGGACTACAGCCTCACGATGGAGGATGCCGTCTGCCGGCGCATCGGACATCAACAGCCACTGGAGCCCATACCGGTCACGGCCGAACAGATCCTGAATGGCGATTACGATTCCCTGCCGGTCTCCATCGAGGGGCTTCTGCTGGCGAACTCCGTGCTTGCGAATGGCCAGACATTGGTGCTGAAGAACGGCCGCATGGTATTCGGCGCATTTACGGGCCAGGCTGCCGGCGCCACGAAACTGGCCGCGGTTCCCCCGAACAGCGTGTTGCGCGTGACCGGCATCTGTGCCGCCGAGAAGGGCGAGAACGATCCTAACCAAGCCTTCCGCATACTGCTGCAGTCGGCGGATGACGTCTCGATTGTCCGCCGGCCGCCCTGGTGGACGGTTCCGAAGGCATTGACCGCGCTAGGGGTCCTGGCTTTCGCGATATTGGGGGGGCTCGCGTGGGTGGTGGTGCTGCAGCGTCAGGCGATGTTCGAACAGCGCTACCAGAACCTGGTGGAGAGTGCCAACGACATCATTTTCACGGTCGACCTGGGACTGACCCTTACCTCATTGAATAAGGCCGGGGAACGCATTCTGGGCTACACGCGGAAGGAGGCGGGGGGCCTGCCCTTGGCGCATTTGCTTCCTCCGGTGTGGAGGGAGAAGGCCGCCGAGGCTGCCCAATGCGCCTCGCTCGGCGAGTCGTATCCCGTCCAGGAGTGGGAGTTCGCCGCCAAGAATGGCCATTGCACGCCAGTGGAGGTGAGCCTGCAAGCCATCCGCAAGAGAGGGCGATCCGTAGGCTTGCTGGGCATCGCGCGCGACATCTCCGAACGGAAACGCGCGGAAGACGAGATGCTGCACGCCAAGGAAGCCGCCGAAGCCGCCAACCGCGCCAAGAGCGAGTTCGTAGCCAACATGAGCCACGAGCTGCGCACGCCTCTGAATGCCGTGATCGGCTACAGCGAGATGCTGCAGGAAGTGGCCGCGGAACGGGACGAGCGGGACCTGCTGCCCGACTTAGGCAGGATCCAGACGGCCGGCAAACACCTGCTGGGCTTGATCAACGATGTGCTGGATCTGTCGAAGATCGAAGCCGGAAAGCTGCAATTGTGCACCGAGCGATTTGCCGCCGGCCCCTTGATCTACGACGTTATGGGCACCATACGGCCGCTGGTGGAGAAGAACTCCAACCGTCTGGAGGTGGAGTGTGACGAAAACCTGGGCCACCTGCTGGCCGATCCGGTCCGGACGCGGCAAGTGCTTTTCAATCTGCTGAGCAATGCGTGTAAGTTTACCGAGCGCGGGATCATCCGTCTGGAGGCCAAGCGGGTCGCCGGCGGAAACGCGCAATGGGTGGAATTTCGCGTAGCGGACACGGGCATCGGCATGAATCGGGACCAGATCGGCCGGCTGTACCACCCGTTCATGCAGGCGGATGCGTCAACCACCCGGAAATACGGGGGGACGGGCTTGGGATTGGCGATCAGCCGCCGGCTGTGCCACATGATGGGCGGCTCACTGAGCGCTGAGAGCCAGTTGGGTAAAGGCTCGGCGTTTACCGTCCGCTTGCCCGGAGATATGGCCGCCGTGGAGATGCTGGAGGGGCCGGTGCGGAGCGAAGAAGACGCGGCGCCAGTGGCCGCGGGGTAAGAGAACTTATGTTTCCCCAATTCCAACGCGTCGTGACACTCTCGGTGATGAGCATATTAGTAGGCTTATTCGCCTGGATCTACGTGCGCGACCGCCAGCCGCGGGCGCGCCTGTGGATGATCGGCTGGGCCTGCATCCTGGTGCATTTCGCCGGCATGCTGCTTTTCAGTTTCGGCCTGATCCCGTCCAGGCTGGCGGATTGGTCGGCGTACGCTACGCTCATCTTCGGGGCTGCCGCCTTCTCGCTGTCGTTCCGCAGGCGGCGCGGCACCCTCCTGGAGCGGACAGTTTTCTGGGCAGGGTATATCGCTCCGGCGTTGGCCTATTGGACCTGCATGGTGTTCGAGATCCAGAGCGTGGCCCTGTTCCGGGCCCTGCTGGCGGTGGAACTGGGCGTCGGCACCTGGCGCACCTGGCATCGCGTGAAAGCGACTCCGGCCAGGCTGCTCCCCTGGTTCTCGATCGGCTTGCTGCCCGGACTTTGGGTGTGTTACCGGGTAGGCGCGCACGTGGAGTCCGGAATCGACTTTCTGCTGTTCGCGGGCTTTGCGCTGACGGGCTGGCGCTATTGGAGATATTTCCGCCGCTTGACGCCGGGCGTCCTGCTCACCTCTCTGTCCTTTCTGGCCTGGGGATTGGTCTTCCCCATCGCGGAGTTATGCGCCGCGCTGAACGTGAACATTCCCGGCGATCACGTGGTTTGGGACCTTCCCAAATATTTCGTGGCGTTCGGCATGATCATGACTTTGTTCGAGAATCAGACCGAAATCCTGCAGGTGGAAATTGCCGAGCGCAAGCGCGCGGAGGAGACCGCGCACGCCGCCAACGAAGCCAAAGGCATCCTGATGGCCTCCACGAGTTTTGCCGCACGGCGGTTTCTGAGTGCGGTCGGCTGGCAGACGGTGATTCCCGAAACGCTATCCAAGATGGGGGTAGCGGCGCGCGTGAGCCGGGTTTATGTGGCGCAAGTCGATGCCGATGAGCCGGGGCTGGTAAGCAGCATCCTCGACGAGTGGGCCGAACCCGGTTTGGAGCGCAGCCGCGGTGAAGGTCCGCACCTGGCGTGGGCTGGAGCGGAATGGCGCGCGCGCGGCGACAGTCTGCGCCGCGGAGAAGTGGTGTCGTACTACGCCCGCCATCACGGTGCGTCGGATATGCACGGACCAGCTCCGAAATCGTCGATCCTGGCCCCCATCGAAGTGGCCGGAGCCTGGTTCGGTTTTTTGGGCTTTGAAGATCACCGCTGCGAGCGGGAGTGGAGCGAGGCTGAGCGGGACGCCTTCCGGTCGGCGGCCCGGATGCTGGGAGCCTCCATGACGCGGCAGCGGGCGCAGGAGTATGTGGACAACATCCTCAGTTCCATGGACGAAGCCCTGCTGGTGACGGATGCGGATCTGCAGATCCGGCGGGTCAACCCCAGCGCGCTGCGCTTGCTGGGCTACCGAGAGGAAGATCTGATCGGGCGCCCTGCCCGGCAGGTGATATTGGAGCGGGAAGCGCCCGCGCGGCGCAGCGCCGTGGAACGTACTTATCGCACCCAGAGCGGGCGGCCGATTCCGGTGCTGTTCTCTTCGGCTGAGATGCGCGGCGGGTCGGGCGCACTGGAGGGGTACGTCTGGCTGGCGCAGGATATGACCGAGCTGAAGCGCGTACAAGGCGAACTGGTGCGAGCCAAAGACGCCGCCGAGGAAGCCAATCGGGCCAAGAGCACTTTCCTGGCGAACATGAGCCACGAGTTGCGGACGCCGCTGAATGCGGTCATCGGCTATAGCGAGATGCTGCAGGAGGTGGCCGAGGAACGCGGCCAGGAGGATCTGTTGCCCGATTTGGGCCGTATCCGGTCGGCCGGCAAACACCTGCTGGGCTTGATCAACGACGTTCTCGATCTTTCCAAGATCGAAGCCGGAAAGGTGGAGTTGTGCCTGGAGAGGCTGGCCGTGCTGCCGGTGATCCACGAGGTGGTGGGCACCATTCGCCCGCTGGTGGAGAAGAACGGCAACCGGCTGGAAGTGGATTGCCAGGAACCGCTGGGGGCCATGCTGGCGGATCTGACCAGGGTGCGGCAAGTGCTGTTCAATCTGTTGAGCAACGCCTGCAAGTTCACCAGCCAGGGCGTTATCCGGCTGGAGGCTGGACGGGTCCGGCGGCAAGGCTCGGAGTGGGTGGAGTTCCGCGTAACGGACACGGGTATCGGCCTGAGTCCGGAGCAATTGGGCCGGCTCTACCGGCCGTTCATGCAAGCGGACGCGTCCACCACCCGGAAATTCGGCGGGACCGGATTGGGGTTGACGATCAGCCGGCAATTCTGCCAGATGATGGGCGGCACTTTGAGCGCGGAGAGCGAGTTGGGACAGGGATCGGCTTTCACCATCCGGTTGCCCGGCTATACGCCGGAGCCGTTCGAACAGCCGCTGCCGCCGTTGGCCGCCGGCCTGGGGAGGCAACCCGTGCATGCCTAAGATCCTGGTGGTGGAAGACAACGAGTCCAGCCGCGACATGCTTGCCCGCCGCCTTTCCCGGCGCGGATACCAGGCGATCGTGGCGGCCGACGGCAAACGCGGGATCGCCGCGGCCCAAGCCCAGTCGCCGGATCTGATCGTAATGGACATGAGTCTTCCGGAGTTGGACGGCTGGGAAGCCACCCGGCGCCTGAAGGCGGACCCGGCCACGCGCTCCATCCCCATCGTGGCCCTGACCGCGCACGCCATGGCCAGCGACCGCAAGAAGGCCATGGACGCGGGCTGCGACGACTATCACACCAAGCCGGTGGATTTCGAAAGCCTGGTGCGCAGCATCGAAGCATTTCTCGAAGCGCGCCGCCGTGGCGTGGGCCGCCACTTCGGAATGGACTTGGTACCGGGCCACGACGCCGCACTGAGCCGCGCAGGCAAGCCGGCGGTGCTGCCCCCAACGTAATACGCAATAGGAGACTGGTTATGACGAATCCGAAGCCCCTGCTGCTGGTGGACGACGACCCGACCAACCAGGACCTCCTGTCGCGGCGGCTGAAAAGGGCCGGCTATGCCACGGAACTGGCGGGCAGCGGCTACGAAGCCTTGGATGTGCTCGCCCGGCGCGAAGTGGAATTGGTGCTGCTGGATAGCATGATGCCCGGCCTGAGCGGCATCGAACTGCTGCGCCAACTGCGCTGCCGGTTCTCACCCGCGCGTCTTCCGATCATCATGGTGACCGCCCTGGGCGAGAGCGAGCGGATAGTGGAGGCGCTAAACCTGGGCGCCAACGACTACATCTCCAAGCCGGTCGATTTTCCGGTGGCGCTGGCCCGCATCCGGGCGCAGATCGACCGCAAGCGCGCCGAGGACGCCCTGCGCGAGAGCGAAGAGCGTTATGCGCTGGCCACCCGCGGCGCGAACGATGGCCTTTGGGACTGGAACCTCGAAACACAGCGCGTCTATTTTTCGGCTCGTTGGAAGGCCATGTTGGGCTACGGCGAGGCCGAAATCGGCGACGATCCGCAAGAGTGGATGTCGCGGGTGCACAAGGAAGACCTGCCCTCGCTGCAGACTCAACTGGCCGCCCACTGGGAGGCGCCTGCCAGCCAGGAATGCGCCATCGAGCATCGCCTGCTGCACAAAGACGGCTCCTACCGGTGGATGCTCAGCCGCGGCGGCGTGCAGCGCGACGGGCAGGCAAAAGCCATCCGGATGGCGGGCTCGCTGACCGATATCACCGCCAGCAAGGCGTTCGATCCGCTGACCGGGCTGCCCAACCGGACACTCTTCAACGAGAGGCTGGCGGCCTGCCTGGAGCGCGTGGCGCTGGAGCCGGAGTATCCGTTCGCGGTACTTTTCCTGGATCTGGACCGCTTCAAGGTAGTCAACGACAGCCTCGGTCACATCGCCGGCGACGAGTTGTTGATCCATGTGGCGCAACGCCTGCGGTCGGCGGTGCGCCATGCGCCGCCGGGAAACCGCGGCGCCGCGCACGACCTGATCGCCCGGCTGGGCGGCGACGAATTCGCCATCCTGCTGGAGAACGTGGACCCCGAGGGCGCCATACGGATCGCCGGCCGCATCCGGGAATCCATCCATACGGCTTTCAAACTGGAAAGCCGCGAAGTCTTCACCACGGCCAGTATTGGCATCGCTCCCGGAAATGCGGCGTATCGCACGCCGACGGAGATTCTGCGCGACGCGGATACGGCCATGTACAAGGCCAAGTCGCTGGGCAAGTCGCGTTGCGAGGTCTTCGACGCCGGGATGCGGGCGCAGGCGGTGGCCCGCCTGGAATTGGAAAGCGACCTGCGGCGCGCGGTGGACAACCAGGAATTCGTGCTGTACTACCAGCCGAAAGTGAGTTTGAAGACCGGCAAAATCGTGGGCGTGGAGGCGCTGGTGCGGTGGCGCCATCCGGAGCGGGGCATCGTGCCGCCCGACGAGTTTATTCCGCTGGCGGAGGAGACCGGGCTAATCGTGCCGATCGGCCTTTGGGTGCTGCGCGAGGCGTGTGTCGCCATGCGCTTGTGGCAGGCTGAGTTTCCCACCTCGCCGGCTCTCGAAATCAGCGTGAATGTGTCCGTGCGCCAGTTCCGCGAGCCGGAGCTGCATGCCCAGATCGCCGCTATCCTGGCGGAGACGCAGTTGGACCCGGCCACGCTGCAACTGGAGATCACCGAGAGCGTCCTGATGGACGATCTGGACACCGTGGCCGACTTGCTGGGCGGGCTGAAAACCCTAGGCGTGGGATTGAAGATCGACGATTTCGGGACGGGATACGCTTCGCTCAAGTGCCTGAACCGGCTGCCCTTCGACGTTCTGAAAATCGACCGGTCGTTCGTGGTCAATATGGCGCAGGGCGACGGCACGGGTGAGACCATCCGAACCATCCTGCTGCTGGCGGAAAACCTGGGCATGGAAGTGGTGGCGGAAGGTATCGAGAATAAAGACCAACTCACCGAACTGCAAGCTTTGCACTGCGACTACGGGCAGGGCTACTATTTTTCGCCGCCGCTGGAGCACGATGCGCTCGGCGATCTGATCCGCAAGGCACGGCAGGCGGAAGGCGACTGAGTCGCCACGCCGGCGTTCTTATTTTACGCGGGCGGCGGAGGCCATCTCATCGATCTTCGGCAGTTGCTGCCGCACCAGGGCTGCATCGCCGGCATTGGGCGCCAGTTCCACGTACTTGCGGAAGAGTTGCGCCGCTTCGCCGTATTGCTGCTCCTTCATCAGAATCAGAGCCAGCACATAGTTCAAGCGTGGAAGCTTCCTATCCTTGTCCAGGCGCAAGCCTTCCCGCGCGGCGCGCTCGGCCTCTTCCGTGCGATTCAGCCTGGCGTTGGCCACGGCGTTGAACAGGTATGCCCCCGTGAAATCCTCCGGGTCGAGCTGGATCCACATGTGCGAATATTTCTCCGACTCCGCCCAATCTCCCCGGCGGTCGGCCTGAGCCGCCAGTTCCTCATATGGCTCGATGTATCTCGGATCGCTGCTCTGCGCCTGCTTCCAGGCCTCCACCGCGCCCGACGCGTCGTTGCGGGTCTGCCGCGCCAGCCCGAGTCGATACCAGGCTACGG
>Ga0302324_100006730_pt1 | contig 24652 bp, 26 predicted proteins | sample Palsa_T0_1_FD_201949 | JGI IMG/M metagenome (GOLD analysis project Ga0302324, IMG submission 201949) | Peat permafrost microbial communities from Stordalen Mire near Abisko, Sweden - Palsa_T0_1 | ecosystem: Environmental > Terrestrial > Soil > Palsa > Peat permafrost | place: Sweden: Abisko... | reverse complement strand
GCGCTGCGCCGCGAAATCGAATTCGCGCACGTCGTGAGCGACGAGCCGCGCGCGCGAGCCGCTCTTTTGGAACTTTCACGCCAGGTGGCGCCCGGCGACATTTACTGGCGTGCGGAATTTCACAAAGCCGAGGCGCTCGTGGCATCCGATTGCTTCGATCTCGAGGCGACGGTTCGCGCCGGAACGGCGGCGATCGAGTTGTATCGAGCGTGCGCCGACCCGCGTGGTGAGTTCGATGCGTTGCTGATTCTGGCCGATGCGCGCATCCGCGCGAACCGTTACGGTGAAAGCAGCGCGGATCTCGCGCGGGCCGCCGACCTCGCGCGAGCGACCCCAGACTCGCAGATCTCCGCCCGCCTGTTGGAGTCGGCGATGATGGAACCGATCCTCAAGCAAGACTTCGCGGGCACCTATCGCATGGCCGGCGAGCTGCTCGAGCTCTCGCGCACGACGGGGAACCGCCTAGGTGAGGGACGAGCCTGCTTACGCCGGGCCACGGCGGCAAATCGCATGTTCGCGGTCGCTGAGGCGCTCGCCGGCTTCTCCGAGGCTCAAGCCATATTCGAGTCGATCGGCGAGCGGCGCGGACTGCGCGACATCGAGAACAACCGGGCGACGCTCGATATCTGCTTCGGGATGGTCGAGCGCGGGCGCGAGCGTTTGGAGCGGATGCTCGAGGCGGCCGGCGCCGACGGCGATCTTCGCATGGAATATTTCGCCACGAGTAACCTTGGCGTGGCCGCGTACGTCGCCGGGGATTGCGGGGCAGCCAAGGCGTTCGAGCTGCGCGCTCTCGAACTCGCGCAGCGGCTCGGCAGTAAGGGCTTAGCCGCGCTCGTGCTCGGCGACCTTGGGCAGGCAGAGCGCGAAATCGGCAATCTCGATGCGGCGCTTGCCCACCTCGAGGCGGCGGTCGCGATCCACCGCGAGCTCGACCAACGGCTCGAGCTCTCGACGAATCTCGCACGGCTGGCGCTCGTTCGTGCCCTGCGCGGCGAACGCGAACGGGCGCGCGCGGCGGCGCGCGAGGTGCTCGAACAAGATTGCACGCGTCCCGAACTGGTCGAAGACCCGGCCGAAGTGCTTTGGAACGTCGCGCAGGCGCTGCATGCCTGCGGCGACGAGCGCGAGGCATGCGAGGTCGCCGAGCGCGCGGCGCAACTGCAAGCAGATCGGCTGGCCACGATCGACCTCCCCGAATACCGCGAGAGTGCCGCGGGCCTGCGCTGGTACCGCGCGCTCGTACGTGCCTGCAGCGCCGGGGCTTGGCCGGATCCCGGGCCGTCGCTCGGCCGGGACGCCACGGCTACGAAGGGCTGATAGACTTGCGTCCATGACCTTGCGCATCGTCGCGCTGACACTGTTTGGTATGGCGGCTCTGATCGTCGTGCCGGTCGTTGCGCTCGTCGTTTTCGTGCTGACGTATAAGCCGGCGTACGTTCTCGACACCGCGGCTCTTGCCGGCATCGAGACCTCTGCAGCGCCCGACGTGTTTCCGGCCGGATACGTTTCGCTCGAGCCCGTTCGCGGGGGACTTGCGATCGGGCCCGGACGAACCGCGCGGTATCCGGACGGCAGCACCGTTACGATCGTTCGGACCGACGAAGCGGCTGCGACGATCGACTCGTACGGCGATTCGCTGAAGGGACAATGGTCGAGTCAAACGTCGATCGCGGGCGAGGTGAGCCGCGATCTTGGATTGCCCGATGGCCGTGTCGTACGACTGCTCGGAGAAGGTGAGTATCTTCTTGCTTTCTTCGCTCCGGACGAACATCGGCTGTTGCAACTGGTGAGGGGATGTGGCGCCCTTCATCGCAACCGCGAGCGAGGATGGGGCAATGCCGTCGCCGGCCATCCGTTAGCGGCGGTGGGCGTCGCGTTTCTCTGGGTCTTCGTTAGCTTTGCGCTGATCGGCATCGGGATCTGGCGGCTGGTGGTGAGCAGTCGCGCGGCGACGGCGGAGAGCAGCGTTCCCCTAGGTGAGGACGCTACAGCTACGCCCGCCGGTTAGCATCGGTTCGCCGTGACCGATCAACTTTTCGTCGTGCGGATGTGGTATGAGGCTTCCGGCTCGCAGCCGGGTCAATGGCGCGGGTCGATCACCCACGTGGGTTCGGGGGCGCGCTGGTATTTCGCCGAGCTCGGCGAGCTGAACGACTTCATCCGCCTTCGGCTCGAGGCCGGGGACGTTACGGCTACGGCACCGCGCTAAGCTCCGCTACGAAGGAGAAACAGACCATGCAGGAGTCGATTTCGGGCGCCGCTACAGGCGGGCCGCTTGCGGGCGTTGCCCCACAGAACGTGAATTCGCCGAGCGCCATTGCGATCTCGCCGATCGCGCCGATGACCGATCGCGCGATCGCCGCATTCATCGACATGATCGTCATGTGCGCTGCCTTCCCGGTCGCCGGGATGTGGGCAGCCGTTCAGTGGGGCGGCGCAACGACCAGCGGCTTTGAACTCAACGGGCTACCTGCGCTGTTCGTCATTTCCTCTGTCGGCTTTGTCGGATTCCTGTACCTGTGGATCGGCGAAGGCATCTTCGGAGCTACGTTGGGGAAAGCCGCGATGTCGCTGCGCGTCCGCAGCGCCACCGGCGGGAAGCCCGGCCTGCAAAAATCGCTGCTGCGCAATCTGCTCCGCATCGTCGACGGCATCGGCGTCTACATCGTCGGGATCGTGTTCGCGCTGACGTCGCCGACGAGGCAGCGGCTGGGCGATCGCGTTGCGGGCACCGTCGTCGTGCGCGTCGAGTCGGCCGGAAAGATCCGCCCGGTCGCCGCGATCGCGAGCGCCGTTATCCTCGTCGCGTCGATCGCCGTCGCGATCGGGCTCCACGCGACCATTCCGGCCGCGTCGATTGCGGCGGCGACAACGCCGCAAGTGACGAGCGCGGAACTCGGCACGGGCAACACCGAGGACTACCAGATTATCGGCGCTGCCACCACCTTCGCGGCGACTCAGCCCCAAATCGTCTGCGTATTTCAAATTCAAGGCGTCGCTGCCGGAACGCCGATTCGCGCCGTCTGGATGGTCGATGACGTCGGCAGCGCCGCTCCCGCGAACTCGAAGCTCATCGAGAAGTCGGTTACCGCTCCCGGCGGCGGGACGGTTCCCGGGAACTTCGTCCTCACGGCTCCCGCCGGCGGTTTGCCCGCCGGAAAGTACCACCTCGACATCTACATTGGAGACGCGCTTGCAAAAACGTTGCCTTTCACGATCACACCGAGCAGCTGAAACAGCACGGGAGAAACGATGATGTTTACAAGCAACGCAGCGAGCGGCAGGGCCGTTCGAGTGGTAATGTTCTCGCTGCTCGCGCTTGCGGCGGCGGGTTGCAGCCACCAGGCAAGCGATGCGCAAAGCACCGCGGCACCCGTTTCGCAGGCGACAGCGCTACCCACGGTCGCGCCGGCCGCCGCGGTGACCACGGCAGCGCAACCGGCCGCCGCGGCGACCACCGCGACGCAGCCCCAAAGCGCGGCCACCGTTGCCGCAGCCACTGCGAACACGGGCATCGCCAGCAGTGACGGCGACAAAACCGGGACGAAGGTCGTGATCAACTCGCTGACCCGCAGTTCGGATACGGTGACCCTCAAGTTCACGCTGATCAACGACTCGAGCGCAATTTTGGGCATGTTTTACGAGCTGTCCGGCAGCGGATATAGCGGCGGCTCCCACGCGGGCGGCGTCACGCTGGTCGACACGGTGTCGAAGAAGAAGTACTTTGCGCTAGCGGATACCGACAAGACCTGTATCTGCAGCCGGGATATCGACAACGTGGCGCCCAATACGCAAGTCGCGCTGTGGGTGAAGTTTCCGGCGCCGCCGCCGAGCGTCACGAAGATCACCGTCGACGTTCCGCACTTCATCCCGCTCGACGACGTTCCGATCTCGCAATGATTCGCCGGGTTGCGTTGACGGCCGTGCTCGCACTGGCGGCCGCCGCGCTCCCGCGACCGTCCGCGGCCGACCCACCCTATACGGTAAAGATTCTGGACATCGTCTCTCACGTCGAGGACATGTCGGGCAACGTCCAGAGCATGTCCGGCAGCGTCCAGAACATGTCGGGCAACGTCCAGCAGATGGCTGCCAAGATCGGCACGATGGTCGGCGCGAACAAGAACGTTGCGGTCAAGGTCTCGCGCACCGAGGTTCGGATCGATCTCGCTTCCGACGTGCTGTTCGACTTCGACAGCGCCGACATCCAGCCGAAAGCGCGAACCTCGTTGGCACGCATCGCGAAGTTCATCGGCAACAACGCCAAGGGGCAAGTTCGGATCCTCGGCTACACCGACGGCAAAGGATCCGCCGAGTACAATCAAGGGCTCTCGGAGCGCCGCGCGCAGTCGGTTAAGACCTGGTTCGTCGACAAGGACGGCCTGACGCAGGTCGATTTCGCGACTCAAGGTTTCGGGATGCGCGATCCCGTCGCTCCCAATACGAAACCCGACGGCTCTGACAATCCCGCAGGCCGCGCAAAGAACCGCCGTGTTGAGATCGTCATTCACAAATAGCTGCGGCATGGCGCGCCTCGAGCCGGTCCTCGCGTTCGCGCTGCCGGCACTCGGCGCAATTGTGCAGCTTTGCGCGCTGTGCGGCGTCCCGCCGCACTGGCTACTCGACGAGTGGCAGCTTGCGCACAAGCTAATCGGCCCGGCGCGCACCGGTTTCCAGCAAGCCTCAACGATCTGTGCGCCGGATGTTCCAGCGTCTACCGAAGCCCGCGCCGAACTCCGGCACCTCAACGTCGGGACTAACAAACGGCGAGTCGCGACATTGCTCGAAACGTCCGTGCGCGCTGTTCCCACGCGACCCAACTCGATTGCAGCTGACCTTAACTCGCTCAGGGAGTGGTCGGCATTAAACGCATCGATCTCATTGAGTGCTTGAACAATATCACCACGGAATGCGACGCTTTCACTCGCACTTGGCGGTGGTATCGCTGCAACCGATATCGACTGGGCTGTCGCCGCAAGTAGTATTGCGTTGCATAGCGCGCTGAATTTTAGTCGTGCGGATCGCGAAGTCGTCATCCTAAAAGCTCTCGACATTCACGCATCCTGTATTCTTGCGTAAGCAGCAGCAGCGCACGTGAAGCCCACTTAGAACACATGAGCTATTCCTATGGCACGGTGGCCGAGCCTGTGTCTAGAGGCTTTCGGCTCCGCACTCGTAGCGGTCGCGCGTTTCGGGCGTCCGACCGGCAAAGCATGAGCCCCAAAACCAAGCCTACGGAGTCACGATATACCGCAGTCGTTAGCATCTCGCGACCGCGAGGCGATCGAGGACATTTCGGCTACGGTCTCGTGCTAGGGTGTCGGTGCGGCGTCAGGGGCACGCGGAGGCGGACTGCGTCGCCGCGGCATTCTGGCGGCACGCCTTCGTCACCTAAAGGAGCAGGATAGATGCGTACATCGATAGCGCTTGGACGACGGCGGCATGGCAAACGCGCTATGCAGCGACTGGTAGGCGCGCTCGTCGCGCTTGGATTCGTCCTCGGGACTCTGGGGGACGCCGCCCAGGCTGGGACGACGTCCGGGCCGAGCGTGCCGGATCTGAACGGCGACTGGACCTTGAGCGCAGGCGGGATCCCCGGAACGATCCATATCTCCTCGAACTATCCGTTGAGCGGCTATCCGACGCTCAAAAACTGGTTTGTCTCGGGTGCCAATTGCCCGTACGGCGATAAACGAACGGCGCTTTTCGATTCGATATCGTTCCAGAACAAGGACACATTTAGCGGCACAATGGAGGTTTGCACCGGGTCACAGGCCCTCGTCCAAAAGTGTCACGTCGAATCCAAGTTCACCGTGCAATACAAGACCACGGCGATTTCGAAAACGACGATCAATGGAACGCTGACGTCGGAATGGTTCGATAATGTCGGCGGCGACGAATGCAAATTCAGGCACAATGCGAGCAAAGATACCCAGGAGCCCTTCACGCTGACGCGCGGGAGCTTCAACCCGTGCCCCGACACCGACGCGATCAAAGCGTATAGCAATGACTCGAATCGTGCCGTGGGAGTCATCAACGTCGCCGTCAACTCGGGGCGTATTCGGAACCCGCAAGCGACGAAAGTCCTTCAGTCGGCGGAGTCTTCGCTCAATGACATTTCAAGGGTGCTGGGAAACCTCATCGATGCGGGCGACGATTGCGATAAGATTCACAGCCTCATCGATCAAATCACCGAGTTCCAAGGCGCCATCGACCAAATCAACAACGCCGGCTGCGACAGCAGTGAAGAGGCCGCGGGCTTCGACAATCTCTTTCGCACAGCGGGTCAGCTCGCCGGTCCGTTCAACAAGCTTCCTGGGTTAGGGCCGGTGTTCCAACTGCTCGGAAGCGACGAAAACCTCGTTCAACAGATCGAGGCCAATCTCAATCCGGAGCAGCGCTGGGCAGATCAGTTCCAATATGTCGACGGCTATATTCCGACATGCCCTCATTAGCCGAAGGCTCGGACGCGAGGGATGGCAGCGCGGGCTACGGCGGGCTGATGTTCACAGCGTTGAAGCGCGACATCGCAAATGACAGCGTCGTGCCCTTCGAATCGACGATGTCCATGTGGTGCACGTAGCCGTCGCTCATCTGGTAGATGGTCGCGTGCACGACACCCGTCCGCGGATTCGTTGCGCTGCTTTTGAAAACATGCGCGGGTTGCCCGTGCAACAATCCGGGGCCCGCGTCGACGCACGTCACATCGCTCTTGTGCTTGTTCATGAACGTTGTGGGATCCATCGAGGCCAGGCTGCCGAGGTCCATGTGCGGGTACGCTTTCCACCCCGAGCCGTTCATCTTCATCCAAGTTTGGTGGCCGACGGCAATCATCTCCGAGCCGGGATTGACGACATGGATGCGATCGGGCTTCTGGATGTCGACGGTTGAAACGCTGGATCCTCCCGCGTGGATGGTGGTCATCGTCGTCTCATAGGACGTCAATTTGAGGTTTGCCATCGCAGCCGCGATGCACGGGTTCGAAGCGAAAGCCGGCGAGCCGGTGGCCGCGACGGCCAAGCCGGTGACAACAAAAAGAAGGGCGCGAGTCATTTTCATCGCGCCCATTTTAGCACGCCGCGTCGTATGACTTGACTGTAATACATGGATGTCATACGATTATCGGGATGAAGGGGCCGATTTCTGTTCGGCTGGGCGAGCGTGAACGAGCGACCATTGAAGCCGAGGCTCGCGCGCGCGGCCTCGGCATCAGTGCGTTCGTTCGCGATATCCTTGAAGACGAAGCTCGGCGGTTGCACCGCGAGCAGATCCGCGAAGAGGGGCGCCGCCTGGTCGAACGCTTGAGTGCTGACGAGCAACTCGCCGCGGAATACGACGATGCGGATCTGCTCGCGGGCGAGGTAATTCCCTGATCCGTCCGCGGGCCGGAGCTGTCGTTTCTGTTGATTGGCGTGGCGCCTTAAGCGGCGAACCGAACAAGATACGCCCGGCAGTCGTAGTCGAAGATCACGAACTGTTCCCCGATGAGTATCCGTTGACGATCGTCGTCCCGCTAACGAGCGACGAACGGCTGGCCCATCCGACGCTCTCGATTCGTTTGGCTCCCAATCCGGACAACGGTTTGCGAGTCGTGTCGTACGCGCTTGCGAACCGAGTTACCGTCGCGACGCTGAAGCGGGTCAGAGCGACGGCGTTTTCGATTGCGCTCGAGGAGCTCTTTGCCATACGGTCCCGTATCGCCGAGGCGATCGGACTGACCGTCTAGCCGACCGAGCCTTCCATTTCCATCTTGACGAGGCGGTTGAGCTCGACGGCGTACTCCATCGGGAGTTCCTTGACGAAGAAGTCGAAGAAACCGTTGACGATCATCGCGGTGGCGTCGGCCTCCGAGAGGCCGCGCGACATCGCGTAGAAGAGCTGCTCCTCGCCGATCTTCGAGACGCTGGCCTCGTGTTCGACGGTTGAGTTCTGCTCGTCGATTTTCATCGTCGGCTTCGTATCGCTCGAGGATTGCGCGTCCATGATCAGCGCGTCGCACTTCACGCGGGTCTTCGCGCCGACTGCACCCGGGTAGATCTCGACTAAACCGCGATAGGTCGTCTTGCCGCCGTGGGCGGAGACGGACTTGTTGGTGACGACTGAGGTCGTGTGAGGCGCGGCGTGGATGACTTTGGCGCCGGCATCTTGATGCTGGCCTTCGCCGGCGAACGCCATCGAGAGGACTTCACCGCGCGCGCCCTCGCCCATCAGGTAGATCGAGGGATACTTCATCGTCAGCCGCGACCCAATATTGCCGTCGACCCATTCGACGGTCGAGTTCTTATGCGCGTACGCGCGCTTGGTGACGAGGTTGAAGATGTTGCGGTACCAATTTTGAATCGTCGTGTAGCGGATTCTCGAGCCTTCCATCGCGATCAGCTCGACGACCGCGCTGTGCAGCGAGGCAGTCGAGAATTGGGGCGCGGTGCAGCCTTCGATGTAGTGCACCTTCGAGCCGACGTCCGCGATGATCAGCGTCCGCTCGAACTGGCCCATGTTCTCGGTGTTGATCCGGAAGTAGGCCTGGAGCGGCGTCTTGACCTCGACGCCCGGGGGAACGTAGACGAACGAGCCGCCCGACCAGACGGCCGAATTCAGCGCCGAAAACTTATTGTCACCGACCGGGATGACGGTCGCGAGGTACTTCTCGACGATTTCGGGATGCTCGCGCAGCGCCGTGTCCATGTCGCAGAAGAGCACGCCTTCTTTGGCGAGGTCCTCGCGGACGCTATGGTAGACGACTTCGGACTCGTATTGCGCGGAGACGCCCGAGAGAAATTTGCGCTCGGCTTCGGGGATTCCGAGCCGGTCGAACGTGCGCTTGATGTCGTCGGGGACGTCGTCCCACGATACTTCCGTCCGTTCGCCGGCTTTGACGAAGTAGCGGATGTCGTCGAAATTGATCTCTTCGAGCAGCGCTTTGTCGCCCCAAGCGGGCATCGGCTTGCTGCGGAACGTCTCGTAGGCTTTGAGCCGGAAATTGAGCATCCACTCCGGCTCGTTTTTCATCTTCGAGATGCGCGTGACGATCTCGCGGTTGAGCCCCTTGTCCGACTTAAAGACGTAGTTCTCTTCGGAATCGTGAAAGCCGTGACGGTAGTCCTCGACGAGCGCTTGCGCCCCCGCCGGCCCAACCGGAGCCGTAATTTCAGTCGCCATACCCCTCCAGGCTACGCTCAGCGACCCTGATAGTCAAGATATTTCGGGTCTAACTTGATATTCTTTCGCATACGCTCTCGAAAACGCTTTACAAGGGGGGGGTGGGGGGGTATCATGTGCGTCGGACCTGGGGGTCCCTCCTAAGTCGCCTTAGGAACCCTGGGTCCTTCGCCGTAAAAGCGGCAAGGGGGACGGCACGCCCTACGTGCCATCGCGGAACGACGCCCGCGGCCGCCGGTGAGGAGCCGGGACGCCTGGCAAGATCGCTCCGATAGGTCGGGGACGCAAGTGCACCGCACGCGCCAGCCGACGCAGCCTGGAGGTGGGATTTCCCAACCAGAACCCAAGGAGTAAACACCAAGTGGAAGCACGTGGCACCCACATCATCTGCGAGCTGTCGGGCTGCAGCCCCGAACTCTTAAGCGACGTCGACGGCGTCCGGACCGTCATGGAGCGCGCAGCCCTCGAGGCCAACGCTGAGATTTTAAAAGTCGCTTTTCACCGTTTTCAACCGCAGGGGGTTTCAGGCGTCGTCGTGATTGCCGAGTCGCACCTCTCGATCCACACGTGGCCCGAATCGGGCTACGCTGCGGTCGACTTCTACACGTGCGGAGACCACACCGACCCTTGGCGCGCGTGCGAGTTCGCCGCCCGAAAGCTGGGAGCGACGACCATGCTGACCACCGAGGTAAAGCGGGGCATCGCGTCGACCAACGGTCAATACACCCACGTCGTTCACGAGCATGCGGGACGATCGATGGTGAAGCGCTCGGCCTGACCTAGATTAGAGGGAACCCGTTGGTACGACTCATCCTGACGCGCTCGCGAATCTTCGCAATCGGAATCGCGATCGCTGTTTTGGCTTTTGCCTCCTGCGGACACTCGAATAGCACCACCCCGAAGCCGGTTTCAACCGCGACCAGCATCGTCTCGCCGGGACCCAGCTCCGCGCCCTGCATCATCTCGCTCGGGCTTGCGTTCGAGCCGGACGGCGGTAACGGCCACGGTTTTCACGGCATCCAGGCCGTGCATTACGAAGGCAACGACGAGAATACGTGCGCGGGAGTCGGTCCGACGGCAACGCCAATGGCCGTGCTGCTTCAGAACTCGGTCGGAGAGATCGCGTTTGGTGCGAGCGGCATCGATGCCGTGGCAGTCGAACAAAACACCTCGGGCGGGTATTCCGTCGTACAGGACATGTTCGGCGCGGCGGTCGGGACGCTCGTTCCGGCCGGCGAGCCCTACGACGTCAGCATCCCGCCGCCAACGGCCGCGCCCAGCGCCGGAGTAACCGCGACGCCGGTCGCGGCCCCGCTGATCCCCGACGTCAGTGGGGTTTCGATCATCGGCGATAGCACGAGCGGCGTCGCGGTCATGGTCGGTCCCTCCGCGACACCCGGGGCGATCGTCGCGCTGACGTCGCTCACCAACGCTCCGCCCCAGTACGGCCTCGACGTGCCGTATTCGGACCCGAACTACACGCTCCCGAACCCCCCTGACGTGCCGCGATCGATCATTCGCATCTCGCCGGCTGCCACTAGCGCAGGCAATACGGCCTTCGTCCGGGGCCTAAGCGACCTGCTCGCCTTTACGGTCAAGTTCGCCAACGCCGGATACCAGTTCAATGCAACCGCCGACGATACAACGCTCGGCACGGGTACGCCGCTGCGCGGGAACGGGAACATCGCGTTCGATCCGGCCGACGGCACGCGAGCGCTTATCGCGGGTACGACCGCCGGCGGTACGAACGTGCTGACGTTGGTCACCGGGTTGCCCACCGCGATCGTAAGGACCGCAACCTTGAGTCTGCCCGCGGGTGCAAACATTCATTCCGTACTCGTCGCGGGTAATGGGGTGTACGCAATCGCCGGAACGGATCTCGGCATCTTCGTTATCAACGGCATCAGCGGCTCGGCGCTGAGCCTCGTCGCTCCCTTCGACCCAAGCCCGCTCTCGAGTCAAGCAAACGCGATTCCGTATACAAATTGCAACGGCGGAGCATCGTCGATGACCACGGTCTACTCGGTCGGCTTGTCGCGCGGCGCCCTGCCGAGCAACGCCCTCGAAGATTATCTGGTCGCGCTCGGCACGTCAGCCGGCGTTTCGTGCCCGAGCGGTAATAACGCGACGCTCGTCGCGGTGCCGTTCAATCCGAGCAACGGGCTGTTGCCGAGCCCAACCCCCGTTCCGTCGCCGACCGCGACGCCGGCGCCCGGCGCGACGGCTGCTGCGCCGTCACCGACACCTCCGGCGATCTTCGTGCAGAACAACATGATCGCTCCGCCGGCCGGTTCCGATCTGCTCATCGTTCGCTAGCGGGCGCGCGTGCCAAAAACCGAGCACTGGCAGTGGTACGTCGAGCAGTTCGGCCCGACCGAACTGCATCACCACGCGATCGAGGAAACGTTTTTTGCCGGACGGACCGCGTTTCAAGAAGTAGCCGTTATCCGGACCGCGGCCTTCGGCAAGATGCTCGTGCTCGACGGCGACACGCAAAGTTCGCAAGCGGACGAGAAGATCTATCACGAGAGCCTCGTCCATCCGGCACTCGCGGCGATCGACGATCGGCGCAACGTGCTGATCCTAGGCGGCGGCGAGGGTGCGACGTTGCGCGAGGTGCTTCGGCGTCCGGACGTCGTGCGTGCCACGATGGTCGATATCGACGGCGACGTCGTGGAACTCTCGAAGCGTTACCTGCCGGAGTGGTCGGCGGGAGCGTTCGAGGATCCGCGCGCGCGGGTGGTCGTCGGCGACGCGCTCCAGTTCCTTCGCGACGACCGCGATTCGTACGGTGCGATCGTCTCGGATCTGACCGAGCCGCTCGAAGACTCGCCGTCCAATCCCCTGTTTTGCGACGCGGCGTTCGCAGATATCAAGCGGCGGCTCGTACCCGCCGGCGTGTACGTCCTTCAAGCCTCGACGGCGGGCTTCCATAATATGGCCCTCCACGCGAAGATGTCGCGCACCTTACGCCGCCATTATCGTTTCGTTCGCTCGTTTTACGCTCACGTGCCCGCCTTCGACAACGACTGGGCGTTCTTAGCCTGCAGCGATGCGGTCGATGTCGCCGCCGTCCCGCGCGAGCGTATCGAAGACTACGTCGCAGGGTTGCGCGGCGAAAGCTACTTCTACGACGCCGAAACGCACGTGCGCCTGTTCAGCCTGCCGCTCTACCTCCGCCGCGAACTCCAGAAAGACGGCGACGTGTTTTGAAGGAAGGCATCAAGCTCGACCGCGAGGCGGTGGTCGCGATGTTCGAGACGCAGCGGCGCTACTTCAACGCAACGCTCGACCTGCGGCTGATTGACGTCGGGCGAGGCGAGGCTAAAATGCGGCTGCCCTTTCGCGAAGCGGTGATGAACGGCGCCGGCAACGTCCACGGAGGCGCGATCATGAGCTTGTGCGACTCCGTCTTCTGGGTTGCGCTCGCGACGCTTTACGGCCGGGAGCAGCCAACCTCGACGGCCTCGCTCACGTGCAACTTCCTGAGGCCGGCGCGGCGGCCGCACGATCTCATCGGCCACGCGCGCGTGCTCAAAGCCGGGAAGCGAATCGTCTACGGCGTCGTCGACGTCCACGGCGAGGACGGCAAGCTGATCGCCCATGCGACCGCGAATTTCATGAACGAACCGCTCGACGAGTTCCGCCGCCGGCCCCGCGAAGGCGACGAAACGGATCACGTGCGGCTGTGAACGCGTCCGAGACCGCCTCGCTCGCGCGCACGGCGCTTTACGACGAGCACGTCGCACTTGGCGCGCGGATGGTTCCCTTCGGGGGGTTCGCGATGCCCGTGCAGTACGGCGGAATCCTCGCAGAGCACGACGCCGTCCGCACCCGCGCAGGCCTCTTCGATCTCTCGCATATGGCGCAATACGAGTTGCGCGGCGCCGGCGTGCCGGACTGGGCCGACGCATTGACGGTCAACGAAGTCGGAACGATGAAGCCGCTGCAAGCGCGCTACAACATTTTCACCAACGACGCAGGCGGTTCGCACGACGACGTGCTGTTCTATCGCCTGCCCGACCGCTGGCTCCTCGTCGTCAATGCCGCGAATGCGGCGAAGATGTGGCCGTACTTGCAAGCCGCCGCCGCGGGACGTTCCGACCTGTCGTTGCAGAGCCACCACGGCTCGCGCGCGCTGATCGCCGTGCAGGGGCCGCGCGCGGTCGAGCTCGTCGCACCGCTGTGCGACGTCGACGTTGCCGCGATGAAATACTATTTTTGCGCGGAGGGCCGGGTCGGTGGGGCGCCGGCCGTCATCGCTCGCACGGGCTACACGGGCGAGGACGGTTTCGAACTCTTCGTCGAAGGCATCGACGCCGCGCCGCTTTGGCGGTTGCTCCTCGAGCGCGGCGGACCGCTCGGTGCAGCGCCCGCGGGCCTTGGCGCGCGCGACGTGTTGCGCCTCGAAGCGGGCATGCCGCTCTACGGCCACGAGCTCGAAGAAGACATCTCGCCGCTCGCGGGCGGCCAAGCTTGGGCCGTGAAGTTCCGCAAACCCGAATTTGTCGGCAAGGCGGCCCTGGTCGCGCAGCGCGACGCCGATACGTTCGACCGGATTGCCGGCGTGGTGCTCGCAGGCCGCGTGCCGGCGCGGGGCGGTTACGGCGTCTTTCTGGACGGCGAGCGCGTCGGCGAAGTGCGCAGCGCAACGCTTGCACCTTCGGTCGACAATCGCAACGTCGCCACGGTGCTCGTAAGAAAGCGCGCCGCAGCGCTCGGCACGCCTCTCGGCATCGAGGTGCGCGGCGCGTTGCAGGAAGCGACCGTCGTCGCGTTGCCATTTTACCGCCGACCAAACTCCCGAAAGGACGGATGACGGCGTGGCCAACCCGGAAAATCTCCTGTACAGCAAAGATCACGAATGGGCGAAAATCGAGGGTGACACGGCGACGGTCGGGATTACCGACTACGCCCAAAACTCGCTTGGCGACATCGTCTACGTCGAGTTGCCGCGCGTCGGCCAGACGATCGCCCCGCACGCCTCGATTGGCGTCGTGGAATCGGTCAAGGCGGTTTCCGAACTATTCAGTCCGGTGGGCGGGGAAGTCGTCGAGATCAATCCGTTGCTCGAGAAGGACCCCGCCGCGGTGAATCGGGACGCGTTCGGCGAGGGTTGGATGTACCGGGTGAAAGTAAGCGGCGACCCTGCCCCCGACTTACTGAGCGCCGCCGACTACGAGAAACTCGTCACCACGGCCTGAGGCCGTAAGGAATCAGATGTACGCCCCGCACACCCAGAGCGATATTCGCGACATGCTCGAGACCGTCGGGGTCGCGTCCCTCGAAGAGCTTTTGCGCGTCCCCGATGCGATCGCGCTCGGCGAACCGTTGGCCGTCCCGCGCGGCTTGCCGGAGCTCGAGCTGCAGCGGACGATCTCGGCATATGCCGCGCAGAACGACGCGGCCGGTTATACGTCGTTCCTCGGTGCGGGTTCGTACCGGCACTACATTCCGCCGGTCGTCCCGGCGATCGCGATGCGCGGTGAGTTCCTTACCGCGTACACGCCGTATCAGGCCGAGGTCTCGCAGGGCTACTTGCAAGCGATCTACGAGTGGCAGTCGTACGTCTGCCTGCTGACGGGTCTGGATCTCTCAAATGCGTCGGTCTACGACGGCGCGACGGCGTTGGCCGAAGCGGCGATCATGGCGGTCAACGCGACCGGCCGGCGCGCGCTGCTCGTCTCGCCGGCCGTTCATCCCAACTACCGCGCGGTGCTGCGCACCTACGCGCGCGGCCTCGAGCTTGAGGTCGACGAGCTGCAGTTTTGCGCCGAGGAGGGAACGAGCGGATTAGACTCGTTGCCGGCGCTGCTCGCCGAAAAGCGCTACGCCGCGGTCGTCGTCCAGTCGCCGAATTTTTTTGGGTGCGTCGACGTTCCCGGCGACTCGACCCGGACTGCGATTGAGGCGAGCGGAACGGTGCTGATCGGCGTCGTCGCGGAGGCGATGTCGCTCGGTGCGCTCGTTTCGCCGGCGGATTGGGGCGCGCACATCGCGGTCGGCGAAGCCCAGAGTTTCGGGAACCCGGTCGCCTACGGGGGACCCTACGTCGGCTTCATCGCGGCCAACAAGGAGCACATGCGCCGCATCCCCGGCCGGCTTGTTGGACGCACGGTCGACGGCACCGGCAAGCTCGCGTACACGCTGACCTTGCAGGCGCGCGAGCAGCACATCCGTCGCGAAAAAGCAACCTCCAACATTTGTACGAACCAAGCGCACTGCGCGCTGTGCGCGACGATCTATCTCGCCGCGGTGGGGGCGACCGGGCTACGCCGCTGCGCGACGCTCAACGTCGAGCGCGCCCATATCCTTGCGGAGCGGGTAACGCGCGTGCCCGGGTTCTCGCGGCGCTTTGGCGCGCCGGTCTTTAACGAGATCGCAATTCGGGTTCCCGACGGGACGAGCGCCGCCGCGGTACTGGCCGGGCTGCAAGAGCGCAGGATCTTGGGCGGCGTCGATCTCGGACGCTGGTATCCGCAGCTGGCCGACAGCATCCTGATGACGGCGACCGAGCTTACCACCGACGGTGAGATCGAGGCCCTCACGGGTGCCCTCGGGGCGATTGCGTCGGGGGCCATCGGGGGGCACGCCGCCCCGATCTCAGGGGAGGCAAGCGTTGTCCGCGCCTGACGCCGCCGATGTCGTGCGCGGGCGTTTCGAACCCGGCGCAACCGAACCGCTGATCTTCGAGCTCGGTCATCCGGGCCGCGCGAACACGTATTTTCCGAACGCTCGCGCGCTCGAAGAATTTCTTCCGGCGCAAACGCTTCGTCCCGATTTGCCGCTCCCGGACAACTCCGAGCTCGACGTGATCCGCCATTACACGCGGCTCTCGCAGCGGAACTTCTCGATCGACACCGGCTTCTATCCGCTCGGCTCGTGCACGATGAAATACAATCCGCGGGTCAACGACGCGATGGCAAATTTACCGGGCTTTCGCGACTTGCATCCGTTTGCGCCGGACGAACTCGCGCAGGGTGCGCTCGCCCTGATGTACGACCTCGAACGGTATCTCGCGGCGATCTTCGGGATGGCGCAGTTCTCGCTGAACCCGGCGGCGGGCGCGCACGCGGAGCTTGCAGCGCTCTTGATCGCAAAGGCGTACTTTGCCAAGAAGGGCGAGGGCGCCGCGCGCACGACCGTCATCGTCCCCGATACCGCACACGGAACCAATCCCGCATCGGCCGCGATGGTCGGCTACAAGGTCGTCTCGCTTCAAAGCGACGCGCGCGGACGCGTCGGCGTCGATGCGATCAAAGCGGTGCTCGGTCCCGACACCGCGGTCTGCATGATGACCAATCCGAACACCCTCGGGCTCTTCGAAGACCATATCCTCGAGATCGCGCGCGCCGTGCACGCGGCCGGCGGCTTGATGTACTACGACGGCGCGAATGCGAACGCGCTGATGGGCAACGCGCGGCCGGGCGACATGGGCTTCGACCTCATGCACCTCAACACGCACAAGACCTTCAGCATCCCGCACGGCGGCGGCGGCGCGGGCCACGGCCCGGTCGGCGTCGCCGCGCACCTCGTCGACTTTCTGCCGACGCCGGTCGTGCGCAAGACGGGCGATCGCTATGCCCTCGACTTCGATCGGCCGGAGAGCATCGGCCCGATGCGCAGCTTCTGGTCGAACTTCGCGCACGCGGTTCGCGGGTTTACCTACATCCTCGCAAACGGGGGCGACGGGCTCACGAAAGTGTCGCAGCTTGCGGTGCTCAATGCGAACTACGTCCGCGTTAAGGTGCGCGAGTTTCTCGACACGCCGTACGACGAGATCTGCCGCCACGAGTTCGTCGCCTCCGCGCAGGAGCTCAAGCGCGAGACGGGCGTGCGCGCGCTCGATCTCGCGAAGGCGCTGCTCGACCACGGCTTCCACGCGCCGACAATGTATTTTCCGCTGCTCGTTCCCGAGTGCTTGATGATCGAACCGACCGAGACCGAATCGAAAGAAACGCTCGACGCCTTCGTCGCTGCGCTGCGTTCGATCGTCGAGCAGGCAAAGCGCGATCCGCAAGCCGTGCTCGCCGCGCCGACCACGACGGTCGTCGGCCGCGTCGACGAAACGCGCGCCGCGCGCGAGCCGGATTTACGCTGGAAGGCTCCGGCCTAAGCTCAGTTCCGCGCGCGTTCGAAAAGGACCGCGATATCGAGCACCAATCCAGGTAGGGCGTCGTGCGTAAAGCTATCGCCGGCGCTTAGGCTGCGCGCGCCGCGGTGGTCGTGGACGGCGAACGTCGCCCCGATGGGGTCGACGACAACGACGGCGGCACTCCCAGCTGCGAGGTAGGTGGCGATCTTGTGCGCGACGTCGTGCGGACGGTCGTCGGGAGAGAGAATCTCAACGGCGACGGTCGGCGCACCGAGCGGTACCTCGAAGTCCGCGGGCGACGCGTCGCGCGACAGCGTCGCGTACGCGAGATATGCGATGTCGGGAACGAATGGGCGCACCATCTCGCCCGGCGGCGCGACGCGGAAGCGCCACTCCGGTCCGACGCGCCCGTAGCCGCCGGCCTCCGCCCACTCCGACAGCGCGCAGCAGATCAGCGCCTGCAGCCGAGCGTGCGAGTAGGTGGGGCTCACTTTTTGGAGCGCGTGCCCACGCACCCATTCGGTCTCGGGTTTGGTTTCCGGCAGAACGATCTCGTGTAGCGACATCTCACGCCATCCTATCACGCGCTCGGAGCGCGCCGGCAAGCCTCGGCGCGTGCGGCCCGCACACGAAAACGGCGACGTCGCATCCGACGCCGCCGCTTCCAACGAGTTCTGGTGAGCTTACTTAGGACAGGTCACGAACTTGCCGTTCGCGCCGTGACAGTGGCCTTTAGCGTCTTTCTTGACCTTGGGCGCGGAACTCATCGAACCCATCGAACCCATGCTGCCCGTGGTTGTCTTGGGGCACTTCACGAACTTGCCGTTGGAGCCTTTGCAACTTTTCGCGTCGGCGAAGCTGCCGACCGAGGCGATGAACGTGAGGACGGCGAGCGCGGAAAGAAGACGTGACATCAAAAGAGTGACCTCCAAAGAAGAATTGATAATTTGCACGGCCGGACAAGGGGCGAAAGTGCCCGGACCCGCTGACCCCACTAACGATGGCCGCGACCCCATCGTTTCCCTGCGGCCGGAAGGCCTGTAGCCGACCGCAAGGAGCCTCCTCCTAGCCTTGCCCCGAAGCGCTTCCTTCTTGGGGCGGGTTGTTATCATAGATACACACAGCGTCCGACCTGGGCGCTCTACGGAAAGCGGCAGATGCGGATCAAATATGAGGTCTCGGCGGGTGGTCTCGTTCTCCGCCGCAATGGCGCGTCGATTGAGGCCCTTTTGATTGGCCGCGGTTCGCCCCGGGTTTGGTCGCTGCCGAAGGGCCACGTCGAGGCCCGCGAGACCCAGGAGATGGCCGCGCTCCGCGAGGTCCGGGAAGAGACCGGTTGCTGGGCCGAGAGCCTGCTCAAGCTGTCCGAAATCTCCTACTGGTTCTATCTCAACGGGACCAAGCACAAGAAATCGGTCCATTTCTTCCTGATGCGCTACCTCTCGGGGGATACCGCCAACCACGACCATGAGGTGGACGAGGCGGCCTGGTTCGAGATCAAGGCGGCCAAGAAAGCCCTCAAGTACGTCAACGAGAAGCGGCTGATCGACCTCGGGCTCGAGGAGCTGGCCAAGCTCGAGAGCGACCTTCTGGACGATACCGCGGTCGCCGCGGGGATACCCGAGCAGGCGGTGCGAGAATCCGCGAACGGCTAAACGACTCCCCTCTCGATGCTGCCGCGCCCAATGGGCGCCAGCTTATGGTCTCCTTCGAACTTTTCGACGGGCCCCTCGACCTACTGCTCCATTTGGTGCGCGAGCGCCAGCTCGACATCGCGACGGTTCCGCTTGCGAGCGTAGCCCAGCAATACTTCGATTACATCGCGGTGATGAGCGCGCTCGAGGTCGAGATCGCGGCGGAATATCTCGTGATTGCCGCCACCCTCGTTTTCTTGAAATCGCGTTCGCTGCTGCCCGCGATCCCGAGCGAGTTCTTAAGCGAGGGCGAGGAAACGGCCGAAGAGGTCGAAGAGCGGCTGCGCCGCCGGCTCATCGCGTACTCGCGCTACAAGGGCGTCGCGAACGAGTTACGCGAGCGCAAAGCCGAGGCCGAAGCGTACTTCTACCGCGAGGGGGGCGACTCGATCGGCGAGTTCGCGCAGCGCTACCGCATCGTTCCCGACAAGCTGGGGCGCGCGCTCCTCGCGGCGGTCCGCTCGGCCAAGCCCGAGAAACGATCGATCGCGCGGGAACGTTTCTCGATTGCGCGGCAGATGGAGTTCGTCAGCCGCATCGTGCGCGAGCAAGGAGCCGTCGACTTTATCAGCCTGTGCCGCGAGTTCGACCGTGGCGGGGTCATCGCGACCTTCCTTGCGATCCTCGAGCTGATCCGTCAACGGCGCTTGGCGTACGAACAGGCCGCGCCGGAAGAACCGCTGCGGCTGTTGCCGTTCGAATCCATGGAATTTTATGCAAACTGAGCTGATCGAAACCGGGGCACTGCAGCGCTCGCTCGAAGCCGTGCTCTTCGTCGCGAGCGAAGCGCTCTCGATCGATGCGCTCGTCAAGCTGACCGACGCGTCGCACGTCGAGGTCGCCGAGACCCTCCAGAGAATCGCCGAAGAGTACGCCGAGCGCGGCCTGGTGCTGCGCGAGGTGGCCGGCGGCTACCGGTTCGCGACGTCGCCCGCGGCGCGCGCGGCGGTCGAGGCGTACCTGCTCCCGGCCAAGACCAATCTTTCCCCGGCCGCGATGGAGACGCTCGCGATCGTCGCCTACCTTCAACCGGTCACAAAACCCGAGATGGAAGCGGTGCGCGGGGTCAACGTCGACAGCGTCGTCAGCACGCTCCTCGACAAACGCTTCATCGTGGAAGCCGGCAGACGCGACGTCGTTGGCCGGCCGATGGAATACCGTACGACACCAGAATTCTTAGAGTCGTTCGGGCTGCGCGCTCTCTCCGAGCTGCCGCCCGTCGATCTCGAAGCCGAAACGCTCGAGATCCCGTTACCGATAGCGACGCAGGCCGTCGCAGAAGAGGAACCATCAGCATCCAGTACCAGATAGACGACCAAACGCGCGCAATTTGGGAGCGCATCGAAGCCAACGTCAATGCGGTCGCTCACGCTCACGAACTCATCACCCCGGACGAGACCTTCGCGCTCACCGAGGATCAAGTAAACGCAACCGAGACGATCTCACGCAAGCTCGCCGAAGGCGAATTCGAGTTTCTGCTCAAGGCCCCGACCGGCTCGGGAAAGACCGAGGTGATGTTCCGGGTTGCCGTTACCGAGGCGCTGCGCAGCGGCGGCTACGTGTGTCTGGTCGCGCCGACGCGCGACCTCGTCCGTCAAGACTGCACGTACTTCCGCGACCGGCTCGAAGGGACGGGCCTCGGTGTCGGCGAGGTCCACGGCGGAATTTCACCGGGCGAACGCCGCGCGATGCTCGACGATCTCACCAAGGGGAAGACGCGCTTCATCGTCGGCAGTGCGATGCTTATCTCGACGGGTCCCCTGTGGGACATTCTCGATCGTAGCGCGCTTACAATTATCGACGACGTCAACGCCTTCGACGAACGCGAGCATCTGCGGTTGCTCGAAGATCTCGATTGCCCGCTACTGTTTGCCTCCGCGACGCCGAGCGAACTCCAGCGTTTCCTCGAACGCGTCGGCGCGTTCAGCAACACCGTGACGATGCGCGGTATGCCGTTCGACGTGTTGCCGACGAAGATCCATCGGATCGCGGGCGTTTGGGGCGAGCCCGCGGCCGAACAGCTGGGCCACGCCGAGGCGCTCATACGCGAGCACCTCGAACGCAAGTCGCGTATCTTCGCGGTCGGCCGGACCCGCGGCGACGTCCCCAAGATTGCAAAGCGCCTCGAGGCGACCTATGGTATCCCGGTACAGCAATTGCGCGGCGACATGGCAGACAGCGCCGAGCACAGCAAGCGCAACCGGCGCAGCGGCGTGAAAGTCTACGGCGCGACGACCCGCGTCGAAGAGATGCGCAGCTTCCGGGAAGGGGCGCCTGCAATCTTAGCGGCGACGAATCTCATCGGCAGCGGTCTCGACATCCCCGCAGCCGATCTCATCATCATCACCGATTCCGACGCGTTCGGCGAGAGCGAGGTCGAACAGTTGATCGGCCGCGTCGGCCGCCGCGAGCGTCCGTCCGATGCGGTTTTGGTGACCGAGACGACGTTCGAGAAGAACCCGTCGCGCGCGATGGGTGCGAGCGGCCGCGCCAAGACGTTCATGCCATCGGGCATGCGTTCGAACTCGCTGCGCTTCCGCCGCCGCTAGGCACGCGCCGAGAGTCGCACCGTGCTGCTCGGCCTTCACGTGGAGACGAAACGCGGTTACGACCTGACCGTTGACTACGCGCAGCGCCTGGGCTGCACGGCGCTCCAGATATTCTCGTCGAATCCGAAAACGTATCGTGTCATTCCCCCGGACGTGCCCGCGCTCGAGCGCTTCCGCGAGCGGCGCACTGCGGCCGGCATCCAGCGCTGCGCGATCCACACCTCGTACCTGATCAACCTCGCAAGCGACGATCCCAAGATCACGGCCGGCTCCCTGCGCCTGCTCAAGAACGATCTCGCAGTCGCCGCAGTCGGCGGCATCGACTTCGTCAACACTCATCTTGGTTCGTACGGCACGCGCCCGCGCAGCGACGGTTTCGCCTCGGTTGTCGGCTTGTTAGCAAACGCCCTCGAAGACATCGCGCCCGGCGTGCACCTCGTGCTCGAAAACTCGGCGGGCGCAGGTCAGCTTTGCGGCGGAACGCTCGAAGAACTCGGCGAGTTCATGCGCGCGCTCGATCATCCGCAACTCGGCGTTTGCTTGGACACGGCGCACTCATGGGCGGCCGGCTACCAAATCGATTCGCGCGAGGGCGTCGACCGTTTCATCGCGCTCGCCGACGAAACGATCTCGCTCGACCGCGTCCGTCTCTTCCACTTCAACGACACCCAGATACCCCTCGGCGCCCACCGCGACCGCCACTGGCACATCGGCGAAGGCAACATCGGCTTCACCGGCTTCCGCGCCCTCCTAGCCCACCCCGAACTCGCCACGAAAACCGCAATCCTCGAAACCCCCGGCGAAGAAGCCGACGACGCCCGCAACATGCAATCGATTCGCCTAATTCTGGCTGGAACCGCGCGCCCCGTGTCACCCTGAGCGGAGCGCCCCTTCGCAGGCTCAGGACAGGCTCCGGCGCGCAGTCGAAGGGCCGACGGAACCCGCCGTAACACGGCCGTCGTCGATTTGCGCTGCTACGGCGGTCCTTCGACTTCGGGCCTACGGCCCTACGCTCAGGATGACAAATTTACCGCTCAGGAATTACAACGCAGCTACCGGCGCTCAAGAGCTTTGCTCGATGATAGGATGCCGGGCGGGCATTGTAAATATTCTTTGAAGATGATCGCGCACTTCGATATCGATGCGTTCTATGCGAGCGTAGCGCAGCTCGATGAGCCGGCGTTGCGGGGCAAGCCGTTGGCGGTGGCGGGGAGCAGCCGGCGGGCGGTTGTGCTGACCGCGTCGTACGAGGCGCGGCCGTATGGGGTTCGCTCGGCGATGCCGCTGTATCGGGCCAAGGCGCAGTGTCCGGAGCTCGTCGTCGTACCGCCGAACTTCGAGCGATACCGGGAACTCTCGAGAGCCGTGTTCGGGATCTTCGCGCGCGGCGCAGGCGCCGTCGAAGGGTTGTCGCTCGACGAAGCCTTCGTTGCGATCGCGACGGACGTGCTCGACGAAGGGGTGGAGTACGCTCGGGCGGTGCGGCGCGTGGTGCGCGAGGAAGTCGGTCTGGCGGTCAGCGCGGGCGTCGCCGCACAGAAGATGGTTGCGAAGATCGCTTGCGATGCGGCGAAACCCGACGGCTTGGGCGTGGTCGAACCGGGGACCGAGGCGGCGTACCTCGCGCCGATGCCCGTCGGGCGGCTCTGGGGCATCGGGCCGAAGACGCAGGCGCGACTCGCGCGGCGCGAGATCACGACGATCGGGCAACTCGCTGCTCTTTCGGATACGGCTACGTTCGAATTGTTCGGGCGCTGGGGCAAGGAGCTGCGGGAGTTGGCGCGCGGGCACGATGAGCGGACGGTCGAGCCCGATCGCGAGACGCGTTCGGTTTCGAGCGAGGAAACTTTCGAACACGACGTCCGGGACGATGCCGAGCTGCGCGCTGTCATACACGAACTCAGCGCCGACGTCGCGCGCCGCTTGGAGGCGCACGGTTTGCGCGGGACGACGATCGGGGTGAAGATCAAACGCGCGGACTTTACATTGCTCGGCCGTCAGACGAGCCTGGCCGTGCCGACGAGCGACGCCGCCGCGATCGAAGCAGCCGCGCTCCACTGCTTCGAACGCGCCGGGCTCGACGGCGCAGCAGTACGACTACTCGGCGTTCGCGTCGCTTCGATCACCCAGGAACCGGTTCGTCAAACTTCGTTGTTCGCCGATTCTTCAGGCCCGCTAGCGAATTGATTTTATTAGCGCGTGGACGGCATTGCGATCGAACGCTTGCGGCGTCCCGGTGGCCATGAAGATGCCGACCGGCATCTTCGCCGGGATCCGCCCGAACTCGGTAATGCGCCCATCACCCGTGCACTGCAGCACATTCAGGACGACGAGTTTGCCGGACGCCGTCGTTACCCGGTCCTGGCCGATGGATTCGGAGTTCTTGCAGCTTGCTCCGGAGCCTAAGCCTCGCTGCGTGTTTTGCATCAGTTCTTCGTCGCTCTCGTTTCCCGCCGCAACGGCCATCCCCTCGAGATCTATGGCGAAGCTGTAATCGAGGCGCACCCTCGGTACGATGATCGCCATCGTTACAAAGCCAAGGTCGGTGGCCGAGAGATAGCGATAGCCGGCCGGCACGGCAAAGTGTGCGATTTTCGCGGCTACGCTCGCTTCGTGCGCCGGGTCACTGCCGCGCGCAAGGTTGTCGAGCGCGCTCTTCGCCACGAGTACACCGGCCCCGTACGTGAGGAGCACCAAGAGCACGAGGAGCGCAGCGAGCGATCCGAGCGCGACCAGAACGATCTTGACTTCTTTGCTCATCGAATCTTTATCGTCGGCTAGGGCTTGCGTGCGGGTTAACTTTGTACTACAAAATTAATGCTCTGTGAAAGACGCGCACGGAATTTGGACCAAAACGGGCAGCCTCATCTTGAACTGCCCGGACGCATACGAAGACGCCAAGGTGACCAAAAGAAGTGAAATCCGCGTCGCCCCGCACGAGTTGCCCGATGCGATCATCGACGGCAAGCGCGTTAGCATTGATCCGATCGTCAATTGTTAGGTTCGGTTCCGAGAAGTCTAGCGCCGCAGGAGTCGCAGGTGGACTCGTTCGGCGAAGCTCGCGTCGGTTTCGACGCGGCGGAAGGCCTCGAGGCGGATTTGGGACGTGAGCGCGCGCTTGCGGTCGAGCGCTTCGCCGAGCTCACGGTAGGCGG
>Ga0302324_100006728_pt1 | contig 24655 bp, 20 predicted proteins | sample Palsa_T0_1_FD_201949 | JGI IMG/M metagenome (GOLD analysis project Ga0302324, IMG submission 201949) | Peat permafrost microbial communities from Stordalen Mire near Abisko, Sweden - Palsa_T0_1 | ecosystem: Environmental > Terrestrial > Soil > Palsa > Peat permafrost | place: Sweden: Abisko... | reverse complement strand
CAGTGCCTAACCCATGTGGGAGGCAGTTCTATCGCCAGGCTCATCTTTCGCCAGAGAGTTGGGAAAAACTGCGACGACCACCGCATTTCTGTGATTGGAATTGCTTCTTGGGCCGCGTCAACTAAGCTGACGTCGTGCCGTATTAAGCACCATTGTGCGCCATGAAATTGTTGGTTTATCTGATTGGCCTCGTCCTAGAGGTGACTTGCCTTGGCTGTGTCTCTTATCACTGGCTCTTGCGCCCGGGCGTCGAAGGCGTGGTTATCGATGGAAAAACGGGCCTCCCAATCGCTGGAGCCAAGGTTACATTTTCAAAGGACCCTGAAATTTATACACATAGGTCAAAGAGTTGGTTTAATGTCACAAATATTTTTGCGGCGACTGACGGCACATTCTCAATTACGCCTTTGCAGAGTTGGGGCCATATCGATACTGTATGGGCTCACGACCCCGTTTTCTATATGTTATTGATTAGTCGAGATGGCTATCAAACATTTACAAACAAATTCTGGTATCCCCAAGGAAACTACGGTCCGAGTCGGCATTTCCGTGCTTCGCCTGTCGAATTCTCAACGAATTTTCATCAGATTGGCTTGCTTCACCAGTAACTGTCTCAGTCCGTTTTCGCTTCAAGCTTGGCGATTTCGATCATGATTCTATCGGCCACTTCCTGATAAATCTCTTTGACCCGCTGTTTGGAACAGGTGGCGGCTTCGGCGCGCAGATCTTTAAACCACATAGGCTGGCCATACTTGACCATCAGCCGTTTCGGACGGGGCACGCGCATGTGTGGGCCAAAGGCGTCATGCGTGGCGAAGACGCGCGCGGGGACGATGGGGGCTTCGGATTTGATGACTGCCAAACCTATGCCGGAGCGGGCTGGATTCAATTCGCCATGACGGCTGCGCGTGCCTTCGGGAAACAGAATGATGGCGCCTCCTTGTTCGAGCCGGCCTAAAATTTGTTTCAAACCGCGTCCGGTGCCTCCATCGCGATCCACCGGGACGACTTCCCACGAGCGGAGGATGGAGGCGAGGACCGGAACGTGAAAGATCGTCTCTCGCGCCAGAAAGTTGATTTGCCGCCGCACGCCCGCGCCAACCAGCGGCGGATCGATGTAACTGGCATGGTTAGAAGCCAGAATAACCGGCCCCGTCAACGGCACGCGCTCAGGATTGAAGACTCTCCAACGGAAATAGGTGGCGAAAATGACGCGGAAACTCGCCCATCCACACCAGTAGGCGAACGTCATTTTCCGGCGCGCTGCTGGAGGGGGCGTGTCCGTCACTTGAGGTCGTTGCTGAGCACTATCCGATAACGCGCCTTTCCTGCCCTGAGATGCTCCAACGCCTCGTTCACCTTCGACATGGGGAAATGCTCCGTGATCGGCGCAATCGAATGCCGGGCGCAAAAGTCCAGCATCTTCGTCGTCGTCCCCGGGCTGCCCAGCGGCGAGCCGGAAATGGACTTCTGCCCGCCCAGCAATTCCACCGGCATCACGCCTAACGGCGAAAGCGCCGCGCCGACAAAATGCAGGCGGCCTTGCGGGGCCAGAGTCTGCAAATACAAACTCCACTCCAATCCTACATTGACGGTGGAAATGATGAAATCCAGGGAATTGGCGATCTTCTTTAATTGGTCCACGTTGCGGGAGTTGACGACAACGTGCGCGCCCATCTTCATGGCTTCGGCTTGCTTTCCATCACTGGAACTAAAAGCATAGACTTCGCAGCCCCACTTGTTCAGGAATTGCAACGCCAGATGCCCTAATCCTCCGATGCCAATGACGCCCACCCGATCCGTTGGTTTAACACCGAATTGCATCATTGGATTGAAGACGGTAATGCCGCCGCAAAAGAGCGGGCCAGCCTTGGCCTGGTCAATTTTTTCGGGAAGCGGGACGGCCCAGGCGGCCTGGCATCGCACGCGGTCGGCAAACCCGCCCGGGCGGCCAATGATGGTGGATTCGACCGTCGGACACAGATTATGGTTTCCGCCCATGCATTGCGGACAACACTGGCAGGACGCGGAATACCAACCCAATCCGACCGTCTGGCCAGGCTTAAGATTTTTCACATGGTCACCCACCTCGGTGATCGTTCCAACCACCTCGTGCCCCGGCACAAGTGGATAGGCGCTCCAGCCAAATTCATTGTCAATCATGGAAAGGTCGGAGTGGCAAATGCCGCAATAAGCCACCTTGATTTCGACCTGGTCATCCCGCAAAGGGCCGGGATCGAATTCAAAGGGTTGCAGTTTTGCGCCTTTGGCCGGCGCGGCGTAGGCTTTTATTTTCGCGCTCATAAGAATGACCGCAGATGATCAAGAACGCCCGCAATACTTTCAATCTATTTTTACTTGATGGTTGCGGCCTTCCCAGCGCTGCTCGGCTTTCCAGAAAAATGTAAACTCAACCATGGCGCCAGAGGGGAGGGCGGCGGTGTTAATATCTGCGAACCACGCTTCGAAGGTTTCGTTGCGCGTCATCTCCAGGGAGATTCCTGTCGCCCAACCATCGGCCGTCCAATTAATGGTGGCTTCCTGGGCGAAAATGATACGCAAAGTCTTTTTGCCCGGCATCCGCCGCAACCGATGGTTGAGCAGCCAAATCTCGTGGCGGCTGGCCACAGGTTTGGCGACGTAACGTTGATACGCCGGCTCAATACGATCAAAGCAAACCCCATCCAGCCGGCTGCGAACCAGGGACAAATATTCTGCGTGCGACCAGCACAACGGCATGGCCGCGCCCGTGGGCAGGCCGCGCTTCATTCTGCCATCCGGCAGATCGTCGTCGTCCCAAAGTTGCTCGGAGATCATGTGTCCTGCGTTGGCGAATTTCTCCATGGCTTGGATATAAGGGAGAGGGTCGCGGCCTGCGGCCAATTCATAGTGTCCCCGTTCGCCGGTCAGGATCGGCCAGGATCGGCCCACGCCCGCGCCTTCGAATGCGCCGCCATCCGCCTTTTGGCCGTAGCCATCGTAATTATAACGGCGCCAGCAAGGCCCTTGCGGCAATTCGCGCCGCAAAACGCGGTCCATCACTTCGACGGTGGCAACCACAATCGGATGGTTGGCCGGGCGGATGCCAAAACGAACCAATTGCAGAAAGTCGCCGCCCACAATTTGACGCGAGGGATGAAGGCCGCCTCCGTTGGCGACTTCGATCATGGTGGTATTTGGATCAGCATGTGGGTCTGGCGCTTTGTGATCCGTGGTATTGATGCGGATGTAATGGGTGGGAAAACCGTCCACCAAATCGCCCTGCGTCGTGACAGTCCATTCCTCGAGGTGCGCGGCAAGCCAGTCGGCGTAGGTCAATACAAAATCCTTGTCCGCCTGCGCGGGAGCGAAATCTGCCGCGCAGACCAGTCCGGCAATGACGGCCGCCAGCGTGGAAGGTGAGTAGCCGGCGTTTTCCTCCCAACGTTCCTGAGCCGTGACCGGACCGTTCAAGATAAGGTAGGAGGCGGCTCGGTTGATGACCGGGTTGGCGTCGCATGTTCCGAGGCTGACTCCCTCCCGGCGCAGGCGCCAGGCTAGCAACATGGGCGCGGCGATTTCGTCGAGTTGCAGTCCCGGCCAGTACATGCGCCCGTTGATCCAGCTATTCTGCGGAAAGCTGCCGTCCGGCCGTTGAATGACGGTCAGCCAGAGCAGGGCGCGTTGCGGTGTGCCTTTTTGTCCCGTGGCCAGCAAGGCGGTGGCGCTTTGGACTAAATCGCGCGTCCAAACCAAGTGGTAGCCGCCAAGGTCATTATCGCCTTTGGTTTCACCCCACGGAATGCTCATGGAGGCCACAATCGCGCCTTCAAAAACCTTATCTTCGTGCGCCAGCAGGATGCAGCGGCTCAGCCGGAAGGTGCGTCCGCCATCGCCAGTGTGGTTTTCGTATTCATGCTTGGTGTCCGTCATGGTCCGTTTCCACTGGCGCAGGTAGCCGTCTCGATGTTTCTCGAATGGTTCCGCCAGGGATTGCAGCAATTTGGCGGCTGTGCTCGGATAACCTTGTCCCATCGCGATGGCTACAATGAATTCGTGGCCGCGGCGCGGATCGATCTCGCCCGTCAGCGCCACGTTGCCATTTTCCGCGGCGCGGAATTCCCAATCCATCTTGAAATTGCACAAATCCCGCCAGCCATCGCTGAAGCCCACATAGCCTACCGAGCGTTTAGTAAAACCCGTGGTGCACCCCATAATCAAATGAACGCCGTTGCGCGTGGCATGCAGCAGTTTGCTGGCGCTTACTTCCGTGCAGTGGGCTGAGTTGCCCGCCCCGCAACGGTCAATGTGCGGGGCCAACAACGCATAAAGGCGTAATTTATCCTGGAGCGATTTGTCGAATATTTCCACCTTGGTATGGACGAGGAGAACGGAACGGTGCGGGTCGGTGCAAATATGCTTGATCAGGCGGTAGCGCCCTTCGCGCTCCGTGTTCGTCAACTTATAAAACAGGCACGCTTTTTCCGGATATTCGATTTCGTGTTCCAGGTCGATTTTCTCTTCGTGGCAAAATGTTTCGCCGTCGCTGATCAGAAATTGGAAGTCGCGGGTATTGGGCTGGTCCACGGACGGATAATAAATCTCGTTGACGATCCCGTGGCTGAGCGTGAACCAGAGCCGGCAACTGGTATGGTAGGCGGTGCCAAACCCCTCTTTGGCGCTGGAAGTCCACCGCGGTTCCATGCCGGGCGCGCCGAAGGCGACGGAGTTTTCCGGAGCGGTCATGCGGATTTGTTCCGGGCGGCAGCCAGTAATCCGCTTAGGGTGCAATCCAGCAGGCCGCCGATGCGTTCCAGGGAGACATCGGCCGGTGGGCAGGCCGCGATGATCTTGGGGTCCAACGCGTAATGCCCCTGCCTAACAAAAACGGTGGTGACGCGCTTTTTCCAGATTTTCTTGATGGCGGTGAGCAGGCGCAATTTATCATCGACCACCACGTAATGCTGGGACGGATAACGCCGAGCGACATCGGACAATTCGTGTTCCTTATGAACATAGATCAGCACGTTATTTTCAACTGCCTCCAACAAACCTGAACGCTCCACCTTGCGGGGTTGGAAGACGACGTCGCCATCGCTGAGCAAGGCGGCGCGGCCCCAGGATTTTGCTTTTTCGATCGCGTCGATGGAATTGGGATAAAGGCGGTTGGCAAAGGGATAATTGATCAAAAAGCTCGAAACCGTCAGAAGGCGGAGATTGTGCGGATACTCGGTGCGAAAGCGCTGCAACGCGCCCAGATAATCGGCGTAGCCCAATTCTGAGCGGAGGTTTTCGAAGATCTTCCAATACCGCCTGGCTTCGTCGGAGCCGACTTCGCGTTCAAGATAATCCTGCAAATCACGCGTCACCCGGTCATTATTCAAGAGCGTATTGTCAACATCAAACAAGAAAACGACTTTTGCTGGCGAAGTGGATTTGGTGGCTTTCATAGGTGTTAGTTCATCAACGGCGAGACTTGCTTTTCGCGCCAGAGACGAAAGCCGCCACGAAACGCATTGGCGTTGTCGCCCAGGCGCACGTACGGAGGCATCCTCTTCATTAATCTGGCGTTGCCTCCTCCCAACACGACGTAATCCGCCAGAGTCGCGGCGCGCAAGTCTTTGGCAACTTCCAGCACATACTTGCGCCATTTCTTTTTGCCGAGGCGCTGCAAACCCCTGAGACCAACAAAATCTTCGTAGGTTCGACCTTTTTTAAACGGCAGATGCGCCAGCTCCATCGGTTCGAGCATTCCGTCAACCACCAGGGCCGAACCGAGACCGGTGCCTAATCCCAGAAATAGCATGCGTCCCCGCGCGTAGCTTCCCAAAGCCTGCATAGCGGCGTCATTGACAATCTTAATTGGACAGCCAAAGGCTTTTTGAAAATTGAACCCAACCCAGCCTGAAGCAAGATTATGCGGCTCAGCCATGGGGCGGTTATGCAGCACCGGGCCGGGATATCCCATCGCGATGACATCGTAATCCCACCCCACATTAGACATCGTCTTCTTGACGGTCTTAACCATGACTTTGGCCGACAGGCGTGGCCCGGACACGAATTCCAAGTGCTGGCGTTTTCCCGTGACGAGCATTTTGACATGCGTGCCGCCCACATCTAGGACCAGGACTTTCATTCGATTTTTCTCCACGACCGCCCATCGCGCGCCAGCAAGTCATCGGCCTCCCTTGGTCCCCAGGTGCCGGAGGCGTAATTGGGAAACGTGCGCGGCGGCAGCGCTTTCCAAACATCCAGAACGGGCGTGATGACGCTCCAACCGGCTTCGACCATGTCGGCCCGCTGGAAAAGCGTGGCGTCGCCCAACATGCAATCGTAAATCAGCCGCTCGTAACCCGTGCTGGGCGTGCGGCCAAAGTAATCTTCGTAATTGAATTTCATCTCGACGCCGCCCATATGCATAATGGGGCCGGGAATTTTCGCGCCGAACCGCAGCGAAAGACCTTCTTCGGGCTGAATATAGAGCACGAGCCGGTTGGTTTCCAGATTCTCGACCGGCGTGTCGCGGAATAATTGGAACGGCGCGCGTTTGAATTGGATGGCAATCTCGGTCGTCCGCTTGGCCATGCGCTTGCCAGTGCGGATATAAAACGGCACATCGGCCCAGCGCCAATTATCAATGCGCAATTTCAGGCCGGCGAAAGTTTCTGTGGTCGAATCAGCCGCGACTCCGGGCTCGCTGCGGTAGGCCGGCAGGTGCTCGTCACCGATGTGTCCTTCGCCGTATTGGCCGCGCACTGTCATGGAGAGCACTTCCTCAGGAGTGGGTATTTGGATCGCGTGCAGAGCCTTCGCCTGTTCATCGCGCACGGCATCCGCATGAAAGGAGATAGGCGGTTCCATGGCCGTCAAAGAAACCAGTTGAAATAGATGGTTCGGTACCATGTCGCGCAAAGCTCCTGCGGTTTCGTAATAGCCGCCGCGCCGTTCAACGCCCACGGTTTCTGAAGCGGTGATCTGCACGTGATCGATGTAACGGCGATTCCAGATCGGCTCGAAGATGCTGTTGCCGAAACGGAAGATCATGATGTTCTGCACGGTCTCTTTGCCCAAATAATGATCAATGCGATAAATCTGCTTTTCTTCCAGAATATGCTTAATCTCCCGGTTCAAATCGCGCGCTGAATCCAAATCGCGGCCAAATGGCTTCTCGATAATGACTCTCGCCCAACGAGCGGAGCTTTCCTGCGTCAGGCCGGCCGCCCCCAGTTGCCGCACCACTTCACCAAAAAAGCGTGGCGCGACTGCCAGGTAATAAAAATGGTTTCCAGGCACATTGTGCGTTTTTTCCACCGTGGCGATTTGGCTTTTGAGGTTCGCGTAGGCGGCAGGATCCTGGAAATCGCCGCGCACATAATAGATGCGCGTCAGAAACCATTGCCACATCTCTGGCGTGACCGGGCAACTGGCGAACTCCTTGATATCGGCGCTGAGTTGAGTGCGGAAAGTCTCCGTCGTGAAATCGTTGCTGGCGAAGCCGATAATGGCGAATTGCTCGGGCAGCAGTTTAGCCGCCGCCAGGTTGAGCAGGGCGGGAATTAATTTGCGCTTGGTCAGATCGCCGCCGGCGCCGAAAATGACCATCACGCACGGGTCGGCCTTGCGCGCGTGCGCATCCGCGTTTCCATTGGCTTGTCCCTGAGTATTCATGGCGATGCAAAAAAAAGCTAATTTACAACGGTTGCCGCCTCATCCTTCGGTGGCGGATTTTCCTTGGGGTCGCCGTGGCCTGTCCACAGTTCATCTCCCACGTTTTTGAGAATATACCAACGTCTGATTGCCGCAAGAGAAACTCTGTAGCTCAAGTGGGTTAGTTTAGGGCTAACCCAGGCCAAGCCGACTAGCCTTCTCCGGCGTCCTTCTCAAAGAATTGTTTCAAGCTCCAAAGCAGCGCGACGCCGACCGAAATCGCGCAGATGGCCATGCACAATCCTTCGACAATTTGCCAGCGCTCTTGAGGCCGAATAAACCTCAGCGGGTAAAGAAAATTGCCGAGACCGCAGAGGGTCAACAGAACAGCGGCGACACGCGTCAACCACCGGCGGCCCGCCATCATCAATTTCCAGCACAGCAGGCAAAAGGCCCCGCCGATGCCGGCTGCGACGAATGTGGAAATCGAAATGGTAAAGTAAAAACCCGTTTTGCCGCTCCGCAGTGAATCCATCGCCCCAGCCAAACAAGCGAAGCCCAAAATGAGGGAGTAGGACGCGATCCGCATGAAAGCCCCGTCCATAAGCTCGTTGGGTGACTGAGGTTCGTCCCGGCCAACCAGCGCGTCATTTTTCATCGTAACGAGAACCATAAATGGCTCTTTACCCAATATCAAGATGTGCCGTTGTGACAAAAATATTACGGCACCAGCACAGCCCGATAAAACTGCTTGTCAGCATTGGGCGGGATGGTGTTGGTGTAGTTCCAAGTGCCGGTGCTCAAAGTGTTGGTTTCGATGGAAAACCAGTTTTGTAGATCGGTCGAAGCTTGAATGACGATCGTTTCGCTGGCGGTGCCGCTCACGGTGAGCACGAACTCCGTGCCGTTCAATGTAATATTTCCCAAGGTGGGTGGTTGCTGAGCTGCGATTTCAACCAGTTCCGGGGCGTAAAGATACCGGGTGTGCGTGCCGTCGGAAATCCTGCCGTAGAGGGCGTAAAGGCCCGGTGCGATATTGGTCGTGGCCAGGTTCAAGGTGTCGGAATAGACGGATTGGGCGCCGGTTCTAGGCAAAGAAATTTGCGCAGCAGATATGCTATTGGAATTGTAAGGATTGAAATCGCTGTCCAAATAAAATGTCGCAGCCACATTCTCGTCAGCGCCGCCGTATTGATAATAAAATTGCGCGGCAATGGGCTGGCCGGTGGTAACGATGTTTGTGCCGATGACATCGAATTTAATGATGTTCGGCCAAGTGCCGCTGTTGGTCGCGAGCGCATTGCGATTGGCAGCCCTCGTCCCAGCGCCAAGGTCCCAATGCTGATTGTAACCATCCACAATAGCGTAAAATCCGGGCCCAACCGGCTCGTTCGTGCTCAGCCGATTCCCGCCGCCGATCTGGCTGTATTCGAAGCCGGCGTTTGTCCCGCGTTCCTCAGTTCTGACCCACCAGGAGGTGCGTTCGGTGCTGGTAATCGTGGCGCCGGTGTCGCTGGCCGGCGTGGCCAAATCAACGGTGCCGTAATACCAAAGATGGACGTTGGAATGATCCGGCGCATCCTCGCCGGACACGTTCCAATAGCCTCCCGAGAGATCGTAAAGTTGGCGGACATAAGCCCCCGCGACGGGTTCTCCATCAGGATCGCCCAGGAACGCGCCCACGCCGAGGTCTTGCCAGTAATTGTCGGCGAAGAGAACAGAAGAATAAGTATATTCCGCCGGGGCATCCGTGACTAAAGCGGGAAAATCATCATTGCCGTCGTTGTTGATAGGGTAGGGATCAAGTGTCGTCAGGTGGTCGGTCCAAACGCCATTCGTTCCGAGGTCGTAGCTGATTTGGGCCATCAAAGAGCCGCCGCGACTATGGCCGATAAGATGGATGGGGAGTTCAATAGCAGGGCGGCCGTTAAGTTCGGGAAAAGAATTTGTGGCCAGCAAAATCTGGGTGACGGCGAAAGCCACATTGGATGTGCTGGCATAATCATCAAAGAGATCCCCGGACAATGCAGTCCAATCCAGTTCGATAATAATTTCGCCTGATTCAGTGCCAGAGGGCGGACTGCCATTCACGCGAGTCGGCGTAACATAATAAAATGCGTCGTCCAAATTTGTAATGGTGAGTTTGTAAGTGGCGCAATTGGTATCCACTCCTGGAAACCTGGCCTGAAAATAATTTGGAATGGAATCGGCCATCGCGGCGACCCACGTTGGGAACGAGCTCTCCAATTCAAAACCGTGGGTGATGATCGTTACGCCCCCGGCCTTGGCCGGACGTGGGCACGCAACGGCTCCCAGGAAAATAAGCACGCAAAAGAACAGTTTGTGTCTGACCGCAGAAAAGGACCTTATTATCATAAGCTGGATTTCAAGCAGGCAAAATACACTAAGCGCAGGAAGAATCAATTCGGCAGCAGATTAGTCGCAAGTTTCCCGAAAATCCAAAAATCGGTAGGGAGAGACTCCGTCGAGCCCTAATATTTCTCTTGGAAAAATCCAGTCAGGGCTCAACGGAGTTTCGCCATTTCTATAATAAACTTGCTATCCCATTTAACTATGGTATTATGCTTCATTGACGCGCTTCGGCGCTCTCGTTCTTTGAGATTTGAAATAGGGATTAACGGCAAGCGGTGAGAAATTAATACCGCCAACGATTCTGCTTTGGTCGATCAGAATCGAGGGCCAGCTCACGCAAGTCGTTGATTTCCATGATAATTCCGGATAGTTCCGCCTCGTTTTTTTGAGAAAACGGACGGCCTTCATTCCAGCCGATCCGCCGACTTCAAGGAAGCGAAGACTTCTCCGGAACAGGCGCCGGTGGGGCGCGTCAATCGAACTTCCCAGTCAAAGCAAATCGCAGTTGGTGATTCCAGTGCCGATGCGGGCTACAGAATGACACAGATGAACACAGAACATTCTAAGACGGACCAAAATTCATTTCAAAGCGGCTGGTCTTTGAGCTTGTCTGTGTGCCTCTGTGGTTATCTGTGGCGAAAAACCGCATTGCCTTGGTCGAGAGCTTTCGTCGGCCTTCGCAGCGCTCAGCGTCCTCAAGCCCTCGACGATGGCGGGCCGGCAAAATTTGCCGGGAACGCACAGAATGATCGGAGCACTAGATGGTTAAGAGAAAGAGAACTTGCGGTAGCTTGCGGCGAAAATAAAAATTGCGAACAAGCCAGTCAAAGCCAATCAAACCAAAGACGAAAGGGCCGTTGTAGGACGCAGGCCAAGGAAACCACATGGCGGGTCAAACCCATGGAGATGCGCGCGCGCCGCTTCTTCCTTTCCAATGTGACAGGATTGGGTAGATTGTTTCAAAGTTGTGTCAAACATGGCGCCTGATGACGAACCTAAACCTCCTGCGAACGCACCCGGTGCCGGACCCACCATGAAGCTCGAATTTGCCGGGGAGGCGCCTGATGAAGCGGTCGGACAAACGCTGGGACGTTACAAGTTGCTGGAAAAAATCGGCGAGGGCGGTTGTGGGGTGGTCTATGTTGCCGACCAAACTGAGCCGCTGCGCCGCCGCGTCGCGCTGAAAGTCATCAAGCTGGGCATGGATACCAGGGCAGTGGTCGCCCGGTTTGAAGCCGAGCGCCAGGCGTTGGCGCTGATGGACCATCCGAACATCGCCAAGGTGCTGGATGCGGGTGCAACCGAAACTGGCCGCCCTTACTTCGTGATGGAACTGGTGCGCGGTATTCGCATCACCGAATACTGCGATCAGAACCATCTTACAACCAAAGACCGCCTTGAGCTTTTTATCAAAGTCTGCCAGGCCATCCAACACGCGCACCAAAAAGGTATCATACACCGCGACATCAAGCCTTCGAACATCCTGGTGGCAATGCACGATGGTGTGCCCGTGCCAAAGGTGATCGATTTCGGCATTGCCAAAGCGACCGAGGGACGCCTGACCGAACACACAGTTTATACGCAAATAAATCAGTTTATTGGCACGCCCGCCTACATGAGTCCGGAACAGGCGCAACTGAGCGGATTGGACATCGATACGCGCAGCGATATCTACAGCCTGGGCGTTTTGCTCTACGAATTATTGACAGGCTCCCCTCCGTTTGACCCGCATTTGCTGGTCGTGGAGGGAATCGATTCCATCCGCCGGACCATCCGCGAAATCGAACCGCCTTGCCCCAGCACCCGCTTGAGCACGATGCGAAGGGATACTTTAACCAAGACGGCCGAACAGCACGGCGTACAGAGCGTTGATCTGGTTAAATTGATTCGCGGCGACCTGGATTGGATCGTGATGAAGTGCCTGGAAAAGGACCGGACACGTCGATTCGAAACGGCCAACGGCCTGGCAGCGGACATTAAACGCTACCTGAATAACGAACCGATCGTGGCGCGTCCGCCGAGCGCGGCTTATCGACTCCAGAAAGCCTTTCGCCGACACAAGCTGGCCTTCGCGGCGGCGAGTTTGTTGGCGGCGGTTTTGGTTTTGGGAATAGTGATTAGTACGATGGAGGCCGTACGGGCCAAGCGGGCTGAACGCCTCGCCGAGCAGCGCCGGGCGGAATCGGACAAAGCTCGGGCCGAGGCTGAGGCCGTATCGGCATTTATGACCCAGGTTTTTCAAAGTCCCGACCCGTCCCAGGATGGGCGGAAGATTACGGTCGCGGAAACGCTGGGCCGCGCCGAAAAAAAACTCGAGACCACGCTGACCAATCAGCCGGAGGTCATGGCGAGGTTGCAAGCGACCCTCGGCGCGACTTATCGCGCCCTGGGCTTAACCCCGGAAGCCATTCCCTTGGAAGAGAAAGTACGGGATTACTATGTGGCCACGCTGGGCAAGGAAGATCCAAAAACTCTCATGGCAATGCACAACCTGGCGCGCGGGTATGACAACGTTGGCCGACGGGATGAAGCGCTTAAGTTGCGAGAGGAGGTGTTGGCCCTTCGCCGCAAAGTTCTCGGCCCGGAACATCCTGATACGCTCAATGCCATGAACAATCTGGCGCTTTCCTACGCCGATTTTAACCGTCGCGAAGAGGCGTTGAAACTGCGGGAAGAAGTGTTGGCCCTGCGCCGCAAAATTAACGCCCCGGATGATCCTAATGTACTGCGATCGATGATCAACCTTGGGGCCTCATACGATTCAGTTGGGCGTTTTGCCGAATCGGAAAAGTTATCAGAGGAGGTATTGGCGATTAGCCGCAAAGTAAACGGACCGGAGCATCCCGATACCATCGCGGCGTTGAGCAAATTGGCGGATTCATACGACAACGTTGGGCGCAAGGATGAAGGGTTGACATTGAAAGAGGACGTGTTGACGCTTCGCCGCAAAGTGTTTGGACCGGAGCATCCTGAAACGCTTAAAGCGATGAACAACCTGGCCGTATCCTATTACCAAGTTGGCCGCCACGATGAAGCGCTCAAGCTGATGGCTGAGGTGCTGGACCTGCGCCGCAAGGTTCTTGGACTGGAACATCCTGATACTCTCCTGGCCATGAACAACCTGGGATTCTTATATAACGATGCCGGGCGCCAAGAGGACGCTCTTAAGTTGAACGAGGAGGCGCTGGCTCTTTGCCGGAAAGTGCTCGGTCCGAAACACCCTCACACGCTCAACGCCATGAATGACGTGGCAGCCTCTTATGACAAGGCCGGACGCAAAGACGAGGCTCTTAAACTCCGGGAAGAGGCGCTGACTCTTCGCCGCAAGGTGCTCGGCCCGGAGGATCCCAATAGCCTTAACGCGACGTTCGATCTGGCGAGCTCATATCAGGAGGTTGGCCGCCAGGAAGAAGCGCTGAAGATGTGGGAGGAGGCGTTAACACTCAGCCGAAAGCTGAACGGGCCGGAGGATTCCTTCACGGTTTCAGTGATGACCAATCTGGCCAATTCCTACGCGGGACTCGGGCGGAAAGACGAAGCGCTCAAATTGCAGCAGGAGGTGCTCTCCGTGAACCGCAAGCACGATGCCAAACCATCGGCTCCCGCCAAGCCATGAACATGCGCCGAGGTTTCACTTTGATTGAGTTGCTGGTGGTCATTGCTATCATCGCCATCCTGGCCGCGATGCTTCTTCCGGCGCTGGCACGGTCCAAGAACGAAGCCATGACCACGCAGTGCAAGAGTAATCAGAAGCAATTGTTGGTGGGCGCTTATGCTTATATGTCCGACAATTCTTCTTTGTTTCCCTGGACCTTCACGCTCACGGGCGGGCAGCTCCTGCATCAGAACTGGCAAAACTATTTGCAACCTTACGGGGCGAACCAGGCTTTGCTGCTCTGCCCTGTCCGCCCGGCCAAGAACGGGAACTATGTCTCAGGCGGCGAACCAAGTTTTTCCCCGGACGGCGAGGTCATCTACGACGATAACGGCCTTTACGGCGATTACGCGGCCAACTTCCCTTTGGGCGGCTGTTGGTGGATTGGGAATCCAGGCTGGCAGATTACGGGGATCAAGTTGGAACGGGTTATTGGCATAGCAGGTGGGTTCGGCCCGGCCAAAGTTGTCTATTTCACCGATGGCGGCATGGCCCCGATCAGCACCACCCAGCCTCTGAAATGTATTACCCCCGCCTGCGAAAGGAAATTTGGCGGCTGGGTTTTGGATGATCCGGCCAACGATTCAGATTCGCCCGACTTCGCGGCCACGACTTCAACGACCGATCCCAACTGGTGCGGCCCTTTCCCGCGCCATGGTGATTTCCAGAGCAACAACGGCTTTGTGGATGGGCATGTGGAATTGATGAAACCTTCCTTGTGGTATTACAACGACACGCCCTGGCTTAAGCCGAGTGCCGGCTATTGAGTTGGCGGCGATCACGGCGATCACGGAATCACCGACAGGCAGTTGACTTGTTCCAGAAATTCCCCAAACTGTGCCAATGCGCAAGAACGAGCGGGACAATTTAAACCAATCACGGAGATTCAATAAGTGCTGAAAGCTGGCATTGTCGGTTTGCCCAATGTGGGCAAGAGCACGCTCTTTAATGCGTTGACACGATCGCGCAAGGCAGTCGCGGCTAATTACCCATTTTGCACCATTGATCCCAATGTCGGCATCGTCACCGTGCCCGATGCCCGGCTGGCGCCGCTGGCCACGATTTCCAAGACTTCGGTCATTATCCCAGCCGCGATTGAGTTCGTCGATATCGCCGGTCTGGTGAAGGGAGCCTCGCAGGGTGAGGGGTTGGGGAACCAATTCCTGACGCATATTAGAGAGGTGGACGCCATAGTACAAGTGGTACGGTGTTTCGAGGACCCCGATATCCACCATGTCGCCGGTGCGGTTGATCCAGTGCGTGATATAGAAACCATCTCGACCGAATTGCTCCTGTCTGACTTGGAGGCTGTGCGCAAGCGCCTGGAAAAAAGCGCCAAGGATGTTAAACGTGGCGACAAAACGGCGACGGCAGAGGCCGAAGTCCTGCGGAAGTTCGAGAAGCACTTTGATGCCGGGCAATTGGGCGTAACCTTGCAACTAACGCCGGAAGAGAAGGCGTTGGCCAAATCGTTCTTCCTCCTGACCGATAAACCGACCATTTTCGCCGCTAACGTTAAAGAAGGCGATTTGGCTGGCGTGGCCTCGAATCCAATTGTTGAGAAGGTCCGTCAGTACGCCCGCACCCACCTGGCCTGTGAGACAGTAGCTATTAGTGCTCAACTTGAAAGCGACCTCATCGACCTTTCCCCAGAAGAGGGATCGGCCTTTCTGAAGGAAATGGGGGTGGATGAGTCAGGGATCGGGTCTTTGATCCGCAGCACGTATCATTTGCTGGGCTTGCGGACTTATTTCACGGCTGGCGAGAAAGAGGTTCGCGCGTGGACGATTCATGCTGGCGATACGGCTCCGGCCGCTGCCGGGGTCATTCATAGCGATTTCCAACGAGGCTTCATCAAAGCTGAAACGGTCGCTTACGACGATTTGATGAAATGCGGGTCTATTGCCGCCGCTCGGGAAAAGGGTCTATATAGAATGGAGGGGAAGGAATACCAAGTGGCGGATGGGGACGTGTTGTTGTTTAAATTTAACGTATAAAGCGCGAAAATCACGCAGAAATTTTGTGTTTTTCTCACGCTTTGTGCGTGAAAATTTCACGCATGGGAGTGGTTTGTGTGACAAATAAGGGAAAAAGGCTCCAAATATGGGCCTTTTCGCAGAGATGACAAAGATGGCACTATCTGTGCTAAAAGAAATGCAAATGTAGTTAACACGGATCACAGATATGAGTCCAGTGCGCGCTCCATTTCCAAAAAACACATAAAGTATTATGAAACGACTACGGAAAAGTAAAATCGGGGCCTTCACACTCATCGAATTGCTGGTTGTGATCGCCATCATCGCTATTCTGGCCAGTATGCTTTTGCCTGCCTTGGCGCGCGCGAAACAAAAGGCCCAGCGTATCCAATGTATCAATAACCTTAAGCAAGTTGGCACGGCCTATCGCATTTGGTCCAATGACAACGGCGACAAGTACCCAGCCCAGCAAACCGTGTCCTTGGGCGGTTGGCAGGATTATATCACCAGCGAGACAGGCACAACGCTCGGTGCCCAGACCTATTACAATTATACGTTGATGCAAAACGAAATGGGCCAATCACCTAAGATCGTTTTGTGCCCGTCTGACGACCGCAACGCCAATACAAATTTCTTTGGCCCAGGTCTTTACGGTATTTCGCCCTCTACGATAGGTGGCGGTGTCGCACTGCAAGCGACTAGCGGTACCTTCAATAACTCGTATCTCTCCTACTGGGTTGGCGTGGGCGCTAATGACACCTATCCGCAAGCTCTCTTGGGCGGCGATCGAAACCTTGGGGCCTCCGGTCCTAGTGGCACTTCTCAGGACCAAAACTACGGGTTTTCGGCTCCTGCTGCTTCAAGCACGGGTTATGAAATCATCCTGGTCACCAACGGCATTGTTTCCGGCACTCCTGGTGCTGGCAGCTCGAACCCAACCTCTGGTCTTGTTGGCTGGTCCTCGAAACTGCATTCTGCTGGTAACCTGGCCGGTGCCGGAAATATCCTCCTTGGTGACGGCAGCGCTCAACAAGTGACCTCCGGTAACCTCCGCCTGAACTGGCTCAAGAACGGCGAAGATGCGGGTAATTTCGCCACTGGCGAGTCCCAAACCTCAGCTTTGGGCGACGTCCGTTTCCTGTTCCCCTAAGCCCTAGACTGTTTTAGATTTACAAAAAGGCATCCGCAAGGGTGCCTTTTTTTATTTCCCGTTAGCGGACGTCAGCCGGATAATCTCTGTCAATAGTGTGGCAGGCTGGAAGTCAACGTATTTGGCCAGCTTTGCTACAACCGGTTTGCGCCGCATCATATCCTGGAAACCTGGCGCACATGCTTTCTCGTAGGGAATTAATTCAACTTTGGAGCTCGATTGGAGTTGCGTGATGACCATATCGGCTAATTGGCGGATGCTGACTTCCTCTGTCGAGCCGACATTGAAAATTTCGCCTCGGGCCGCCGAACAAACCTGCAGTCGCACTAATGCCTCCACGGTATCTTGCACTGCGCAGAAACAGCGGGTCTGCCGGCCATCCCCATAAACTCGCAACGGTTGGCCGCTGCGTGCGGCCTGGATAAAGCGCGGCAGAACCATACCGTATTGGCCGGTTTGCCTAGGACCAACGGTGTTGAAGAGCCGCGCGATAACGACCGGCGTCCCGTATTCCTTGGCATGTGCCAAGGCCAGGAATTCATCCATCAATTTTGAACAGGCGTAACTCCATCGGCTCAAGTGCGGCGGGCCGATTAGCAGGTCGTCCTCCTCTGAAAATGCCTCTTGCTGGCTCTTGCCATAGACCTCGGAGGTCGATGTCAACAATATCGGGACAGCCTTTCCGCTGGCCGCGTTCAGGATGGCTTCCGTCTCGCGGAGATTGGTTTCAATGGTGCGCAAGCCCGAGGTCATGACCAATTCCACTCCCACCGCCGCCGCTAGATGGTAAACGCATTGCGATTGGGCCACGAGCTCCGTCAATCCAGCGTATTGCGAGACTTTGGAAACAATCAAGCGCAGATTCGGATGTGAATCTACGCCCGCCAGATTCTCCCTGCGCCCGGTGGAAAGGTCATCCAGAACCGTGACCGCATGGCCGTCCGCCAGCAGGCGTTCGACAAGATGAGACCCGATAAAACCAGCCCCGCCCGTCACCAGGATATTTGGAATGTCGCTCACAACACTTAATGTGCGAGAGTGCGGCAGGGACACAAGCAGGAAAGCGCAAACAGTAGCTTGTCGCGCTCACTGGTCGGTCAGGGCTTTAAGTTGCTCTTTGGCCTGAGAGAAATTGGGGTCGATGCGCAGCGCTTCGTTGAACTCCTGCGCCGCTTCCTGCCGGTGGCCTTGCTGAGCCATTACCGCGCCCAGGTTGGAATGGATTTCAGGGCTGCTGCCCTTGAAACGGAGGGCGGTGCGATACTCAAGGATGGCTTGATCCCATTTCCCTTGCTTGGCCAGTAGATTGCCCAAGTTGCAATGGGCCGAAGCATCGGATGGCTGCAAGACCACGGCCTGTTGAAGTTCGGTTATGGCTTCGTCGATTTGCCCTTGGGCGGCCAGTGCATAAGCTAGATTGCTATGTGCGGGCTCGTAGCTGGGATCGGCTTGCAAAATCTTTCTGTACTCGATGGCGGCGTCGGCGTTTTTCCCTTCCGCGAGCAACTCGTCAGCAAGGCTCAGGCGCGCCGGAGTGTAATTCGGGTTCAAAGCAAGGGCTTGACGAAAGAAGGGAATAGCCTCCGTCGAACGGTTAAGCGCCTGGAGGGCCAAGCCGATATGGCAACAAGTGTTGGGCCGTGGACGAACCCTCATCGACTCCGTGAAAGAATCCAAGGCTTCGGCGTTTCGGCCATGCCTGGCGTAATAGACGCCCAAATTGTATAGGGATCCATCGTCGTTCTTTTTAAAGGTGAGGGCTTTGCTAAAACATTGAAAGGCCATCTCATCGTTCTTTTGCGAAAGCCAATAAGTCCCCATGCCATCCCAGCCTGCAGGGTTAATGGTCATAACAGCGAGAGAATTGCTAAAGCACTCCACGGCCTCCCTGCTCTGGTCTTGGTCCAACAAAAAAAAACCCAGATTGTTCCAAGCCATATAATTGCTATCCGTTACCGCAATCGCATGGTTGAATAAAACGCCGCTGTCAGACCAGTAGCCCAACTGCACAGTGGTGGTTCCGGCGCAAACGGCCAACACGCCTCCGGCGGTCAAAGCCAATTTCCAGGCTGGAAATCGCGTTGCTGCGGCCCAATCGGCCACGCCCCACACGATCATCACAAAGATGCCAATCAACGGAATGTAGGTAAAACGGTCTGCCGAGGATTGCGATCCAGATTGCACCAACCCAATGACCGGCACTAGCGTTCCGAGATACCAAAACCAGCCTGTCGCCAGGTATCGCTGCCGTCGGTGATTCAGCGCGAACCAGGTCAGCGCCACCAATAGCAGCCAAGAAGCGCTTAGTTCCAATCTCGACAGGTTGATGCTGTAGGGATAAAGCGCGGCCAAACGGGTTGGCCAGACTGTATGGGCCAGGTAGCGCCCGTAAGAGAGCACAGCGTTGCCGGCGCGGATGGGGAAAGGAGTGAAACCTTCCGTCGCACCAGCACTTTGTTGCGTCAAATAAGTGACGACACCGTCCGCGAATGAAAGTGCAAAAAAAGGCAATTTTTCCAGGATCAATGGCCCTGCTTGGCCGGGACCAAACCGCTCCAACGGCCAATAATCCAGAAGCAACAAAACGAACGGCAACGTGACGACCATCGGCTTCGAGAGCAGCGCGCAAGCGAATAGGAGCAAACTCAAACTGTAGCAAACTTTGGACCTTGAACCTTGAACCTTGAACTCTTCGGTATATTTGCTGTACAACCAAATACTACCGATGAAGAAAAGTGTGCTCAGCACGTCTTTGCGTTCCGTTATCCAGGCGACCGATTCCACATGCAAAGGGTGCCAGGCAAAGAGCGCAGCCACCGTGGCCGAGCGCCAAACTGCCCCTGTCATTCGGCGCAAGAGCAAGAAGAGCAGGACCGCATTGGCCGCGTGCAGCACGACATTGGTGGCATGATGACCTGCAGGATTAAGCCCATACAGGGCGCAGTCGGTCATGTGAGACAACCATATCAGTGGAATCCAGTAGCCGGCATGCACCGTAGTCCAGGCTGCGACAAATCCGTGCCAGGTCCAACCATTAAGCACCATCGGATTGTCTGTCACATAAATATCGTCGTCAAAGTTGAGGAAGTCGTGCCCCAAAACTTGTGCGTAGAGGCCGAGTGTGACCAAGGTCAATCCCACACAGATGGCCGCGACCGTGCTGGTTTCTATCGGTGCGCGCGCGCCGGGGTTGCCTTTCATAATTTTTGCTGTGCCAGTCTAGACCAAGATAAATTAGTCCGTTTCGATTGGCAAGCCCATGAACCCTTGCCAAATCGAGTCTCCGCGAACAAAATGATGGCCTAATGTCTCTGCAATTACGTGATAGCTCCAAGTGCCGTTTCGATCTCCTTTCGCTCGGTGAGTGCATGGTGCGGCTCGCTCCTCCGGGGCATGGCCGCATCGAGTTCGCCAAAACCCTGGAGGTAGATGTCGGCGGCGGCGAGTTCAATGTCGCTTACGCCTGCGCAAGACTCGGCTTGCGCACAGGCTTCGTGAGCAAACTGCCTAACAATCCCGTGGCCAGCATAATCCTCAATCACGCTCGCGCCGTCGGGATGGATGTCTCCAATGTGTTGATGGAAAAGTTCGATGGCGTCGGACGAAAGGGGCGGGTTGGACTTAATTTTACCGAGGTGGGCACAGGTGTCCGCGCGAGCGTGACGATGTACGATCGCGGCCAATCCTCCATTTCGCAGATGAAGCCCGAGGAAATGGATTGGAAGGCCATTTTTGAAGGGCAGGGGGCTGTCTGGTTGCATACCGGGGGCATTATGGCTTCGCTTTCCGACGCCAGCGCGGCCGTGACCAAGGCGGCATTGCAGGCGGCGCGCGCCGCAGGGACTGTGACCAGCTACGATCTCAATTTTCGCAGCAAACTTTGGAGCAGCGAGAAGGCCATCGCTGTGACCAAGGATATCATACCTCATGTCCAGGTGCTCATCGGCAACGAGGAGGATTTTCAGAAGGTGCTCGGCTTCGAAGTCGAAGGCACGACCGGCGATTTGCGTGATCTGTCCGTCGAGGCCTACAAACGCATGGTGCTGCGCGTAGTCAAAACCTTTCCCAATGTTCAAGCTGTCTGCACGACCTTGCGCGAAGTGAAGAGCGGGCTTGTCAATAATTGGGGTGGCATCCTGTGGCACGAGGGTCAGTTCTTTGAGGCGCGGACATTCAAAGACCTTGAGATCGAAGACCGCGTCGGAGGAGGGGACGGCTTCTCCAGCGGGATTGCGTGGGGCTTTATCAAAGGAATGCCACCCGGGGAAATCGTCAATTTTGGCACGGCCCATGGCGCTTTGCTGCAAACAACCCGCGGGGACACTTCGCAGGTTTCATTGGACGAGGTCATGCACGTAATGAAAGGCGGCTCGGCTCGTATCCAAAGGTAAGGCGATGAGCTCTCCTTATCGTGGCCGGCTGGCGCCTTCGCCGACAGGCTACCTGCATGTCGGCCATGCACGTACATTCTGGACGGCCCAACAACGGGCTGAGGCCTCTGGTGGCACATTGGTCTTGCGCAACGAAGACCTTGACCCAGGGCGCTCACGCGTCCAATTCACCGGCGCCATGATCGAAGATTTACGCTGGTTTGGGTTCCGCTGGCAGGAAGGGCAGGATTACGGCGGACCTTATGCGCCTTATTCTCAAAGCGAACGCATGGCTTCTTACCGCGCCGGTTTCGAAAAGTTGCGCCAGCTAAACCGGGTTTATCCTTGTTACTGCTCGCGCCAGGATGTCATGCGCGCATTGCAAGCGCCTCACGCCGGCGAAGAGGAGCCGGTCTATCCCGGCCTGTGCCGTCCTTCTGCCAAGCCGGCAAAACACCAAAGCTCGCGCCCACCAAGTTGGCGGTTCCTTGTCGCGGACGGAGAGGCCGTCGAATTTCAAGACGGCTGCTGTGGGCCGCAGCGGTTTGTCGCTGGGGTGGACTTTGGCGATTTCGTTGTTTGGCGCCACGATGATGTTCCGTCCTATCAATTGGCGGTGACGCTGGACGACGCCGCCATGCGCATCACCGAGGTGGTGCGTGGAGAGGATTTGCTTCTCTCGACCGCGCGGCAATGGCTGTTGTACGAGGCCTTGGGATTGGCAGTGCCGGCGTTTTATCATTGTCCTTTGCTGACCGATGCCGCGGGTCGGAGATTGGCCAAGCGCGATGATGCTTTGAGTTTGCGAACATTGCGGGAACAAGGTCTCTCGCCGGATGCGATTCGCCGCCAATGGACAGAAATTCCCATAGCGCGTCAATCGTCTTGAGTTGATGTTATTGACATGAAGGCGCAGGACGAGGCGGAATATCAATGGTTGGAAACCGGGGCCGAGATGCTGGGCCGGATGCTGGTGGCGATTGCCGAAGCCAATCAGTCGATCCGCCTGGAAATGTACATTGTTCACGATGACTCCACGGCCGAGCAATTTCGCGAGGCTCTGCTTCAGGCCTCACGCCGCGGCGTTCACGTTCAGGTTCTGGTGGACGCTGTGGGCTCGATGGGGTTGCCGCAGTCGTTCTGGGCTTCGTTGCGCGGCGCCGGTGGGGATTTCCGGTGGTTTAATCCTCTAAGTTTAAGCGGCCTGAGCATTCGGGATCATCGCAAAATTCTCATCTGCGATGGCCAGTTGGCGTTTGTCGGCGGTGTTAACATCGGGACAGAGTACCAAGGTGATGGGATCACGCAGGGTTGGCGCGATTTGGGATTGGCGGTGCGGGGGTCGCTGGTAGGCCAGCTTTCAGCAGCATTCGATGAAATGTTTGCCCAGGCCGACTTCCGCCATCCACCCTTTGCGCGTCTGCGCAAATCGACCCGGCAAAAAATTGTGGTCGCGCCCGCCGGGCAGTTGTTGCTGGGCGGACCGGGGCGCAACAACCCCATTAAGCTGTCCGTGCGGCGGGATTTGGTCGAAGCGCGTTCGGTGCGCATTATCTGCGCCTATTTTCTGCCCCCCTGGAGAATCCGCCATCATCTGATGCGCGCGGCGCGACAGGGTGGACGCGTGCAGCTCATCTTGCCGGGCAAATCCGACATCCCCTTCTCCCGGCTGGCGGGGCATAGCTTTTACCGGCGGTTGCTGATGGCGGGGGTGGAGATTTACGAATACCAGCCGCAAATTTTGCACGCTAAGCTGTTTCTTATTGACGATATTGTTTATGTGGGCTCGGCCAATATGGATACAAGGGCCTTGAGCATCAATTACGAGCTGATGCTGCGTCTCTCCAATCCTGCTCTGGCGCAAAAAGGCGCCGAGATTTTTGAGCGGGTTTTGCTGCACTGTCGGCGAATCGATTTGGAAAGTTGGAAAAAGCAGAGAACCATGCTGGATCGGTTCCGATCACGCTTGGCTCATCTCCTTCTAGCGCGCTTGGACCCGATGGTCGCGCAGTGGCAATGGCGCTGGATTGGCGCGGGAAAGAAAAAGCGGTAACAGACTATTTGGCCAGCGCCATCGAATATCGCTGCAAACGCTCGGCTTGGTGGGCCGATTTTTTCTGCGTATAAACCTGGTGCAAATTGGCGCAAATGCGAAGCAAGATCCGACGAGGTGTGACGGGCGCAAGAAAACTGTCATCGAAGCGATGCTGTAACTGCATGACCATTTTGATGCAATCGGCTTTGACCAACACGCGACCGCCATGGAAAGCGTCAATGTAAATCTCAGCGCGGCTCGATTGGAACCGGCATAGAAAATTTCCGGGCAAACCTATTCCCGCAATGGGCAGGCGCAGGCGACGCGCCAACAAAAGATAGAGCAGGCTTAAACTGATGGGGTTGCCGATCCGCCGATCCAGCACGCAAGTAAAATAACTGTTCTCCGGGTCGCCGAAATTCTGTTCATCTCCGGTAAATTTCAATTCGCGAAAAAGATAATCGTTGATGACGCGAATGATCTGATCGACCGGCCCGTTCAAATCCAAGCGCTCGCGCAGCTCGCCCGCGTAGTCATCCAGCAACGCCGAATAAGCTTCCGTATTGATTTGCGGGTATTGCGTGCGGCAAAGAAGGAGCACCCCTTGTTCCAGGTCAAAGTCCTCGCCTCGACTTAGACAAAATGCCAAAAACTGGATGTCGGCTTCTTGCCGGGCGAAATGATCGATGATCTCGTTGGCGCGACGGCGCAAAACGGGATCGTTGCTCAGGGAGTATTCACGCATCCAATCGGAACAGGACGGCCCGTAAGAAAGAATGGTTGTCCTGACCGTTTGGTACACCTTGGGGTCCTCGTCCGCCAGCAAGCTAATCAATGCTTTGCGATGCTTTTCCTCCAGTTTCCCGGCTGATTTGACTTGGGACAAACTCATAAGGCGAAGGCACTATGGCAGTTTCCCGATTTCATTTCAAGTAAAAAGAGTACATCAATCTAATGGTTATCGTCATATCGCGAAGGGGGTTTATATCAATTCATCAAATATCGGCCTCCGCGTTCAGTTTCCTCTCGAGCTGTTGGATATGCTTTGATCTTGCGATGCCCTCGCCTCCCGCTGTAGCCGTGGCTGCACACCAGCGAGCTCGATATACAGCGTGCCGATAAACATCTGTTCGCCGCTTGCTCGACGCCATTGAATCCGCCACATGTTCTAACACAAGAGCACCGACATCGTAGTCACGCCAGTAGGGCAATCGACCTGCCCAATTATGAAACTGGACAAAGGCCTCCTCGAGGGATTGGTCTGAAATTCGTGGTAGACTTTGCCAAAGCGACGTAGTATGGAAATGTCGCAGCCTTCGCTCTTGAGGTCGTTTTGTAACTGATCAAGCTCTGACTTAATGAATTTCATTTTGCCGCTGGCCGTATAGTTGGGATCGTGGAACTACAATCAGATATCGAGCATTTCCATGCCGCATTAATAGCAAGTTTAGCGAGCAGAATCACCAAGAC
>Ga0302324_100006727_pt1 | contig 24657 bp, 12 predicted proteins | sample Palsa_T0_1_FD_201949 | JGI IMG/M metagenome (GOLD analysis project Ga0302324, IMG submission 201949) | Peat permafrost microbial communities from Stordalen Mire near Abisko, Sweden - Palsa_T0_1 | ecosystem: Environmental > Terrestrial > Soil > Palsa > Peat permafrost | place: Sweden: Abisko... | reverse complement strand
CAAGGGATGCGCCGGTGTCGGCCCAGACGCCGATGCCGGCAAAGGGACCGCCGTACGACATCATGTAAGCGGAAACCTTGCTGGGAAAGTTGGACATGGCATAGACGCCAAGACCCGATTTGCTGGCGGAGACGCTTTTGGTGCCGATGCCCGTGGTACCGCTTGCGCTGGCATTGACGCCGATGCCGCTGCCGGTGACCACCAGGCCTGTGCCGTCGACGGCCATGCCGCTGACTGCGGCGCCGAGCCGGCCGCCGATCGCCTCAAGGCCCACGCCGCTTGGCGCCTTGGCGTATACGCCCGTGGCCGCGGCGCCGCTGGCTGTTGCGTATGCGCCATATTGAACTCCGTACCCCGTGATGCCGGAGGGGCCAGTGCCCTGCACGCCCGAGCCGGTGCCATTGCCAAACGCGGCCGCGGTGCTGGTTCCGAGCAGGCCATTGGCTGAGCCCGCACCTAGCACGCCGGCCTGGCCGCCGCCGACCCAGAGCACCGGGCCCGCGCTGCTGGCGCCACCCATTACGGAAACGGTAGAGCCGGCGGTGTTGCTGGAGAAGCTGGCTGTGCCATTCACGTTCAACGCGCCCGTGACGGTACCGACGCCGGTAACATTGAGCCCCGATGTGAATTTCTGCAGGGCCGTGAACGAGTTCTGGCTGCTCATGAGCGGCACCAGACCGGTATCGACGGTGAGCATCACATTGCCGCTGGTGCCGCCGCCGGTGAGGCCGATGCCCGGCTCGACGGATGTGATGGTGCCGGGATAGGTCTGATAGGGGGCAAAGTTGATGACTCCGCTGGGTTCGATGGAAAGACCAGTGGGCGTGGGCGTCTGGCCGAGAATGCTGTAGAGCAGCTCCAGGTTGGCTGAGGGCGAGGAGGTGTTGTTGTTCTGCGCCACCGCCTGCCAGGCAAAGGTCTGCTGAATGGGCCTGGCTCCGTTGGCCAGGTAGCTGCTCGCGTAGAACTGAAGCATCGGCGAATTGACGCCCGTGGCAGGCGTGGAGGCCTGGCCGGTGTAGAGCTGGAGACGATAGCGGAAATTGCTGATGCTCGCAACATCGAACTGCACAAAAGGCTTGGTAGTGAAGACGCCCAGCGTGGGCGAAGCTGCGGTGCCACTCTGGTAAATGGCTGAGTTGGCTAGGGTGGTGGCGCTGGTCCACAACGGAAGGTAGTTGGCTGTGCCCGCGCCGGATGGAGTCACCTGCGGCGCCGGGCCGGCTAACTGAGTAGCTTGGGCGGCCATTTGCCGCGCCACTGAGCTCAACTGCGCGCGCGTCACCAGTTCGCTGGCCGCGAGCCCGCCCACCGAATCGGCATCCACGGCCTTCATGGCATAGGCCACACTGACCAGTGCGGTGCGGGGCTGCTCCGGCGCGCGCTCGATGCTGACGCCGAGCCAGCGTGCTTCGCCCGCGGCAAACACCTGCGCGGGAATCCCGCCGTCAGTGCCGGCACCGAGCAGGATCGAGTATTTTCCATCCGCGCCGATCGCCACGCGCTGTGTTTCAGACCAGACCGGCTCACCGCCCTGCTGCGCCGAATAGATGCGGAAGACCGCCTCTACCGTGTCACCAGCGCGGTGGGCGGCATTGCCGGCGTAGCGCACCAGCGGCGGAACCGCGGTGATTTGGCTCGCTGCCGTTGCCGCGCTGTTGCTGTCCTGTGCAGGCATCGTGCCCACCGTGCCAAGTGCAGCCACGCCCAAGCCGGCCAACATAAGAAATTTACGCAAAATGAGCTTCGGTTTCATCGGTTCCTCCATCAAGAGCAGCCGTCGAAAAAGGCTCAACTTACGGCCGACACGGTTAGAGTGGGCGGCGAGGCGGATTTGTGACCGGCCCGCCGTGAAGATTGGCAAACTAAGTGCACTGAGCCGGCCGCCGGGCCTGCGCGAAGCCGCCGGGTTCAGCGCTCGTCGTCATTTTTCTGCGTTGCACCAGCCTGCAGCTTCCTCGCCAGTTCGCTCTTCATCTGTCCGGTTACATCCGCCATGCGCTCGGACTCATGCCCGGCACGCCGCGCGGTAATGCGATAGTTGAACGCCACGCTGGCCGTGCCCTTGCGCAGCTCGTGCACTTCAAAGCCGGTGGCCGTCTGGTTCGCGACATAGAGGCCCTCGCAGTCGCCGCGGGGCGTGAGAAACACTTCGTAATCCATCTGGCCGCTGATGGTCCTGGCGAAATCCGGATCGATGTTGACGATGGCGACGCCGTGATCAAGCTTCGCGTTGCCGAAATCCTCAAACCAGTTTTCCGCCGCGTGCACAGCGTACATCTCTACCTGGCGCGCACCGCCATCGACTGGAACGGCTGCTGCGTGTGCGCCCGTACAAATCGAATCGCCGTGCGAGTTCAGCATGCAATCGCCGCTGCGGCCCGCGGCGTGAATCACAGGGACTACGTCATAAGTGTTTCCGCCTCCATCGTTATATGCCCAGAACGTGGCAGCGTAGCTGCTGTTATTGGCGGCCTGGATCGAAGACAAATCGTCGCCAGTCGCAAGAACTGGACTGCCCCAGCCCTTCTGGCTCCCGTCCGACTCTGCCCACAATGCGGCGCCATCGAGGGGGCCAAGCAACGACACAAGCTTGGCATCGATCTTGGCCGGAGCGCCCACCACGGCGTGGATGCCGATCCCGCTATAGCTTGTCGCCAGTGCATTGACTGCCACATGAGGCGACTCGGCATTGAGACCGTACGAGGCACTGCCCGTTCCCGTTGCCTGCACGCCGATCTTCGCGGCCAGGCCGTAGACTCCGGTTCCGTTTGCATTGTTTGAAGTGCCGTAGACGCCGCCGCAGCAGCTTTCGCTGCTCACGCCAACCATACCCCACTGGGTGCCGATTCCGTTCACGCCGGTTCCGTTTGGGCCGCCAGCGTTGCCGATCACGCCATAAGCCGTTCCAAGGCCCTCCACCCCTGTCTCTCCCATTTGAGCCAACAGCACGGGGCCGGTGCTCGCGCTGGTTCCGAGGACGGTCATGGTTGGCCCGGCAACGTTATCGGCGAAGAGTGCCGCGCCGATTGCAGTAAGCGGGCCGCTTAGAGTTTCACCACCCGTGATTGCCACGCCTGCTTGAAATTGCTGCAAGGCCGTAAAGGTGTTCTGATTGTTCACCAGCGGCACAAGGGCAGTATTCAGCCCAATTTGAACATTGCCAGAGCTGCCCCCGCCGGTGAGTCCGGCGCCTGGCGTGACGGAAGCGATGTTGCCAACGGCGGTGCCGGGGAATATCTGTCCGGGCGCAAACGTGATCAAGCCGGTGGGTGCAATTTGCAGCCCTGTGGGGGCTGGCGCGGAAGTGTTGGCCCCATAAAGGAGGTTCAGGTTGGCGGACGGATTGGCTGCGTCGTTATTGGTCGCCACCGTCTGCCAGCCAAAGGCTTGCGGAATCGACTCGTTGCTGGCGGACGAATAGCTTTTTGCTTCGAGAGCCAGGATCGGTGAATTGACCGCTGCCGCTGACGTAGCGCTCGCCGCGGCGTTCACCAACAGCGTGCCGCGGAAGTTGCTGGCCCCAGCGACATCGAACGTGGCGAGGGGTTTAGATGTGTTGACTCCCAGCAGCGGAGCTGCCTGCGTTCCGGCCTGGAAGAGAATGGAGTCGCCCAGCGTGGACGGGCTAGACCACAGCGGAACGTATCCGGTCGTTCCAGCTCCCGTGGGAGCGAGCTGCGGGGCTGGTCCGGCGGTCTGCGCTGCTTGAGCAGCCATTTGCCGCGCTGTCTGGGCCAGTTGCGCCTGCGTAACCAGATCGTTGGCGGCCATCCCGCCCACCGAATCCGCATCCGCAGCCTTCATGGCATAGGCCACGCTGACCAGCGGGGTGCGCTGCTGCTCTGGCGCGCGCTCGATGCTGACACCGAGCCAGCGCGCGTCGCCCGCGGCAAACACCTGCGCGGGAATCCCGCCGTCAGTGCCGGCGCCGAGCAGGATCGAGTATTTTCCATCCGCGCCGATCGCGATGCGCTGTGTTTCAGACCAGACCGGCTCGCCACCCTGCTGCGCCGAATAGATGCGGAAGACCGCCTCCACGGAGTCGCCTGCGCGGTTAGCGGCGGCGCCGGAGTAGCGCACGAGCGGTGGAACTACGCCGACCTGAGCCGGGGAAAGCGGCGCGCTGTTGCTGTCCTGGGCAGGGATTGCGCCCGCCGTGCCAATTGCTGCTGCGGCCAAGCTGGCCAGCATCAGAAGTTTACGCAATACGAGCTTCGTTTCCATCGGTTCCTCCACCAAGAGCAGCCGTTGAAAAGGCTCAACGTACGACCGACGCAGTTAATGTCGCAGGCATGGAGAATTTGTGACAGGAAAATGCGTTATTGCGGGGCGAGCTGTTCTTCGGCCTTGGGAGCCACGACGCGCGCGGCTGCCGGTGTGAGCGGCGTCTTCTCTTCGCGCAGGGCCTTATAGGCGCGGTAGATAAACCAACCCAGGTGCCAGCCATCGATATATTTGTAGGGGGTTTCGCCGGTCGTGTAGTGGCCGCAGGGCAACACGTGCCGCTCGAAGTTGAGGCCGTAGCGGCGGAAGGCGTCGACGACCTGGAGCGAATACTCGCGAGGGAACGTGAGATCGTAGTCGGCGTAGACCAGCATGACTCGCTTGTCGGGTCCGCCCGCCTCTTCGCTCGCGAATTTTGCGTAGTAGCTGATCGGGCTGACCGACGACCACAGCGCGCGGATGCGGTCCTGCGTGAGGCCGGCCTGCGCGAGCGCCTGGCGGATGTGGCGCGTGCTCTGGCCCGCCCACACCACGTCTCCAAATGCGGTGGAAGCGTGATTGAAGGCGTTGATGCGAATGCGCGGATCGTGAGCGCTGGCCAGGAATCCGTAGCAGGAGCCGAGGCTGGTGCCAAGCACGCCAAAGTGCTCGTAGCCCTGCTCCTCAAGCCAGTCGATGCAGCAGCGGATATCGACCACCGCCTGGCGGCAGGCCGAGAGGGTGCGGCCGATGTTGGCGCTGACGGCGTAGTCGGACCGCTCCAGCTCGGTGGGCCGGCGAATGTCGTGGTAGGGCTTGGAGAGCCGCAGCGCGGAGATGCCCATGCGATTGAAGAGCGTGCAGAGCGCGTTGTGGCTGAATGCATCGGCATTCCACTGCGGCATGACCACGATGGCCTGCTTGGGCCGCCTGGGATCCTTGTGCGCCGGCGCGGGATACCAGCGCGCGTTCACCAGGTCGTTCTCAGGGTAGGGCGTGCGCTCGGGCGAGGTGAAGCGCAGGAATTGCCCTGGCGGGATCTTGCCCTCGGCGGCCTGCTGGCGCAGCGCGGCGTCGTGAGCCAGCGTCTCGGGGCGCACGTTGGTGGGGAAGAGCTGCGGCGGGCGCGTCTCCAAGCGGAAGTCGGTGGGGCGGCGATAGCTGAAGAATATGTCGCTGTGGCGGATGAGGAGCTGATTGATGCGCGCCATGGCGGATTCGGCGGCGGCGGGGTCTCGCAGTGCATCGGGGCTGGGCACTGCCGCGCCCAAACCGTTGGCTTCAAGAAAGGGCTCAATCCACTCGAAACCCCACTCCAAGGGACGCACCACGCGATTTTCGTCGCGGGTAGTGAGTTTGGTTTCCCAGCGGTACATCCAGCGCGCGTAACTTTTTCTCAACATCGGCTGAGTACAAGTTTAACAGCGCCAATGCGGGCGTCGGAATTCCCGCTCAGGCCCTGCGGCGGGTGAGCCGTCCCGCCACTGCCCAGCCGGCGCTCAGCAGCGTGATCAGCACAATGATTCCCAGCGACGTGACGCAATAGACGCACCACACCTCAAGAACGTCTCGCTCGATGTGGGTGAGATAAAACGAGAAGCCGAGGCCGATGACCGCGGCAATCAGGACCATGGCACGCCGGCGGGCGAAGGCGAGGATAGCGAGAGCAATATAGCCGGCGATGCCGATGGCGGCCACAGGCACATGCGCGATCTCAGCGAAGGGGCTGTGATTGACCACGCCGCAGTCCCATTTTTCGTTGATGTCGCAAGGCTGCGTATCCGTGGAGTAGTGGACGTGCAGCGCCAGCGCGGAAACCACCACGCCGGCAAGGGCGAGAAATGCAATCAGGAAGCGCATCGTGGTAGTTGGATGTTAGCAGAGGGACGCGGGGCCGGGGTCTGTGCCATGCGATGGCGCGATACGATGGAGGAATGGATTGGCTCGAGGGCGCCGGCAGCCGGATCGCCTTTTTTGGTGGCAGTTTTGATCCGCCCCACCTGGGGCACCTGGCGGTGGCTCGGGCCGCCCGCGAGGCGCTGGCGCTGGATACGGTGCTGTTTGCGCCGGTGGGAGCGCAGCCGCTGAAGCCGCAGGGGTCGATGGCCAGCTTCGAAGACCGCCTGGCCATGACGCGGCTGGCGACTGCGGGGGAGCCGGGGATGGCGGTTTCGCTGATCGATGCGCCCGGCGCCGGCCCTGGAGCCAATCCGAGCCCCAATTACACGTTCGACACGCTGATGCGGCTGCGGGCTGCTCTGCCCGTGGGCGGCACGCTGTTTTGCCTCATGGGCGCGGACTCGTTTGTGGGCCTGCGGGGCTGGCGGCGGGGCGCGGAGATTCCGTTTGCCGCAAAGCTCATCGTGGCCTCGCGGCCGGGCCAGCGGCTGGACGATCTGGCCGCCGCGCTGCCGCCGGGGTTGACGATCGAAGCGCATGCTCCCGGCGAGAGCGCGCCGGCCGGTCTGGCGCTGGAGCGCTATCGGCTGCGCAATGCGGCCGGGGACTGCGCACCGCTCTGCCTGCTGCCGGGGCTGCATGTGGAGATCAGCGCCTCGGAGATCCGTGAACAGGTGCGCGCAGGCTCGGCTCCCGCGCAGGCTCGGGAACTGCTGGCGCCAGCGGTGGCTGAGTACATTGGTTCTCACGGGCTTTATCGCTGACTTGCCGTTGCCCCCGCAAGCGGCTACGATTGGCTTTGGAGATCGTAACCACCGAATGGCAACAGAAGCAGTGCAACAAACCCGCCTCCTGGTGCAAGCCGCAGCCGCGGTTTGCGAAGAAAAGAAGGGCGAAGACACCCGCATCCTGGAGCTTGACCCCATCGACGCCGGCCTGTCGGACTTCTTCCTCGTAACCTCAGCCACGAATAACCGGCAGTCGGTGGCCATCGCCGACGAGATCGAGATGCGCCTCAAACGCGAGTTTGGCGTGTATCCGCACTCGGTGGAGGGCCGGCGCCAGGGCGACTGGATTCTGCTCGACTACGTGGACTTTGTGGTGCACGTGTTTCTGTCGGAGCGGCGCGCTTTCTATGACATTGAGCGGCTGCGGAAGTCGGCGCGCCCACTGACGCCGGCCGCGTTCGACGCGGAGCTGAAGGCGGCGCTGGCCGCGAAGACCCGCGCGGTTCGAAGCAAAGACGCCGCAGCGAAGCCTGCCGCCGTCGCGCAGGAGACTGCAAAGAAGTCTTCGGGCAGGGCGAAGCCTACAAAAGCAGCTGGCAAAGCAGTCAAGGCCCCTGCAAAAGCGAAGACGGTGGCGGCTAAGGCGGCGAGCAAGGCTGCCCCGGCCAAAAGGGCAGCAGCCAGGCGCGCGCCCAGGGCGTAGCTGGCCGGCATGTGCTTCTGTGGATGCCCATCCTTTGTGCAAGAAGACCCACAAAGGATGGGCATCCACAGTTTCGTTCCCACTCGAGTCGAAGACGCACTAATACCGTGACAGCGTGAGTTCGTCGTATCCCAGGTCTCAAAATCGAGACCTGGGGCACCCAAGCCCCGTGTTCGCAGCGAACAGCACAAAGGGCGCCCGAAGCGGGCGCCCTTTGTGTTTGGGTTCCAGCGGGAGCTGGAGGCTAGAAAACGATGCGTCCGTGTACCTGGAGCAAGCGCTGGGTAACGGCCGCGCCCTGGAACGAACCGTAGGGGCTGGTGGGTGGCGCTTCGGCGCTCAGGATGAGGCCGAAGGCGCCGGAGCTCACGTCGCTGACGGGCGGCGCAAAGTTGACATGGTTGAAGGCGTTGTAGGCGTTGGCGCCGATTTCCAGGGTCATGCCCTCGGTCTTCACTACCTTATTGAGCAGGCTCAGGTCGGTGTCAACGAAGTGCGGACCATAGACCGCGTTGCGGCGCATGGTGCCAAAGTCCGCCTGCTTGCCCGCGCCAATGTAGTCGCTTGCGTTCAAGCAGGCGGTGGTTTCGTTGGCGCAAGCGTGCGGGTTGCTGAACGAGAGGTTTGTGACATTCGAAGGTGTCTTCCCCGGCGCGAGCGCGGCAATCAGGCTCGAGCCAAGGTTGGTGTAACCACCCAGTACCGCACCGTTGACCACGCTGTAAGGCTCTCCGGTGCGGTAGTAGGTCTTGGCGCCCAGAATCCAACCGCCCGCCAGTGTGTCGAGGACCCTGTTGGTGGACTTGTAAGGCTCCGAATAGACCAGGTCGCCCACGAAGTTGTTACGGATGTCGTAGTCGGCGTTGGAGTAGTTGAGGTTGCCGTGTCCAAGACTGGGAGTCAGCTGGTTGCTCAAAGACGCGCCGCTGAACGGCTCGCCCTCGCCGCCGTTGGAGATCATGTCCATGGCGTGGCTGTAAGTGTAACTGACCTGACCGGTTACGCCGTATCCCGAGCGCTTGTAGCTCACCATGCCGCCGTTATAGTTGGAGTGGCCATTGTTGGTGTAGGCGGTGATGCGGGCAAACCGCGGGTCGGGCGGCGTGTTCTGGAACCTTGCCCCTCCGAATCCACCGGCCGCACCCCACTGACCGACCTTGCCTCCGTTCCAGAAGCCGTCCCCGAAGACTCCATTGCCCGCGTTCTGGTAGGGGTTCTGGAGAACTTCGTTGTAGCCGTAGTTGCCGGCGTAGGTCAAGACGAGCGCATCGTTGCGAGTCAGCTGGCGCTGCACCTGCATGCTGTATTCCAGGTACTCGGGAACCTTGAAAGTCCCGGGGAAGTAGGCGTTGATGCTCGGAGGCGAGAACGGAATGCTGGTGCTGCCGCCGCCTGCGTAGAGCTTGGTTGCGACCGGCGCCGGGCCCTCGCCGTCGCGGAAGCCGGCCTGTACGGCGTTGTTCGCGGCCACGGCATTGGCGCCCACTGTTCCAGCACCCGTGACATTCGGGTCGCCGAAATAAACATTCTCGCCGTTGTAGTTGGGGAAGTTCTGGATCACGCCATCGACAAATCCGGCCGGATAGAGATCGGAGAAGATGCCAAGTCCGCCACGGATTTCGGTCTTGTCGCTCGCGCTGAAGTTGAACCCGAAGCGGGGCTGGAAGTTGACCTTCTCAACTGAGGGGAAGGGGTGCCAGTTCTTCGCCACGACGGCCTGGTTCCAACCTGTGCCGCTGGCCGGGAAGGCCCCCGGATACTCGCCAAAGCAGCCTTGATGGCAGAGCGGATTGCCGGTGCGGTCTATGCGGACGCCCAGGGTCAGCTTCAGTTTCGAAGTGGCCTGGAACTCGTCCTGAACGTAGGCGCCGACGTTGTAAAGAGCGAGGTGCGCGGTGGTGGTTGCCGTGAAGGCCTGGCCGTAGGAGTTGAGCCCCGCATACGGCGAGTTGGGTGAAAGCTGGCCGGATGCAAAGTCGCCCAGCGAGAAGATGAAGCCAACCGGGAAGACGGTTTCGATCTGGGAGTCGTAGTCTTCCACCAGGTCGCGGCGGAAGTTCTCACCGAACTTGAGGGTGTGTTTGCCCTTGATCCAGTTGAAATCGTCCTCAATCTGGTACTGGGTCACGTTGCGGCCCTGGGTCAGGTAGTAGGGCACGCCTTCGCCGGGCAGGCCGGGGGCGCTGTTGATGCCGCTTCCGTCAAGACCGTAATCCGCGAAGTACAGGTTCATGGGCAGTTCCGCATAGGAGGCAGTAGGATCGACGGGACCGAAGTAGGCCGAGTACCAGTTGGCGGCGGCTACAAGCACGTTGGTCTTGGTGGGGCTGATGACGTAGCTGTCGTTAAACTGGCCTTCATACTCTGGCTGGATGGACAGGGCGCTGAACAGAGGATCGATGAAGCTGGTGGACGTGGGCTGACTGCCGCGGTCCATCTTGTAGCGGCCATAGAGCTTCTGTTTGTCGCTCACGTACCAGTCGCCACGGCCCGTAAAGAGCCATTCCTTGTTGATGTTGTTGGCCGCTGCAGCGCCTACGACCATGCAGGGGACAGTGACGCCGAATACGCCGCCACCAGGAGCTTTTGTTCCCTGAAGACCGCCGGCCTTGGCCAGACCGCAGCCGAGGGCGCTATTGCCGTCCTGGTTGCCCAGGGTGCCGTTGGCAACCGGCTGCGCGTTGGCATAGGCGGGAGACTTCTTGTAGTCAGCCAGCGCCAGGGCCATAAAGGACTGCGAAGCCGCCGGGGCGGTGTTGAGGATGTAAGTGTCCAACTGGGGCGAGGGGAAGGTCAGGTAGCCGCTCGAACCGGGGAGAACGTAGCGCAAGCCTTCCCAGTCGGCGAAGAAGAAGACCTTGTCCCTGATGATGGGTCCGCCGGCATTGGCCGCCCACTCGTTTGAAACCGCATGGGGACGAGGCAGGCCATCGTGCTGGTTAAACCAGCCGTTGGCGTTGAGCACCGTGCCGTTGTAGTTGTAATCGGTCTCGCCGTGGAACTTGTTGCCACCGGACTTGGTGGTATAGCTGATGACGGCGCCCGCGGCGCGCCCGTACTGCGAGTTGTAACCATTCTGCACAACCGTGGCGTCAGCCAGTTCGCCCTGACCGAGGGTCAGGTTGGAGCTGCCGGAGTTGTTCAGGTTGAGGAACGGATCCTGGTTGTCGAAACCATTGAGCACGAAAAGATTGGAGATGCCCGGCAGGCCGTCGGAGCTGAAGTTGCCATACGCGCCGCCGGCATTCATGACCACGCCCGGAGCCGTGAAGGCCACCGTGGTGACGTCGCCGCCCGGCGTGGGCAGATCCTGAATCTGCTCTTCGTTAAAGCTGGTGGCCAGCGCCACGTTCTCCGTATCTACCAGGGGCAGATTGGTCGAGGTCACCTCGACGATGGTCTTGTCGCCCTTGGGCGTCACTTTGATGTCGGCGGGAACCGTGGTGCCCAGAATGACCGAAACCTGAACGGTCTCAGACTGCAGGCCCGAGGCCGAGGCCGAAATCTTGTAGAGGCCGGGCTTGAGCAGGCCCACCGTGTAGCGGCCCTCGGCGTTGGTCACCACGGTCTGCTTCGCATCCGTGGACGTGTCGGTGACGATCACCGTGGCGCCCGGCACCACTGCGCCGGTTCCATCCATCACCAGGCCGCTCAGAGCGCCTGTCACCGCCGACTGGGCATAAGCGCCGGGGGCCGAGACGTTCGCCACAAATCCGGCGACGGCCACCAGGCTCAGTGCCAATACGGCATTTTGCAATCTAAAGAATCGCATTTTTGAACTCCTCCAAGAGTGTTCCGTGAGGATCGAAAGAACCGCCAGTGGAACTTTTCGATCCGGAAATTGTGCTTTCAGCATCTCGGTTGGGGGTGGAACCGATCCGCAGTTGGAATTGCCTAGAAGATGAAAATCAAAAAATTACAGGATGGACAGGTGCATCATCTTTGAGAGTTCCCGCCAAAAAAGCGCTTCTTACTTCAAAGACGAGGAAGTTTCTTCACTCTCTAGAGCATTACGAGTGCCATTCTCCGAGGGACCCCGAACATTTTTCCTCTGCCCTGAAACGAAAGAAGTTAGGGCTGCGGCTGGAACATGCTCCCGACCCCTGAAATATGAAAATGCGGATTATCCTCGGTGCATATCCCGAAAGTGGAACCATCTTCCGTTTCTGGGAGATTCTGCTTTCATCCGCCAATTGACCCAGTCTCCCGGATTCCAGCTATTCTCATACCATGCACGTGACGCTCGCCCATATCGGGTCCAGGCCCTCTGCAAGGGATGGCTTTGACACGCTGACAGCGTCGTATCTAAAACGATGTGAGTCATTTGCGCGGGTGGAGGCGGAGTTCTTTCGAACCGAGGCCGCCTTGTTTGACTGGATGGAGCGGCGCCAGGGAAGGACGGCCCCCCTGGCCGTATTGCTTGACTCGCATGGCCGGCAGATGAGCTCGGAGGCGCTGGCGGCCTGGCTCGGCGAGCGGCGAGACGCCGGCGTACAACAGTTGATTGTTGCCGTCGGGCCCGCGAGCGGCTGGTCCGATGCGGCGCGTGGCCGGGCGCAACTACTCCTGTCGCTGGGGCCGCTGACCCTGGCCCATGCGCTGGCAAGGCTGGTGATGGCCGAGCAGCTCTACCGGGCATTTACAATTCTGGCTGGGCACCCGTATCACTGCGGCCACTGACCAGCTCACAGCGAACAGCATACAGCGGACAGTTTTAGTGCCCGCTTCGTTTTGATCGCCAGTTTGGACCTGGCTGTGCGCTTTTGACTGTTTGCTGACAGCTGTCCGCTGTTAGCTGAGGACTTATGACCGACTCCCGGCGAGGACTGCTGCTGATCAATACCGGCCCCGGCAAGGGCAAGACCACGGCCGCCATGGGCACGGCCCTACGCGCCGTGGGCAATGGCATGCGCGTGCTGATGCTGCAGTTTCTAAAGGGCTCATGGCACTATGGCGAGCTGGATGCGGTGCGGGCGTTCGGAGACAATTTCGTGCTCAGACAGATGGGGCGCGGCTTCGTGAAAGTGGGCGGCGCCGAGACCGATCCGGAAGACGTGCGCCTGGTGGAGGCGGCCTGGGCCGAGGCGCGCGCGGCCATCGACTCCGGCGAGTGGGATATGGTGGTGCTGGATGAGATCAACTATGCGATCGGCTACGGTATGCTCGATCCGGCCGTGGTAGCCGAGGCCCTGCGCAATCGGCCGGAGATGGTGCATGTGATCCTGACCGGGCGCAATGCACACCCGCTGCTGGTGGAACTTGCCGACACTGTCACGGAGATGCGCGAGGTGAAGCATGCCTACCAGAAGGGCATTCTGGCTCAGCGCGGCATAGAATACTGAAAGCGGCGCGCGCGGGCGGGCGGCAGCTGTGAGCTGGCTGCTGTAAGCTGTCAGCTGATCAGGGAACCTCGGAATGAGCCTGGTTGACGCGCGGATACTCCCTCAGGGGCTAAAGCCCACGCTCATTCTGCCAGGCTTGAGTACGGGCTGAAGCCCGTACCCTTCGCTGAAGCCCGTACGCTTCAAAGACGGCGACTTATCCAGAGAGTCCTTAGAGAGATCTTGAATGTCCTGGTTCAAACGTGAGAACGGCGATTATGAGGGTCCGGGCGATCCCGGCTCGGGCAGCGGCGATGGCGACCGGCGGGTGCGCACGGAGGGCCTGTGGACCAAGTGCCTGGGCTGCCGCGAGACCCTCTTCAAGGCGGATCTCGAGGCCAACCTGAATGTCTGCCCGAAGTGCCAGCATCATTTCAAAATCGGGGCGGGGCAGCGCATCGATCTGCTGCTCGATCCCGGCTACGAGCTGGTGGACATGGGCCTGCGCTCCACGGACCCGCTGAACTTCACCGACATCAAGCCCTACAAGCAGCGGCTCAAGAAGGCGCAGGAGCAGACCGGCCTGAACGACGCCATCATCAACGCGCTGGGCCAGATTGACGGCCAGCCGGTGGTGATGAGCGCCATGGAGTATGCCTTCATCGGCGGATCCATGGGGGCTGTCGTGGGCGAGACCATCGCGCGCGCGGTGGACCGCGCGCGCCTGGGCCGCAGGCCGCTCATCATTGTGGCCGCCTCAGGCGGAGCGCGCATGATGGAGGGGGTGGTGAGCCTGATGCAGCTGGCCAAGATCTCCACAGCCCTGGCGCAGCTTGACGATGCGCGCGTGCCCTACATCTGCGTGCTGACCGATCCCACCACCGGCGGCGTGACCGCGAGCTTTGCCATGCTCGGCGACCTGAACATTGCCGAGCCAGGCGCGCTGATCGGATTTGCCGGCCCGCGCGTCATCGAGCAGACAATCCGGCAGAAACTGCCGGAGGGCTTCCAGCGCTCTGAGTTCCTGCTTGAGAAGGGCTTCCTCGATGCGGTGGTGCATCGCCGCGATCTGAAGTCCTACCTGGCGCGCGCGCTCCAGTTCCTGGCTGCGCCCGCAATCGCCTGATTTCTCCTGCATTTTCACACAAGATAGAATAACGGGCGCTCGATTGGGCGCCCGTTTTTCCTTGTTCCTGCCCCTGCGTATCCTTCTGAATGAACGTCTCAGAAGAACAGTTTGCCGACCAGCTGGATCGACCGGCCAGGCGACGGATCGCCGTTGGGGTCAGCCGACTGGTCGACGCTCGTGACCCGGCCGAAGCTGCCGCTGCTGAAATCTCCGCTGGGGTTGGCAAAGTTGGCGTGGTTGAATGCGTTGAAGGCTTCGATCCGCAGCTGCACGCTCCGCTTGCCGTCGGCGCTGAAGGGAATGTTCTTCGACAGCTGCAGATTGGTGTAATCAAACCCCGGTCCGTGGAAGAAATTGCGCGAAGTGTTGCCGAATGTTCCGAGCGGCTCCGTGGCGAAGGGCGACGTGCTGAAGTACTGGTTTGTCGAACTTCTGATGTTCATCTTCTGGATAGCGGCTCCGTTGTACACGGGGACATCGGCGCAGCCGAAGTAGCTTGATCCGTCGCACCACAGCGAGCGTATCGTCCCCTCGCTGATGCCGACCGGGAAGCCCGTCTGGAATGCGGTGACGCCGGCGACCTCCCATCCCGCGAGAATTTCGCGGGCAAACACGTTGCTCTTCAAGAATCCGCTGATTGGCACGATGTACGCATACGAGCTGGCGAAGCGATGACGGGCATCGAAGTCCGAGTCGCCATAGTTGAGTTGCTGGAATCCGGCCACATAGTTGCGCACGCGGCCCGCGCTGCCGGTGGCGCTTTCATATCCGGATCCGTCGTCCAGCGAGTGGCCGTAGGTGTAGGCCGTCGTGAATTGAAATCCGTGCGAGGGGGCCTTGCGGAGACTCGCCTGGAAGGAGTTGTAGTTGGAGGAGCCGTCGGTGGTCTGTTCTCCGATCGACGTGTACCAGGGAACTCCGTAGCCGATATAGCCGGCGCCCGCTGTTCCCGGCACTATGGCGGGCTGGGCCGTATATTGCGGAAAGAAGTCGTGGACATAGCTCGGATAGGAGGTGCAAAGACTGTTGGCCAGGCAGGCGGTGTGGCCCGCGGGGGTGATGGGATCGCCCTCGTACCAGGAAGCAAGCCGGTGGCTCACCGAGCCAACATAGCCCACCTGGGCGATGTAGTTGCTGCCGAACGAGCGCTGGATGTTGAGGTTGTAGTTGTAGGTGTAGGGAACGATGTACTGCGGGCTGAAAGCCGAGAGGCCGAGGAAGTTGTAAATGCTCCAGTTGACCTTTCCGCCTGCCGAGGGGGTGGTGAAGGGAAAGGGATTGGTCTCAGACCCCTTGCCCGCGACGTCCAGGTAGGGGTTGGCAAAGGCGGGGCTGCCGCCAAAGTCTCCGGCGCCGTGGGAGGTATAAAACACCGGCGGATCGACCAGGTTCTGTAGCGACTGCTCTTCCTGATCGCGGTTGTAATAGACGCCGAAGCCCAACCGAACTGACATGTCATGTGCGCCCGGAGCGCCAATCAGCTTTGCAGAACCCGCGGAGGGCGACCATGCAATCCCGAGTCTGGGAGCGAATCGGTCCCAGTGCGTGACCGGTCCGCCGGCTTCGTTGCAGCCCGGATCGCCGTTGTAGGTCAGTCCCGGAGGGCCGCCGGGAAACACCTTGGATTGTGTATTGGCGACCTGAAAGCAGACCACGCCTGTCCCGTCGAACTGACGGTTCTGGTTGGGGCCTTCGGCATCCCACGACACGCCGTAATTGAAGGTGAGGTCGGGGCTCACCTTCCAGTTATCCTGGGCGAAGCCAAAGTACTCCTGCGCAATGGCATCGATGAAGCCGTCATTGGCCTGCTCGTATCCATCCGGTATGCCGAGCACGAAGTCCAGCAGGGGATCGCCCGAGCTGTACACGCCGCCGCCGGAGTTGTAGTAGTAGCCGTTGTTCAGGTAACCGAACGGGTTGTGCACGCGGAACTGCTCAAAGGAGGCGCCGAATTTGAGTGAATGATTGCCCCTGATCCAGCTGAAGTTGTCAGCATACGTGGCGTTGGTGTCGGTGCGAGGCTGAGGTCCTTCATAGCTGTTCCCCAGGCTAAAATAGCTGCCGACCGACATGTAGGGAATTCCCGACTGGGGAAGCTGCGGGACGATGGAAAAACCGAGTGTGCTCGGATCCTGGACGGGGGTGGGGATGACGGCCGGGAAGTTGAGGCGATAGTAGCCCGCGCGAAGTTCGTTGAGCTTGGTGGGGCTGAAGGTATGAGTATAGGAAACGCTGAAGAGCTTGAAGTGCTCCGAGGCGTGCTGGCCGAAACCGGGGAAACTGCCACCGCCAAACGAAAGCTCATTCTGGCTGGGGCTGGACTGAAAGACGCTCGATGCCCAAACCGTGTCCCGTGAGCTGGGGGTGTAGTCGAAGCGGAGAATCCCCTGATCCGCCGCTGAGGTATTGAGAGCATTGAAGTTGTAATAGGCCTGGCCGCCGATGACCGCATTCTCGGGCGGAACGTATTTGCTGACCAGGGTCGAAGCCAGGCTATTCCACATTGAGGTGGGCACGTTGACCGTCGTGGCGCCGCCGCCGCCGGGCGCGAAGCACTTGTTCCATGCTTCTCCTTTGGGGCAGCTGCCGATGGCAAAGGGGATCGGGTTCTTGGTGAGGCCGGCACTGTCCGGGGCGCCTGTCGCGTAATTCAGATCCCCGGTAAAACCGCCGGCGAACTGTCCCGGGCTCAGGGTCTCGGTTTCGTCGGAGGATGCTGTCCGGTTGCGCAGCCCCTGATAGGCGGTAAAGAAGAAGAGCTTGTCTTTGATCACCGGGCCGCCCAGCGTGCCGCCGTAGAGATTCTGGTGAAAGACAGGGCGGCTGGCAGAAAAGTAATTGCCATTGTTCAGGAAGGTGTCCCGATAGAACTCAAAGCCGCTTCCGTGGATTTGGTTGGTGCCTGACTTCAGCACCTGGTTGACCACGGCTCCAGAGTTGCGGGAGAACTCGGGGTTCATGGTGCTGGTGACGATGTTCTCCTCCTGCAGGGCATCGGGGTTGATTTGGATGCCTTCGTTTTGCAGCGGTCCGTCGTTGATGTCGATTCCGTTCAGGACGTAATTGTTTTGAGGCGTCTGGTTTCCGTTGCTTGAGAAGCTGCCGAAGCGGTCGGAGGATTCGACCACTCCCGGCTCCAGCTTTTGCAGGCCGGCGGGGTCGCGCCCTTCCAGCGGAATCTCTTCAAGGTCCTCAGCCGTCTCAATCTGCTGCAGCTGCGTGTTCGAGGTTTCCACCTGGACAGCTGTCGCCGAAACCTCAACGGTCTGCGAAGCGGCGCCCACCGTGAGCTTGGCGTCGATCTCACGGTTATCGTTTACATTCAGCGTCAAACCTGTGGAGACAAAGCTCTGAAAGCCCGTGGCTGAAACCGTGATCGTGTAGGAGAGGCCCACCTGCAGCTGCGGAAAGATATAGTACCCGCTCTTGTCGGACTTGGTGACGCTGCTGATCCCTGTGCTCTTATTCAGCGCCGTGACCGTGGCTTCGGGTATTACGGCTCCGGATGAGTCGGTGACGGTGCCATGCAGGGCCGCATAGTCCTTTTGTCCCAGCGCATGCTGGGCAAGGCCGCCAATCATGAGCGACAGCGCGAGAAGGTACCACTTCATCTTGTGCATTGATATCTCCTGTTCCGAAGGCTCGGCCTTTCGGGTTGGCTTGAACTGCGCAAGGTTGGAAGGAGCTGCGCTGTCTGTGCAGGAGCTTGGGGAACTGCCTCGACAGCGATCTTGCCGGAAGCGGAAATCTTTGGCAGGGTGCGAAGCAATTTACTGGCCAACCCTCGACGAAAATATCCACAACGCCGGGCATGTCTTTGGAGATAAACATGTTATGGATGTTTTCCGAAGGAGGGTCTCGATTCGTTTTCGATTCGTCCTTCTTCGCCCTTTCATAGGTAAATATGATATTGCGGAGCTGTTTCGGGCTCGTCACCTTCCGTTCCACCCTCGGCAGCCCGTTCCGGGTACTGCGATGCCTGGTTGGCCGCACGAGCGCGGCGGAATCCTGCAATTGCCTGTCGAATGCACTAGACTGGTCACTTTGAGCCCCGGCTCAGAGGACAAAAGCAATGCCCAGCCGCTGTTCTTCATTCTGCATGGCCTTGAGCCTGCTGCTTGCCGCCGTTCCCGATCTCACCGCGCAGGTGGCCGCGCCGGCTTTCAATTCGATTCCCGCGCTCACGTTCGACACCAATGGACCCTTGATTCAGGCGCATGCCGAGCTGCTCAAGCCCTTCACGGTGGCGGGCGAGGGCGGCGTGCTGCTGGGCCAGCAGGATGGCACATTCGAGGCCTGGGTGCTGCCCGTCAAGCTGCTGTCGCACCTCACCATCGAGGCCGACATCGCGGGCTATCACGTGCCGATCGATGTGAATCGCGAGGCGGCGGAGATCGAGGTGCGGCCGGACCGCACAGTGATTACTTATTCTCACGCCGGGTTCACGGTGCGGCAGATCATGTTTTCGCCCAGTGAGGCCGAGGGGGCGGGGCCGCAGGGCAAACCCGAGACGGGGCCCATCGTGCTGTATGAGTTCGACTGCCTGCACCCCACCGACTTCACGCTGCGGTTTACGCCCGAACTGCGCTGGATGTGGCCGGAGCGCAACGAAGGCGTGCCGGACGCGGAGTGGGTGGACGGCATGGTTGGTGGCAAGCCCGCGCCTGGCGGCATCGGCGGCTACTACGTGCTTCATGCGGATTATCCGAATCTTGCCGGCGCCATCGCCATGCCCGGCGCGACGCCCGGCATCATGGCGCCCTACCAGGAGCGTCCTCAGGTGCACCCGGTCGAGCTCAGGGTGCACATCGATCCGGCGCGCGACCGCGGACGTCTGTTTCCGCTGCTGATGGCGGTGGGGATGTCGCCCGCAGCGGCTACCACGCAGGCCCTGGGCGCGGCGCTTGTGCAGCTCAACAGCTCCATCGCCAGCCAGTACGAGGCTGAGGAGGAGAGCTACCGCAAGCTGCTGGCCGGGTCTGCATCGATCGACACTCCGGACCTGGCGCTGAACGAGGCGTTCACATGGGCCGTGGTCTCGATCGAGCAGCTGCGGGCGCGCGTGCCCGGGCCGCAGCAGGGCGCTCCAGCGGCTGCAAGCGGAGAGACTGCCGGGCCGGCTGGCGCTGCATCGTCCACGACACCTGCGGCCGCCGCCGATGGATCCCCGGCAGCGGCGTCCGGCGCACCAGCGCAACCGGAAACTGCGCTCGTCGCCGGCTACTACGCCTCGGCCGATTCGGCGCGTCCCGGCTTCGGCTGGTTCTTTGGCCGCGACTCGCTTTACACGCTCTACGCGGTCAACGGCTACGGGGATTTCGCGCTGGCCAAAGACGAGCTCGAGTTCCTCATTCGCCGCCAGCGCGCCGACGGCAAGATCATGCACGAATATTCGCAGGTGGCCGCATCGATTGATTGGCAGGCGTTTCCTTATATGTATGCCGCGGCCGATTCCACGCCGCTCTTTCTGCTGGCCGTGGACGACTACGTGCATTCGAGCGGCGACGTGCAGTTTCTCACCGCGCATCGCGACGCCATCGAGAAGGCATGGGCATTCGAGACCGCGCACCAGACCGAGGGCATCTACGACAACTCGCAGGGCACCGGCTGGGTGGAAAGCTGGCCGGGCGGAATGCCGCACCAGGAGATCTACCTGGCGCTGCTCGATCAGCAGGCGTCGGGCGCCATGGCCGACATCGAAACGCTGCTCGAGAGCCCGGACAAATCGACAGCGGCTGCCGAGCGCGCCGATGGCGTGGCCAAAACCATCGAGCAGGAGTATTACGATTCGGAAAAATCGTGCTACGCCTTCAGCCGAAATGTCGGCAAGGACGGCGCCGCGTCGATGGATCTTACTTCCACCGTCTATCCCGCCATGGCATGGTGGAGCGGCGCATCGATCCTGGCGCATCCAGACGGATGCCTGCGCCAGTTTGCCGGGCACACGCTCGCGACCGACTGGGGCCTGCGCGATGTGGCCAGCGACGAGAAAATCTACGATGGCATGAGCTATCACCAGGGCTCGGTGTGGCCGCTCTTCACCGGCTGGGCCGCGATGGCCGAGTACCGCGGCAACCAGCCGCTGGCCGGTTATCAATTGCTCATGGAGAACGCCAACCTGACGCGCGCGCAGGACCTGGGCGCAGTGACCGAGCTGCTCTCCGGCGATTTTTTCGTGCCATTTGGCCGCAGCACCAGCCATCAGCTGTGGTCGTCGGCAATGGTTATCACGCCCACGCTGCGCGGCCTGTTTGGCATCGCCATCGACGCACAGAAAAAGACCGTCACCGTGAATCCGCATTTGCCCGCGGACTGGAGCCACGCCGAGGTGCGCAACCTGCCGCTGCCGGGCGGTCCGGCCGACGTGCTGTTCCGGCGCCGCGGGGGCGAACTGGTGGTCTCCTTCGCGCGTATAGGCGATCCCACCTGGCAGCTCAAGTCCGATCAGCCTGGCGCGGTGGCCGCCACGGGTAGCGACTCGCCCGCATCCATCACCATTCCGCTGCCGCCGATGGAGATCGCGCTGCCGCATCCTGAGCTGCCGCTGCCGGGCGCGCGCACCGCGCAGTTCCGCGTGGTCAGCGAGCAGTATGGCGACCACAAGCTCCAGATCGAGTTTGAAGGACTTGCCGACACCACGGCGCGATTCACGATTGTCCGCCACATCCCGGTGGACCTGTCGGTACACTCGCCTGTGGTGGACGATGCGAAGAAGGGAGCCGTGCTGATCCCATTTGAGAACACGCCGTCCACCGACCCGCGGGCGCCATTCGATATGGAGCTTCACTTCCCGCCCGGCGACGGATGGAAGACGGTGAAGGTGACGCTGAGCTGGTAGTGTTTCAGTACTTCTTCACAGCAACCAGGGCCGCTTCCACGCTGCGCGACGCGCCGGTTGCTGCCGGGGTGATGTATATTTGACCGAATAACTTTCCCTAAAATCTTCGCTGCGTGCCCCCACGCGGACGGCGGTTGACGTTCCCACCCCGATCCGACCGGAGAAGTTCACTATGAAACTGCGTCTGTCGATTTCCACAATCACAACTTTCCTGATGTTGCAGGCAATTCTGCCTTCTTGCGCTCAGACCGAAGACCGGTCGCAGCCAGCTAACCGCCGCGAAGCCAAACCCGAAGTCACCCAGACCGGGCCCAGCGGCATCATGAGCATTGTGGCCGGCACCGGGTACGGCGGCTACGGCCCGCTTGGAGGGCTGGCTATCAACGCGGGCATCGTCGCTCCCCAGGGAGTAGCCATCGACCCGACTGGCAATCTCTATATCTCCGCTCCATGGCTGGCCGTCGTCTACAAGGTTGCGGCATCCACTGGCGACATCGCGATCTATGCCGGCACCGGCGAGGGCGGCTACGGAGGCGACGGCGGCCTGGCAACGGCGGCCAAGCTTGGCTTCCCTTACGGTCTTGCTCTCGACTCGGCCGGCGACCTGTACATCGCGGACGAGACTGAAAACCGGATTCGCAAGGTGACCGTCGCGACCGGCAAGATATCGACCGTTGCCGGCGACGGGGCTGGCGCGGCCATCGGGGCAAACGATCTTTGCTCCGTCGCGGTGGATGGCATCGCGGCAACCAGTTCTGGCTTGTGCCTCCCAAGCGCTGTGGCAGTCGACGCCTCCGGCAACCTGTATATCGCGGACTACGGCAACAATCGGATTCGGAAAGTGACCGCCTCTACCGGGATTATCTCGACCATTGCAGGACCGAGCAACGGCTATGCCGGGGACGGCGGGTTAGCCGTGAATGCCGCTCTGAACTATCCTGTCGGTGTTGCAGTGGATAGCGGCGGGAATGTCTATATTGCGGACACCAGCAACTGCGCCGTCCGCAAGATCGAGGTTTCCACCGGAGTGATCACGTCGTTGACCGGAACACCGAATGGAAATGGATCCCGCGGGACCAACTGCCCCAATGGGCCTGGCGGCATCTCGCTCGATGGAACCCTGGCCACCGCGGCCCAGGTCGGCCGCACCCATGCCATCGCGGTGGATGGCGGCGGCAATGTGTTTTTTTCAGATTCCGACGCCAATGTAGTGCACTTGATCGACGCTGCGGAGCATAAGCTTTATACGGTCGCGGGCATCAACTTTGACCAATCGAATTCCTACGAGCAATGGGGCGAAAGTTATCTGCTCGCGGTGACTCCGAATCCCGGGCCGGGCAATTATCAGTGGCTTGACGATGCCAGCGGCGTCGCAGTCGATACCCACGCGGCCTCACCCACCTATGGCGACGTGATCTTCGGCGATGCGTCCGACGACCTGGTATACAAGGTAACTCGAGCCGGCCTGACGCCTGGCGCAGTGCCTTCGATCACCCCTGCATTCACAACCGCCGCGATGCCGACTGCAATCACCATCACGCCGGGCGTGACAGGCTCAACCATCTACTACACCACCGATGGCAGTGTGCCCACGACCGGATCCGCCAAGTACACAGCGCCCTTCACGTTGTCGAAGTCGGCCATCGTCACCGCGTTTGCCACTGTCACGGGAGAGTCAAACTCGCAGGCCACCATCGACATCTTCCTCGATGCGCCGGAGGCGGGGATCCACCCGGCGACCGAGGGCGTAGCTGGCGCAACCGCGGTAACCATCTCCGACGCCTCCACGGGCGGAACGATTTACTACACCACCGACGGGAGCGATCCCCAATTCAATGCGGCCGCGAAGAGATACACCGCCGGGTTCTCAGTGACTCCCACTTCCACGGCTCCCGTGACGGTAAGCGCGGCGTTCTACACCGCCGTGACAGACTTCGCAGGCAATGTTTGGCCCGCGTGGAGCTCGATCACTTCGGCAACCTATAAGCTGGCAACCAAGCCTGCGGTGACCACGACGGCTGCGTCCAGCATCGCCGCCTCCGGCGCGACCCTGAATGGAACCCTCAACCCCGACGGCGGCGCAACGCAGTTCTGGTTCCTCTACGGAACCGCCAGCCCGCCGACAACTGCGACCGCCAAGACCACTTACGCCGGCACAGGCCCCATCGCTTTCAACCTGACCGGCCTGAGGGCAAGTACGAAGTATTACTTTCAGGCGGTCGCATCGAACGTGGCTGGAACAACCACCGCGGCCACAATCGATAATTTCACGACCATCGCCGCTACCGGCGTCAAGAGATGATTGGCATGCATACGGCCCGGCGATGCGCTACATCTCCGGGCCTTTTTCTTTTGCGAATCTCCGCGCACTCTGCGAATGCGGCCGTTGCTGAATCGCAACTTCGATCGATTCGCGGGTGAGTCGATTTGCACGATGCAGGCGCATAGCCGGACACTGGGTGGGTCATGTGCAAAGCCCGCGCTCTCGCGCCAGTTTTCCTCGCCGGCCTATTGGCATCGATGCCTGCCGCAGCGGCTTCTCATCTGGTTACCGGGAACGGATTCGGTTTTGCGGTGGTGCAGCCGGACACGGGCAGCGTGACAAAATTTTATGCGCATCCGTACAGCTTCGTCGGGCCCGAAAGTGCGAACCCCCTCAGCGAGGGCGTGGAGACCGCGAATTTCATCAAGGAGTTGAGCTGGCGTGAAGTCGGCGAAGAGGCTTCTTCGTTGCAAGGCGCATCCGCCGACTATGAGAATCAATCGCAGGTGATCCAGGTTCGCAGGGCCGATGGCGCGGGGGTTGCGTTCATGCCCTTCGGTCTGCGCCAAACGGCGCTTGTGGTGAGCTGGGAACCCGCGGCTGGTTCGGCGCGGCGAGGCGGCTGGCATGTGGAGTGGAGCCGGCCTGTCATTTCGCAGCGGGTGGTGCATGTGGCAGGCGTGGAGATGCGGCTGCTGAGGTTCAATGGCATCGACGAGGCGCTGCTGCTGATTCCGCTCGGCGGCAAGCTGGGCAGTGCGGAGCAGCCGCTCGCAGGCAGCCGCGCGTGGGCGCTGATTTCAAATGAGAGCGACAACGGCGCGGAGCACGCGGCTGCCGAGTTCAACCGCTGGCGCGCGGGGCTGATGGCGCAGGCGCTGGCGAAGCGCGAGATCGCCGAGATGGAGCGCTGGCGCGTGACGCCGGCGGTGTACTTCAAGAGCGACGACGAGCGGCGCCTTTGGCGGCAGAGCGAGGTGATGCTGCGCATGGCGCAGAGCCGCGAGCCCAACCGCCCCGGACGCCACGGCAACGGCCTGATCGTCGCGTGCCTGCCCGACGGCGTCTACTTCACACCCTGGGTGCGCGACATGGCCTATGCGCTGGACGCGTTCGTGCGCATGGGGCACCGCAGCGAGGCGCGTGCGGGGCTGCTGGCCTATTTCAACGCGCAGCCCACGGGAAAGATGCGCGCGCAGACCGCGGGCGCGGATTATCAGATTTCAGTGGTGCGGTATTGGGGCGATGGGGCTGAGGAGCCTTTTTTCACGCAGGAGGGCGCGGCCAATATCGAGTTCGATGACTGGGGCCTGGCGCTGTGGGTGCTGGGCGATTACATGCGCAAGTATGACGATCCTGCTCTGCTCAAGCTGCCCACCTATCGCGGGCCGCTGTATGAGAGCGCCAGGGATTTCATCGTGAAGCCCCTGGTGAAGAACCTGGAGACGTATCGCGGCGGCGAGATAGTGACGGCCGACACGTCGATCTGGGAAGAGCACCAGAAGGATAAGAAGCACTTCGCGTGGTCGACGGCGCTGGCCATCGTCGGCCTGGGCTGCTTTGCCGATGT
>Ga0302324_100006726_pt1 | contig 24658 bp, 21 predicted proteins | sample Palsa_T0_1_FD_201949 | JGI IMG/M metagenome (GOLD analysis project Ga0302324, IMG submission 201949) | Peat permafrost microbial communities from Stordalen Mire near Abisko, Sweden - Palsa_T0_1 | ecosystem: Environmental > Terrestrial > Soil > Palsa > Peat permafrost | place: Sweden: Abisko... | reverse complement strand
CAACACCACATTGCCTGTCTTCCGAGCCACCCCCGGCAACGTCAGAATCTCCTCCATCGTCTGCGGGACCTTCCCCCCAAACCTCTCCGTAACCACCCGTCCCGCACCTTGAATTGACTTCGCCTTATTCCGAAAAAATCCAGTAGTCCGAATCAACCCCTCAAGCTCCGGCAGGGAAGCAGCAGCCATAGCCTTCGGCGTAGGAAACGCCTTGAACAACTTCGGAGTCACCAGGTTCACCCGAACATCCGTACACTGCGCGCTCAAAATCGTAGCAACCGTAAGCTCCCACGCATTCTTATGATTCAAAGCACAAACCACATCCGGATAGGCCTTCCGCAACGCCACCAGAATTGCCGCAACTCGCTCAGGCGCAGTTGGATTCGCTGCAACATTCTGTCGCGGGCCTCGCTTCTTTACCGCCGACTTGCCAACTCGCTGACTCGCTGTCTTGCTCATCCCAACCGGTCCAGCATCTCCATCGCCTGCATCCGCACACAGCTGAAGATCGGAAAGTCCTTCAGCGTATACAAACTGATCTCCGTATCGCGCAACGCCTCCACCAGCGCCAGAAAGTCCTCCGGAAAATTCGTCTCAAACGCCACCGTAAACTCCTGGTCGTCGATGCCGAACGAATACGCCGTGTTGATCTTCACCCGCGGATACATCAGGCCCACACGAATATGTTCTTTCATCAACCGGTGCCGCTCCTCTGCCGGCAGCCGGTACCACGGCCGCGTCTTCCAGAACGGATAAATGAAGATGTACTTCTGCCCCCCGGGACGCAGCGCGCCGCGTCCTTCTCCCTCACTCTCATCATCGCGATCGATCTGATACTGCGAGCGTCGCGTCATCGCCAGAAAATTATGCGGCGTCGTCAGATATCCGCCTAGCGGCGTCGTCATCAACTCGCTCCGCATCTTGTTCAACTCATCCACCGCATACCCAATCGACCACACGCACATGTCCACATCGCCGCGTGTGCCGATCGTCGAATACGTAATAGACAAAAACTCCCCCGGCTTGTTCCACTTCGCCAGCACCGCCGCAAACGCAGCCTTGTGCTCAGCCTTCTCCTCAGCCGGAAGTCTTCGCCACTCCGGCATCACCTTGTAGAAGCTGAAACAGACAATCTGCTGCTTCACCGGAGCTTTCGACGGATCATGCGGTGCAGCCCCATAGCTGCTCGCCGGTCGACCAGCGGTTGGCCCTGCGGATGGAGTGATGGAAGAAGAGGCTTCGGCTACAACGGGCGCAACTACGGTATCGGACATAAAAAGTCTCCAGGGCCGTCAATCCAATGACGACGCCATCCTTCCATGCTAGCGCATCATCGCCCATCGCCCACCCCGGTATACTGCAACAGCCATGTCCGAAAAACTCATCGCAATTCTGGTTGGCTTTATCATCAGCGGAGGCTATGCCAGCGTCGTCCTTCTCATGGCGATCCAATCCGCCTGTATTCCTATTCCCTCTGAAGTAATCATGCCGCTCGCAGGCTATGCCCTTGCCCACACACAACTGCAGCTCATCATCCTGGCAACCGTAGCATCGCTCGCCTCCAACCTCGGTTCCATCCCTGCCTACTGGGTCGGCGCACGGGGCGGTCGCCCCATGGTTGAGCGCTACGGCAGCTTTATGCTTCTCAGTCGACGCGACCTGGACCTCGTCGACCACTTCTTCGCTCGCTACGGCTCCATCACCGTACTCATCGGACGCATGCTGCCGATCGTCCGCACCTTCATCGCCTTTCCCGCAGGTGTCGCGAAGATGAACCAGCTCCGCTTCCACATCTACACCTTCCTCGGCTCCTGGCCCTGGTGTTACGTGCTGGCCTACATCGGCATGCGGCTCGGCGCAAGCTGGAACACCAACCCGCGCTTCAAAGAGATATTCCACCGCTTCCACCTCGGCGTCGAAATCATCATCCTCACTGGAGCCATCTGGTTCATCTCCTCCCACTGGAAGAACCGCATTCGCACCGAAACCACAGCCAGCTAGCCCAGGACAGGCTTTAACCCTATTTGCACCTCTGCTTCAACGTGAGCGATACTTAAATGTCCGCCTAACGGAATATCGAACCATAGAAGGGTACTGCTCAGAATGTCTACACCCGGAGCCGCTACGCAAGCCGCGGCCAGCATCAAGCCTGCAACAGGAAAACTAGGCGTCATGATTCCCGGTATGGGAGCCGTCGCCACCACACTCATCGCCGGCGTTGAAGCCGTCCGCCGTGGCCTCGCCAAACCCATCGGCTCCATCTCCCAGATGGGCCACATTCGCCTCGGCAAGCGTACCGACGGCCGTAGCCCTCTCATCAAAGACTTCGCCCCCATCGCCCACCTCGACGACATCGTCTTCACCGGCTGGGATATCTTCGGCGGCAACCTCTACGATGCCGCCAAGACCGCACAGGTACTCGACCGCGACCAGCTCGAACAAATCCGTCCCTTCCTCGAATCCATCGAGCCCATGCCCGCCGTCTTCGACCAGCACTACGTCAAGCGCCTCACCGCAAAGAAGAGCAAGACCGGCAAGAACAAGTGCGACCTCGCCAACCAGATCCGCAACGACATCGCCGCGTTCAAAACCAAGACCGATCGTCAGGTCATGATCTGGTGCGGTTCGACCGAAATCTTCATCGAGCCCTCCGCCGTTCATCAGACGCTGGAAGCCTTCGAGAAGGGCCTCGTCGAAGACGATCCCAACATTGCTCCCTCGATGCTCTACGCCTGGGCCGCCCTCAAAGAAGGCATCCCCTTCATCAACGGCGCGCCCAACCTCACCGTCGACATTCCTGCGCTCAACGAGCTATCCCGCAAGATGAACTCACCCATCTGCGGCAAGGACTACAAGACCGGCCAGACCTTCATCAAGACCGTTCTAGCGCCTGCCTTTAAGACACGCATGCTTGGCGTCAGTGGCTGGTACTCCACTAACATCCTCGGCAACCGCGACGGCGAGGTCCTCGACGACCCCGAGTCCTTCAAGACCAAAGAGGAGTCCAAGCTCGGCGTCCTCGACGTCATCTTCCAGCCCGATCTCTACCCCGACCTCTACAAGGATCTTTACCACAAGGTTCGCATCAACTATTACCCGCCACGCGGTGATAACAAAGAGGGTTGGGATAACATCGACATCTTCGGCTGGCTCGGCTATCCGATGCAGCTCAAGGTGGACTTCCTCTGCCGCGACTCCATCCTCGCCGCTCCTCTCGCCCTCGACCTGATCCTCTTCATGGACCTCGCAGCCCGCACGCCATCACTCCGCGGCCTCGGCATTCAGGAGTGGCTCAGCTTCTACTTCAAAGCTCCCGACAGCGCCCCCGGCGTCTACCCCGAGCACGACCTCTTCATTCAATCGATGAAGTTAAAAAACACCCTCCGTCACATCATGGGCGAAGACCTCATCACCCACCTCGGCCTCGACTACTACGGCGAGTAGCCAGGCAAGTCACAAACAGAAGACCATCGGCGGTTGCAAATAAATTGCAGCCGCCGTATTTCTTTAAACAGAAAGTGATTACATTCGGGTGTTCGCAAAGAAACTTTAGAAATCACGTTGTTGGATCACCCTAATCGAAAGCCATAACAAGAGAATCGCTACTGAACAGAATGCCGCAGCGTGCAGCAAGGGGAATTGTCCACTTAGGAGACCTGTACGCCTCTGGAGATATTCAGACCCCACCATGAATGTCCAAGGACTGTAAGGGTTGAGCCTTTCAGCTTTCAGCGCGTTAATCAACAAGACTGAAATCCCGATGCCGACAACAGGGGCTGTATATTGACCTTCTACTATAGAAGAGATCAGGACTGCGAGCGCGACAAACACTATCCCGCCACTCCACAAGAGAAACACATGAAAACATATTTGAGAAATGGGATATGTCTTGCTGGCTGAGCCAAAAACAAAAAGCATTACGAGCCACGGCACTACTGTCAGTACAAACGCTTGAGCTAACCCCATGACGATGCGCACTGACATCAGATGAAACCGGCTCACTGGCAGTGTGAGGGTAAAGGACGACGTGCCAACCGCGTGCTCCTGCAACAGGCCGCCCATCATCAGCAAAATAACGGACAGTATCCAGACAAAGGCAAGAACCCCATGGATTGCATGAAGCAAGTAGAAAGGACTTATGACTTCTCTGGAGGATGGAATCAGTTTGCTAAACTCAACTATCCAAGTCGAGCAGAGCGCTGTACATCCAACAATCGCTATGATGAATCGCGAACGGGTCTCGAGCCACGCCTTATACCAAAGCATCTTCAGATCTCCTTCACTGTTTCCATGAAAATATCTCGTAGGCCGATTGGTACGACTTCAATCGAGCTGGCACGGAGCTAGTTTGCCCTCTCGACGACCAACTCCGCGTCTCCGCTGACAACAACCCTCATCTGTCGGCCTTCCGTCCGGACACTTTCGACACTCGGCATTCGAATGTCGGACTCATCGGGAAGAACTGGAAACACGAGGTCGATCTGTCTATAGGAGTGACGCATTCCATCAAGGGAAGCATCAAGTGCCAAACATCCTTTGTGGAGAATGCAAACGTGGTCCGCGATGCGTTCGACCTCGGGAATTTGATGCGATGAAAAGAAGACGGTGGTGCCTTCACTGCACAGTGCAACAAGGTTCTCAAGCATCTGCTCAATTCCAATTGGATCAAGTCCCTCGCTGGGCTCGTCCAGAATAAGTAGCTCCGGCCTACGTGCGAACGCCAGCAAGAGAGCCAACTTTGTTCGCATCCCCTTAGAGAGCGACTTGATCCTTCGGTCGAGGGGAAGCTCATATGTATTTAGGAGTTTCCGTTCAATTTCGGCTCGCCAGTCAGGGTAAAAGGACTTTGTGAACCCAATCATCTGTTCGACTGTCATGTAATCGTAGAGTTGCTTGTTCTCACTCACATAGGCAACTTTTCGACGTAGCAATACGCTGTCAGCCGCATCGTTGATATTCTTTCCCAATACTTGGCCTGCTCCGCTATTGGGTCGAATCATACCCAACAGCAGCTTGATCGTTGTGCTCTTGCCAGCACCGTTCAGACCGAGAAAGGCAGTAATTTGATGGGGTTTGATCGACAGATTGACGCCGCGAACGGCTTCGACACGACCATACGATTTGTAGAGCTCGCTTGTCTCAATCACCGGAATACTTGTCATCGTTTGCTCATCACCACAGCAGGTTGAAATAACTCCGCTTCGACAACCCGGCGAATTTCGTCGTCATTGAGTCCCATCTCCCGCAGGCCTTCGATGAGCTTCCGGACTTGGCCGTGTGCCTCATGAACACGGCCTATCTGAGAACGTGTGCTTCGTTTTACAGAAACGAATGCACCGGAGCCTTGGCGCAGTTCTAACAGTCCTTCATGTTCAAGCTCTGAATAGGCTTTTACGACAGTGTTAGGGCTCACCACAAGCTCTTCTGCCAAGGTTCGAATGCCGGGCAATTGGTCGCCATGTTGCAAAGCTCCACTTTCCACGGCATGACGAATCTGCTGCATCAATTGCAGATAGAGTGGTTGTCCGGCTATGGGTGACAGTCTGAATAGCATCGAAAAATTAACTGTACTGGTGTATGGATACAGTAATATACAAAAACTGTCAATTGACACATCTTCGTAGCGGGTTTTTCGGATACCTGCTACCTGTTTAGATATACCCGTGCAGACGAATATTGGCCTATGCTCATAATCGGCAGATCGGCGAGCATGAGCACTACTTTCGACCAAATAGCTCCAGTCGACGCAGAGTCGCATTCGTATTGAACCTGTAGCGGATTATTCCCGAATGACGGTCCATTCAGAAACTGTTCCAGCTACGATACGATTCACTAGGAATGCTGCCATCCCTTAATCCCGTCCAAACCCAACCCCGAATCCTCCGCACCTACACCGCTCTCCATAGTCTGCGCTCAGACCGGAACGGCGACTGGGGTGGCGCGCTCATCATCGCCTGCGGTCTGAACCCACAGGGTGCAGCCCTGGCTCTAGCCTCGAACATCGCAGGTGCAGTCTGCCTCAATATCGAAGACGATCCCACAGCTCTCAAAGAAGCCATCCGCTCCGGCTGCTGCGACTTCATCGTCAACACCCTCGACGAAGCCCTACGCGCCATGAAGAACGAAGTGAGAAAACATCTGCCCCTCTCGGTCGGGCTTCAGGGCAATCCCACCCTCATCTTGCAGGAGCTCCTTGAACGCGGCGTCAGCCCGCAGCTCTTCACCGATCTGACGCACAATCCAGACCATCTCGAAGCCATACTGCGCTTCAAAGCCTCCGGTACCCTCATCGTCAACTTCGACACAAACCGCTCCGTCGAAGAAGAAGAGGGAATCCTAAACGCCGACGCTCTCATCGAAGCCTTCGTCCACCCCCGGCGGTGGCATCTCGACAGTTTTCTCTTCGACACCCCCGCAGCCCTGCGAACGTTCGATACCTACGCAATGTCACTGATCCCTGAAGACGACTCGCTCCGCCGCCGATGGCTCCTGTCTGCCCCCAGAATCCTCCACCGCGAGCGCCCCATCCACCGCGCCTTTTGGGTCACCGAAGACGACAGGGAACTGCTTCAGCAAAAGCTGAATCCGACTCCACACGCCAATAGCCAAAAATCTTAGCCTGCACCAGTAAGTACAAGCCTAAGTTATCCGCTTTGAAGACTTTGCCGCGTTTTGCCCGGGGGGAGGGGTCTACTCTGCCACTTCCATCAGCTTCGCCCACAACACCTTCGTCCCCGCATCCGTCTTCGCCGACACCGGCAGAATCTCCTCCACCTCATGCGCCTTCTTCAACGCAGCAATCGACTTCCCCAGCTCGTTATTCGACAGCCGATCGGCCTTCGTCCCAACGACGAGATACGGCCGCTGCGTCTGCTTGAAATAGGTAATCAATTGAGTATCGCTCTCCTGCGGCGGAATATTCGTATCCACCAGACAAATACACAGCGCCAGCGTCTCCCGTTCGGCCAGATACGGCTCAATAAACGACGGCCACTCCGCAGAGATAGACTTCGAGATCTTCGCATACCCATACCCCGGCAGATCGGCGAAGATCAGAGTTGGCTTAACCTTCATCTTGTCGCCGGCGCCTTCATGCAGCGCAAAAAAATTGATCGCCCGTGTGCGCCCCGGAGTGGAAGACGTGTGCGCCTGCTTCGAACCAAGCAGCGAATTAATCAGAGAAGATTTGCCAACATTGGACCGTCCGAGAAACGCCACCTCGGGTGTCCCGTAGGTCTTCGCGTCGGAAGGGAAGTGAGCGACATCGGTCGCAGACAAGAGAAAGACAGGATTCAGCCGCATCAGTCCAGTCTACCGCCACCAGCCTCAGCGCCGAGCACGCGGATCCGTAACATCATTACTAAAAGAACAGCACCTGCCCTGAAGCTGAGAGCAGGTGCTGCAGTCCTATCGCTGTTCGGACGTTCTATTTGGGTTGAACCGTGATCGTCACAGGAGCCCGTAGACGAAAGGTAACCCTCGACTCCGACTGAATCACGACATCCTTGTTCCCAGTAAAGGCCGCGCCGGCTGTTCCCGCGCCCGCTCCAAGCAGCCCGCCGATCAAAGCACCCTTGCCGCCGCCAGCCAGGCCGCCAATCAGAGCGCCTCCACCTGCGCCGCCCCCGATAAAGCCGGCTGACCGTTTCCCCTTACCCGCCTGTGCTTTTTCGTACTCGGTCACACTTACCGGCGTTCCCGCAATCGAAGTCAGCTCAATTCCCAAAGCGCCAGCGCCTTTGAATCGACCTCGTCCCTTAGCCGCTATCACCGTCCCGGCCACACGCGTACCGCGTGAGAAGAGCGTTGCGCCGCCCGAGCTGCGTACAGACTCCGCAAGCACGCCGGTAAACCTGTCTCCCACCTCATTGTGGCTCGCGCTCAACTGCTCCGTGATCGTCACTGTCACAGGAGTACCAACCGGAGCCGTCAGCTTCTGTGGAGGCGGTGGTGGTGGCGCAACAGCCTCGGCAGGCGCGGGAGGTGGCCCCTGAACCGCGGGAGCTGAAGCAGCCTCAGGAGCAGGCGCTGTTGCCGGGGTGCTCGGCGCTGCGGAGGTTGCCGGCGGCGGAGCAGCCTGCGACGTCGAGCCATCGGAGTTCGGCACAGGAGTCGGCTGGGCTGGTGCCGGCGCTTTTTTGCATCCACCAAGAACAAGCGCTGCGGAAAGAGCTATGGTTGCCGCAAAAGAAAAGGACTTAACACTCATGGTTGCCTCCAGGTACATCACGATTGTTTATCGAAGAATGTACCCGGATAGACTACTCGATCACCGTGACGGGCCGCCAAAATTTTGAACGAGACTTGCGGCCACCACCACAAAATCTCCCTTGACCAGCCTACAACGCCCGCTAGGTTCGCCCTACCCATCAAATCGTGACGCAAGAGGGAGAATTGCAAGTCTATATTTACTAACTGATTGTAGGTCAATAGTTATAAGCATTTCTCTTTCAAGGGTTAGCTAGAGGGAAACACAAGGCACAACGATCCCACTTCTCGAAAGGTACAAGTCAGGGGTTCAGAGAATCTGCGAATACTCAGGAAACAGGGTCCGTAGGATAATCTCGCCGTGCTTCGTTCAGAACCTGTGGGAGACTCTATTCCAGCGCTGTAGCAAAGACAATTAACATGATGACCCAAAAGTGCCATCAGTAATTTCACAAAAGATGCGTATGCTCCATGATGTGCTTAGAAAGCTCTAATTGTGGTTGCCGAAAGTATTCTCACGGGAGCAGTTACTCATGCGAGCGAGACGTTTAGGCAAGGGATGTGCTGTATGTTCCAAGGAACTCTTACATCAGACCCGTCTGTGTTTGTATCCCACAGAACCATCGTGTCGTCGTCAAAAATCTCTTTTCTTGTCAGCGCTTCTTGTCGCCACGGCAACAGTTTCGTATAGCAACAGCTAAATAACCCTTCGGAGGGAATTCACATGGTAGGCAATAATCTCCCCCAGCTAACTGGCACAAAGCGCAACCTGCTCGTCTTGCTGGCTGCAGGTGCTTTGTTCACGTCTGGCTGCTCAAATATGGTGTCAACTGCTCCTGGTTCAAATCTGGTTAGTAACGCTAAATCCATTGGCGGCAAGGTGCATGGGGGCAGTCAGCCCGTCTCTGGCGCTACTGTTAAGCTCTACTATGCTGGCCAAACCTCTGCTCCCACGGAGGCTGCGACTACCATAAGCGGCGCTGACGGATCCTTTAGCTTCTCCAACAGCGGAACTACGGATCAGAAAGAGAGCGGCAATATCTATTCCTGCCCGAGCAAAAGCGATCCATTGGTCTACGTGGTCGCTAGAGGCGGTAACACTCTTGGTGACGGCAACGCCAGTGAAAGCAACACTGCAGCTGCATTTATTGGCGTCTACGGCGACTGCAGTTTGCTCTCCAGCTCCAACTTCATCACCTTGAACGAGGTGACCACCGTCGCCACGATGCTCGCAGTCCAGCAATACTACGACCCAGCATTCGAGGGACTCGCTGCAGATGGTACCGGTGCAGCGAAGATCGCCATCGACAACACCGTTGCCACGATTGCCAATTTGGCCAACGTGATTGCCGGTGTCGCGAACCAGTCGACAAGCATCCCGGGCATCCACGGTCTCACAGTCGCAGTGACTGCGACTCCGGAGACATCCAAGATCAATCTGATGGCCAACATTCTCACCTCCTGCGTCAATAACGCATCTTCTTCCGCAGCCAATTGCACGGCACTCTTCTCTAGTGCGGTTCCTCCTGGCTCCAATGTGACCAATCACAACGGAGAAAACTTTGCTCAGGCTACGGATGTCATGCAGGCGCTCTACTACATGCTCATAAATCCGACCAGCGGCGGCTCATCCAATTTGGCGAGTCTCTTCGCGCTTGCCGGAGGTAATGCTGCAGCCTTCCAGCCAGCCCTCGCTGTGAAGCCGTCGGACTGGACCGTCGCCATCAGCTACAGTAGCCCCGACGTCTGTGCCAATGGAGGCGCTCTGCTAGGAACACCGAGCGCGCTAAGCATCGACTTTGATGGAGACGTTTGGATTGGAAACGGACAGACGACGAACGGCAATGTCGTAGAGCTGACCAGCAGCGGTGTAGCAGCGACCTGCAACTCGTTCGGCTCCGGCGCTACCGCTGCACCAAGCGCTGTGTTTATCGATAGTGCAGGGCAATTCGGGGGCGCGGGCAACATCTGGTCGGCCTTGAGCGGCTCCACCACACTTACCCGTTACAACCCGAACAGCGGAGTCTCTCTGGCGTTCACTGCACCAGGTCCGGTCTTGGCGATCGCTGGCGATGGCCCAGGGAATATCTATATCACCATTCCCGGGGGTCTTTACGTGATCACTGCTGCGAACGCAACATCTTCGACGGCATCACTACCCACTCTCGTATCGGTTCTTGTGACGAACGCTACCTCTCTCATGCCCGGCCTGGCCGGAGATCTTTGGGCCTCATCGGGAACCTCAGCGATCCAGCACATAGTGCCATCGATTACAACACCTGTAACGTATACCGTCACTCCGTACACTGCCCCCGCAAACACCCAAGGCATAGTAGTGGCCAATTCAACCCCTTCCAGCGTCTTTGTCTCCTCCATCGCGCCTGGGAACAGCATCAGTTATTTCGCCAACATTGGAGACACTGGCTATCTGCTGCAGAGCAATTGGCCGGCAACCGCTCCTCTGGGCGGCATCAACCAGCCGACTGCTATCGCAATCGATGGTGCCGCCAATATTTGGTCCGCCAACTCCACTGCCAACACCAACCCTGCCTTCGCCTCCGATCCTACGGCCTCGCCCACGCTGTTCGGCGTGAGTGAACTCAGCTCCAGCGCAGTTCCACTTTCACCCGATACAGCATCCGGCGGCTTCCAGAAGTCCGCAAGCTACCTCAACGGAAGTAGCAGCATCATCATCGACCAGTCCGGTAACGTCTGGATCGCTGGTGGAGCAGCTGGCAGCAACTTCATTACCGAGATCGTCGGTGCAGGCGTTCCGATCTACCAACCCTACGCGCTCGGTCTTCAAACCGGTCGGTTCCAGATCAACCCTTAAGGAAAGTTACTTTACCGCAACCGCGAAAGGCCCCGGGAGCATCTCCCGGGGCCTTCGTCATCTCTGTTGCAATTCATCTTGGTTCAGCAGTCACAATCCCTCAAAATCACATTCACCTGACTCTACTGATCCGCCAGGTTGAAGACGCGGTCCATCACCACCCACCAGCCCTTCGGCCCAGACTGCGGCAGCTGCTTTTGAAACCCGCGCATGAGTGTCTCCCACTCATGCACCTTTGTATTCACCGCATCGGCAGCCGCCTTGGCCGATAGGGAAAACGTATCGGTCACATCCATAATCATGAACATCCGCGTTCCAAGTAGATAGATCTCCATCTCCAGCACACCCGCCTCAATCAAGCTGTCCCTGATCTCTGGCCATATCTTGACGTGATACCGCTTGTACTCCGAAATTCCGGTCTCGTCATCCTTCAAGTCCAATGTCAAACAGTATCGGGGCATCTTTCCTCCACATTTTCTTTATAGTTCATCATCAAGAAATCATCCCTTCCGTCACAATTATTCAAGTAGATTAGAACTAGCTTGCATCACTTTCACAGATCGAACTCGATTCATCGTCCCACCATTGCATTTGAAAAAAACACCTCATGGGTACGCAGAGCCTCACTCACCCTCATCGCCGCACATGCGCTCCATTTCGGATCGCCTATCTGCTCATGTTTTATATATTTTGCGGACTTTCCATCCCTCAGACCATAGCCCAAACAGCCGTCTCCGCAACGACAGTTCCGCTTCTCCTCCCTTCGGCAATCGTCTTCGATCCTGCAGGAAATTTCTACATAGCCGAGACCGCCAACCACGTCATCCGCAAGGTAGACACTACCGGTAACATCACCATCATCGCTGGCATCGGTACGCAAGGATTCTCCAGCGCGTCCGGGCCTGCCTCTGCTGCCCGACTGGACTCCCCGCAAGGTCTCGCTCTCGACACAGCCAACAACCTCTACATCGCAGACACACACAACCACGTCATCCGAAGGCTCAGCCTCTCCACCGGCATTCTCACTACTATCGCCGGCACTGGCGCTCCGGGCTTCTCCGGTGATAATGGACCCGGCATCAGCGCTCAGTTCGACCTTCCCACCGCTCTTGCGCTCGACGCTCAAAATAATCTCTACCTCACCGACACCGGCAACCATCGCATCCGCCGCATCGCCGCGGCCACCGGCCTAATCACCACCATCGCTGGCAATGGCAACCAGGGCTTCTCCGGCGACAACGGCCCAGCCACCGCGGCCTCCATCGATTCGCCCACTGGCCTCGCGCTCGACTCTGCGAACAACCTCTACTTAGCCGACACCCACAACCACCGCATCCGCCGCATCGCCGCGGCCACCGGCCTCATCACCACACTCGCCGGCACAGGCTCCCTCGGCTACTTCGGCGACAACGCCCAGGCAGCGAGCGCCACTCTCGCCCTGCCCCACGGCCTAACAATTGACGCGGCCGGGAACCTCTACCTCGCCGACACTGACAACAACCGCATCCGCCGCATCGACGCCATCACCGGCATCATCACCACAGTCGCTGGCAACGGCACCCAGGGTTTCTCCGGCGACAATGGCCCAGCGGTCGCTGCCGCGCTCGACACACCCCGCGACGCGACACTCTCGCCAGCAGCACGCCTCACCCTCGCCGATACCGGCAACCAGCGCATCCGTCAGCTCGAAGCTCAGCCCAACTCCGCCACCAACATCCAGACCATCGCCGGCCTTGGCCTCACCACTCCCGGAGCCCTTACCCTCACCGCCCCTTCGGTCATCGCCTACGGTACCGGCTTCATCACCGCCGCTCTTGCCACCGGCACGCCCGCCACCGGCCTCATCACCTTCCTCGATGCCTCCGCCGCTACAACAACGCTCGCAGCCGTGCCTCTTGCCACCTCCCCCGCAAACCCGACAGCAGTATTCAATACTTCAACCCTCCCCGTCGGCCTCTACAACATCATCGCCACCTATGCTGGTGATCAGTCCCACTCCTCCGCCCAAACCCCATCCTTCGCCCTCACCATCACTCCCCGCCAACTCATCGCAAGCCTCGCCCCCATCACCTTGCTCTACGGACAACCTGTTCCCAGCATCACTGGAACGCTCACCGGTCTGCTCCCACAAGATGCGTCCAGCTTTACCGTGACCTTCGCTACAACAGCAACTATGCTCTCCCCGGCAGGCACCTATCCCTTCACTCCCGCCGTTAGTGGCACCGCGGCAGGGAACTACGCCCTCACCATCACGCCACCCAACCTGACGATCAACCCAGCTCCCACCCAGATCACCCTGACCGACCTCCTCGCCACCAGCACCTCCCTCGCACCTGGAGCGTCCGTCACGTTCACCACCCACGTCGCAACCACCACAGCCGGTCAACCCACCGGAACCGTTACTCTACTCGACGGCACAGCCCCGCTCCTTACCTCGCCAGTCTTGCCCTCCGGAGACTCTACCTTCACCACCAGCTCTCTCGCCCAGGGCGCTCACACACTCACCGCGTTCTACAGTGGAGACGTCAACTTCACGCATAGCACTTCCATACCTGCACTGGTCAGTATTGGCATCGGCACCCCCCCCACCGCAGACTTTGTTCTCAGCGCCACTGGTGTCACCTCCCAGACCATCGTCTCCGGCAGCTCTGCCAGCTACACCTTCTCCGTCCAGTTCCAGGGAAACCTCGCCAGCCCAATTACGCTCGCGGCAACTGGCCTTCCCAACCTGTCGACCGTCTCTTTCAATCCAGCCTACCTGCCGCCTGGCGCCGCGCCTAACTTCATGCTCACCGTTACCACGCCCAATACGACCGCGTACCGGCACGACCGCGCACCGGCAATCTACTGGGCTTTGCTTCTATCTCCGGCAGCCGGTCTAGCCCTTCGCTCACGCAACCCCCGCAGCAAAATAAATCTCCTGGCCTTCACACTCGTCGGCCTCGCCCTGACTCTGTGTTCCGGCTGCGGAGACCGAATCAACACCGCCAACCTGGCCGCAGCCCCGCTGAAAACCTACACCATCACTGTCACTGGAACCGCCACCACACCCGCAGGCAGCAACCTGCAGCACTCTGCCACCGTCTCTCTCATTCTCCAGGCAGCAAACTGATACCGGTGAAAGAAGTCGCCTTACAAAAACCTCTGGAGTGTTTCAAAAATCAATAAAACACATAACGAAAGATGTCATCGTAAGCTGGACCGAAAAAACCAGCGTCAAGCCCACCTTCTCTGAAGTTGCTTTAACCTGGCCCCAATAATCGCAGCAGAAAAAACACCACCACCCCCACGAAGAACACCAGCGCCATCTTAATCCCGGGCTCTCGATTCACCTCCGGCACTAGATCTGTCGCCGCAACGTAGATCGTCACCCCTGCCGAAAGTGGCAAGCCCATCCGCACCCAACTCGGTTCAAGGTTAATCACGAGCACCCCAAGCACCGTCATCGCACCTAGAAACAGCGCCGAATTCAACGCCGCCGCCGGCCCCCGCCCACCCGCCAGCATCACGCTCGCCATGGTAAAGCCCTCGGGGATCTTGTGCAAAAACACAGCGAAGAACAGAATCCATCCCAGCCAGTGCGACAACACAAACCCCGATCCAATCGCCACCCCATCGAAGAAGGTATGTGTCGCCAAACCCAGCAATACGGAGTAGCTCGTCTTCGCGGAAAGAAATTCATGATGGTGCGTCTCTTCGCCAAAGTGGAAGTGAGGCACCAGCGAGTGTTCCAGCAGATGCACGCCGCAGTACCCCGCTAGGATCAGCAGCGGAGCCCACCGTGGATTCACATGCATTCCTTCGGGCACCATCTCCAGCACGGCTGCCGCCAGCATAAAACCCGCGCCCAGAGCGACAAAATAACGCAGTGCCCGCGCCGAAGGCGACCGTCGCACCAGCAAAAAACCGCCCAGATAATCGGCCAGCCCAGCCACCAGCCCTAGCGTCAGGCTCAACCAAAGCGCCGACACAGCTAACCGCAATGGCGAGCATTCAGCGCATCGCCATCTTTCTCGGAGCACGAACACTTCCGGTCTTCGATCCCACTCCCCGCGTCCGTCAAAGCCACAGACATCGAAGGTCTCCCCATCTCAGGCAGAGCCATCATTTCAGTCTTCATGTTCTTACAATTTTACCCGTCTCCACCGACTGCGACTCACGCGACAGTACAAACACCACCCCGAGTCCGCAAAACAAAACGAACCCCTCGACCCGCTCCGACACAACATGCAGCCGCTCGAAGTCCACTCGTCCAGTATTGTCCAGCGCAGCCGTCTCCACCACTCCCCCTGCCAGCGCCCGGTCCACCTCCATCGCCGGCAGGAGATGGAACTGCGAATATGCCGTTCCTGCCAGCATCAGCGCCGTCAACGTTAGTTGGATCGCAAACCCAATCCGCGCCTGCGCCGCAGCCCTAAGCCAAAGCAGAGCCGTCGCTATGCAAAATACGCCGCCACCCACCAGCCCCATCCAGTGAAGCACACGAAGCGTCCCCCCCACCACCAGCCCTGCCTCATGCGCGCTCGAAAGCCGATGAAACGCCACCGGCGCCACCACAAAAGCAAAGAAGGCTAGCCCACCCACCCACGCCACCATTGCAAACAATCGCAGAGCCCGCAAAAAAGTCTGCATGCTAAACGTGGTCCCGTCCAATCAACCGTTGAATCCGATCCTTCATCGGCGGATGTGTCGCAAATAAGCCCCCAAACCCTCCACTCCCCAGTAGCGGAGCCACAATAAACAGATGTGCCGTCGATGGCGAAGCCTGCATGGGTATCCTCTTCGAATAGTCCTCCAGCTTCTGCAACGCTCGCGCCAAAGCATAGGGGTTGCCCGTAGTCGCAGCGCCCGTCGCATCCGCCTCATACTCCCGCGACCGCGAGATCGCCAGTTGAATCAACGAAGCAGCGATCGGCGCCAGAATAATCATGAACAACCCACCAATCCCTCCGCCGCCCCGCCTGTCTCGCCCACCGCCGCCAGACCCGCCAAACAGCGAAGCCCAGTATCCCATCCGCGCCACCATTGTGATCGCTCCAGCCAACGTCGCTGCAATCGAGCTGGTCAGAATATCTCGATTCTTCACATGTCCCAGCTCATGCGCCAGCACACCCTCCAGCTCCTCATCATCCAGCAGTTGCAGAATCCCATGGGTCACAGCCACCGAAGCGTGTTGTGGATTCCGTCCCGTAGCAAATGCGTTCGGCGACTCCGTCGGCAGCACATAGATCTTCGGCATCGGCAGCCCCTGCTTCGCCGTCAGACGCTCAACTGCCGCGTACGCCCGCGGCAGTTGCTCCCGTGTCACCGGCTGCGCGTTGTACATCTTCAGTGCAAGCTTGTCCGAGAAGAAGTAAGTGCCGAAGTTGAACGCTACCGAAATGACAAACGCCAACACCATTCCATTCCATCCACCAACGCGGTCTCCGATAATGATCAGAAACACCGTCAGCGTCACCAGCAATAGCGTTGATTTAAACGTATTCATTCTTCAGTCCCTCATATCGCCGGTCCTGCGACGTTGGACGCATCTACCCCGCGTTCGCCGCGCAACAGCGCCCGCCGCAGCACAACCTCCAGCGCCGCCTTCTGTTCAAGATACTCTTGCTCAGTTAGCCTTCCCTGCAATCTATCCGTCTCCAGCGTAAACAACTCTTCCTTCATCGCCGCCAGCAGGGAACCGGATCCAGCAGCGAAGTCTCCCGCTGCAACCGCTCGTCCCCCCGGAGCACTCCCCGCCCTCTGGTTCCCTGTCAACATGAAGCCCGCGCCCGCGGCCATCACCAGCCCCAGCCCACCCAGAATCCACCACTTGTACTTGGCCCAGGGATCGTTAGTACCCTCTGGATCAAGCGGAACTCCCAACCCACCCCCGGGACGTGTATCGGTCGCTGCCGTTCCCGCCGCCGCGCCACCGCCCCCGCCTGCAGAAGCATCCGGCCCACCCTGACCCCAAGTCGTAGCAGCCTCCGTATCTCGAGGCATCTGCCCAATCCCCGAAACCGTAAAGTCCAGCGGCTGTGAAGGAGCCACATTGCGAGCCACGTAGGTCTGTGCCGTTGTCTCTTCGGTCACCGCCGAGTAAGGCGTCGCCCCCCCCCCGGCGAACGTCATACTCTTCGGCATCATCACTGCAATGGTGTCCGTCGGCATCCCCACCCGTGGCGAAAACTTCAAGCTCCCGCTATAAGGTAGCCGGTACGTAAGTTGAAACCGTGTCTCGCCCGGCCTGATCGGGAAGATGAACGCATAGTGGTTTGGATCTCCCAGCGGCGTGGGCGTCGCCTGCACCGGCATTCCGCCCGGCGCGAGCGCGGCAGACCCTTCCACCACCGCACCCGGCGGAAGGTAAAACTCAAACGGCCGGTCACTGAACTGCGTCAAAGGAGGGTTCGATTCGTTCTTTACAAAAAAGTTTTCGACGACATGCAGCGCCTTGCCGCTTGCGTCCGTCTGGATGCGCATCACATCCGCCTCGCCGCTTACACCCTTCACCTTCGCCGCGGCATTGTATACGTCAACCTCCACCGATTGCGTCCCCGAAGGCGCTGGTCGAAAGTAGTTCGCCTTATCATGCGTCACCCGCACCAGGTGCAGACCCTGATCCGGCACATCCAGCGTAAAGCGCCCGTGCGAATCAGTCTTCGTCCGCGCAGCTTCCTGCATCCCCTGCTGCAGACGAATCAACACCACATCATCTCCCGCCGCAGGTCGGTTCGTCGTCTTATTTGTAACCACGCCGGTGATCGATTCGCCGAGCCCAAAGCAGGAAAATGCCGCCACCATTGCAGCAGCCACAACAACACGTCGGAGGGAAGAGAGTAAAAAGGTCACACATCAAGTTTACGTCAAAGTCCAGGCCACAATGTTCTACTGCAACAAGCTCGACGATTTGCCCTTACAGCCCAGTTCAACCAGGAACTTCAGCTTAGTTTCCACTGATCACCGATGGTTTTGATCCAGACTCCGCCTGTTTTGCCCACGCAGCCAGGTCCTCCTTCGACCGGATCTTCTGCGACAACAATGTATCAAGCAACCTTCGCGTATTCAAAGCAGCAAAGGGTGCATCGATGCGAGCCCCAGTGCGTTGCTCAGACAGCTTCACAATGTAGGCTGGCCGGTCATCGAACTCCCCACCTCGACTGGCGATCTGCTCCTCTTTCGTCCACTCGGGCGTATGCCTCCAAAATAGCTCGGTGCGCCAGGAATGGTCCGCCATAATAACGATCGTAGATGCATCCCACTGGCCGCTCTGCACAAGCTTCGCTCGAATGTGGCCTAGTACCTTATCGGTAAGCGCAAGATTATCGATGTAGCTGGAATGCCTCAATGCAAACTTATCTGTCCTTCGGTCGTAGATTCCTTCTGGATGAGGGATCGGTAAATGAAGAAGAGCAAACCCGATCGTCTGGTCGTCCAGTATTCGGTCTGCAGCATCCGCAAGGGCCACATAGTCGGAAATATGCTGTTTCGCATAGATATCAGTCAGCTTGGGAATCTGCAGGTAGGAAGGTCCAAAACGATAACCTGGCATGCCTCCGAAAAAAAGCTTCCACGGCTCCATCAAATTTGATTGCAGCTTCGCTCCTGGCACCATTGTGTTTTGGGCAGAGGAATCGTACGTCCAGAAACAATGGTCCAGAACGTCCGGCAGAATGCGGCAGTAAGGGTTGTACCAACCCGCGACCGCCGTACTGTACCCCAGATTCAGCGCGTCTTGAAAAACACTGTTATGTTGGTCAAACCATTGCCAGGCCTCACTATTTGGGTTGTGTAGGGATAGCCGCCTCCCATCCGATGAGGAGCGATTAGCGTCTACTGGCTCTCCCGTCATTAAAGAGGGTAAAACCTGTGCTGTATAGATCCCTGCCGGAATCGTGTGTGTGACTATTGTTGACTGCGCGGCCAGTGCGTCGAACGATGGAAGTTGAAGGCCAGGGAACCGCCGTTCATACACCTGTTGATAGGAGAGTTCATCAAACAGAATCCAGATGACCCGTGGCCTTCCAGCCTGCGCTGTTTGACCATGTACTGCGTGGTGTAGGGGCAACTCCGCATTCAGCGAGCGTGCCTGCCAACCGAACCATGCGTACTGACACAGAATCACAACTCCGCTGATAGCGGAGAACAAAAACAGCGTCGATGCAAACCTTTCGATTTGTTCAAATCTTTTTTCGAACTTCGGTCGCCATAGTGCTGGCGAAAGCAGAAGAGCGGCCAGCGCTATGCCCAATAACGCAAAACTCAGCAAATGAGGTGGCTTCGTGTTTGTCAGATAGGTCGCGTTTTTTAGTGCCATCCACGGCGTAAAACCGATCATCCCTGACCATATCGCCACGCGCACCTTGCCAGTTGCGAACATCAGCACCAGCGTCAGTAGCAGCCAAAAGGCACAGAAGTCGAGGATCGGAGGCACGAAGAGTTGGAAGGGCGAGCCGCTCCAGTGATAAACCGCGTCGTGCTTCGAAGTGACCAGCGGACCTATGAGCCAAAGCAAATAGATCGAGGTGACTCCCAGCGCGACGCCGGTGGTTTTGAGCAATTTTCTTAATATGGGAGTCATCTAGTGTGAAAGACGCGATTATGTTCTCAGTTGTTGCAATCTGTTAAATAAACTAACTTGAAGCACCTTGGTAATCCGGTGTTTATCCCGCGCAACCGCGAATCATTTTAGTAAAACACAAAACATCCTAAGCGTTCGTTCGCCGCCCAAAGTCACCGCGCGCATTCAGCATCTCCATCTCCGCGATCACACGAGCAGCCTCATCCTCCAGCCCAGTTCGTTGCTCCGCATAATCCTGCTCCGGATACTTTCCAGACATGAATTCGAAGTTCAGGTCCCGCAGGTTTTCGTAGATGACATCTTTCCGCTCCCGCAGATAGTCCACCCGTGTCTTGTCCGCCTGAACAAACGGATTCTTCTCCGGCCAGAACATGAACACGAACAACCCGAACGTCAGAAACACACCCGCAATCATGCCCATTAGTACTCCGTCTCCCGTCGAATCCGCTCACGCAACTCATCCGCGCCCACTCCACCGGAAGCCCTCATCGGCGACTGTTGTGATGAACGCAGCGTCCACATCCGAATCAAAAATCCAGTCCCAATCGTCGCCAGAAAAAACACTGACATGGGCGCAATCCAGGCCACATTATCGAACCCGCCGCGAATCGGAGCCGCCAGCACGGTAGCCCCATACTTCGCCGCAAACCAGTTGAAGATGGAAGTGTTCGATCCGCCACCATCGATCTGAGCGTGAAGCTCTCCAATCATCACGGGCGAGACAGGGCACCCGACATGGTTGCACTCCAGCAACACCTGCCCGCACCCGCAGGTGCAGATCATCTCGTGCCCCACCTTGTTGAATCGCGCCTCAGGATCTGCCCCAAGCATCACCAACATCAGCAGGCAAACCATGCCGCCCTGCACCCATCGCCGCAAACGAAGCCTAAACATGATGAACCTCAGCCTCCACCACCTGCGACTCCGCCAAGGCTCGTGCAGCCGTCCGCGTCATATTCGGCACCAGAGCCAGGAACGTCCCAAACACCACAATCCCTACTCCAATCCAGATCCAGTTCATCAGCGGATTCAAAAACACCTTGATGATCGGCTTGTCTGTATCCGGGTTGCGCCCTTCATAGATCACATACAGGTCGCTTGCCAGCGTCGAGTGCAGCGCTACCATCGTCGACGAGGTCTGGCTCGCAATATAAAAACGCTTCTCCGGTGTAAGCTGCGTAATCTTCTTGTTGCCTCGAAACACATCCAGCAGTGCATACTCCGTATCGAAGTTTTTATTGCTGTCCTGCGTATAGCTCTGGCACACGAGCCGGTACTGCCCCAGTGTTACCGTATCGCCGAAGCCCATCTCCTGTTCACGCGACTGGTTGAACGCTCCACCTGCGATCCCGATGAACATCACCACGATTCCAAAGTGAACCACATATCCGCCATACCGCCGCGTATTGCGCCGCATCAGTAGCACCGTCGAACTTAACAGATTCTTCCCTGTCTGCGTCCGCACCACCGAAGCCCCGCGTAGAAACTCAGCCGCAATCGCCGTAATCACCCCAGCCGCTAGCGTAAACGTCACCAGCGAAAACAGCGTAGCCTGCCAGTCATCGCCAGCCTGCCACGGCCTCACTCCCACAGCCAGCAGCACCGCCAGCGCCACAACCATCGCAATCGATGGCAGAACAAAGTTCTTTCGAATCGACCGCAGCGACGTCGAACGCCAGGCCAGCAGTGGCCCGATCCCCGTCAAAAACAGCAGGAACAGCCCAATCGGCAGGTTCACGCGGTTATAAAACGGTGCGCCCATCGTGACCTTTGTTCCCTGGACATACTCGCTCAGCACCGGAAACAGTGTTCCCCAAAGCACAGTAAAGCAGGCCGCCAGCAGAATCAGATTATTGAACAGAAAGCTAGACTCGCGCGACACCAGCGACTCCAGCTTGTTCTCCGACTTCAAATGGTCCTTCTGCTTGAAGAACGTAAACAGGCATACCGCAAACACAATCAGGATGAACCCATAGAACCAGTCGCCGATCGCCGACTGCGCGAACGCATGCACTGAACTTACAATCCCCGACCGCGTCAGCAGCGTCCCCAGAATCGTCAGCATGAACGTCGAGAAGATGAGCCATACATTCCAGCTCTTCATCATCCCGCGCTTCTCCTGCATCATCACCGAGTGCAGAAACGCCGTCCCCGTCAGCCACGGCATCAGGCTCGCATTCTCCACGGGGTCCCATCCCCAATATCCGCCCCAACCCAGCACGCTATACGCCCAGTGCGCGCCCATGAAGATCCCGCAGGTCAAAAACAGCCACGTCACCATCGTCCAGCGCCGCGTAATGTGAATCCACTTCTCCCCCGGATACCGCATCATCAGCGCGCCCAGAGCAAACGCAAACGGGACGGAAAACCCGACATAGCCCAGGTACAGCAGCGGCGGATGCATCACCATCTCCGGATACTGCAGCAGCGGATTCAACCCAAACCCATCCGTAGCCACCGGCCCCGGCTGAATCGCAAATGGCGGTGCCGCGAAGTTCAGCAGCAGCAAAAAGAACACCTGAATTCCTGCCAAAATCACCGAAGCAAACGCCGACAGCCGCACATCCACCTTATGCCGCATCCGCAGCACAAACCCATACGCCGAGAGCAGCCACGCCCACAACAGCAGCGAGCCCTCCTGTCCTGACCACAGCGCAGAAAACTTGTAAGCCGTATTCAGGTCGCGATTCGTATGGTGCAGAATGTACGACACCGAGTAGTCGTTGGTAAACGAGGCCCACACCAACGCAAACGCCGCGCAACTCAGCGCCACAAAACTGGAGATCCCGGCCCGCCGCGCCGTCTCGCCCAGTCGTCCGGTGCCCCCGTCAATGTTGACCGCCAGGGCCCCTCTCGATCGCCACAGGGCGATGCCTCCCACCACCAATGTGTAGACGCTCAGGGCCAGCGCAAGCAGCAGAGTAAAACTACCGAACTCCGGCATAGGGTGCAATTGCATTCCCTATTCTCTCAAGCGCCGCCCATAACAGCAATAAAGCTCGGCAATAAGGCATCGTTTACCGCACAGGCTATCGGATAGTTGGTGCAGCCGTATCCGCCTGCTGCGCCTGCAGCAGACTATGCACGCTCGCCAGTAACATCTCCGGCAGCAAAGGCTTCAGCCGAAAGGTCACACTCAACCCGGTATAGTCATCCTCGGCCTCTTCCAGCCCGCTGATCACCATTACCGGAAGCGTTGGATGCGTCTTCCGCAACGCCTTCACAAAGGCCGCCCCACTCATCTCCGGCATCAGGTGGTCGGTAATTACCAGCCCGATCTCGGCAGGGTACTCGCCGCTTTGAATCTGCTCCAACGCCCGCACAGGGTTCAGCGCCGCAATCACGAAGTATCCTGCGCGCTTCAGAATCGTCTGGCGGGTCGCAGCCTGAACGGCATTATCGTCGATAAGAAGAATAGTCGCTGTCATTCGTAGGTTTGCCGCTCCAAGGAGAAAAAATACAGCAAGTGTTCATCCTGATCTTTCACCTTCCGTTGAGCGAGCAAACAACTCCGGAGAAGATTTGGATCGTTAGCTGAGATGCGTAATTGTCATATTGTGCCGCCCAACCATGCAAAATTCCTCGCACTCCAAACAGCCTTCTCGGGTTCATACGCGAAACCAGCAAACCCAAGCCGGCTCATCCCGTTCAGGGTATTGCATATAAACTCTCTAAAAGCCCGCAACTCGTTAATACAACCCGAATCATAAATGTGAGGGCCACTGTGAATCTTTCCATCATCGACTGGCTCATCATGCTGGTCTACTTTGTCTTCGTTCTGGGCATAGGCTTCGCCCTCAAGCGCTACATGCGCACCTCGAACGACTTTTTTCTCGCCGGGCGGTCCATCCCCGCATGGGTATGCGGCCTCGCTTTCATCTCCGCCAACCTCGGTGCGCAGGAGGTTATCGGCATGGGAGCCTCCGGCGCGAAGTATGGCATCATCACTAGCCACTTCTACTGGATAGGCGCCATTCCAGCCATGGTCTTCGTCGGCATCTTTATGATGCCCTTCTACTATGGCTCCAAAGCCCGCTCTGTCCCCGAATACCTTCGCATGCGCTTCGACGAGAAGACTCGCGCCCTCAACGCCTTCTCCTTCGCCATCATGACCGTCCTCAGCTCCGGCATCTCCATGTACGCCATGGCGCTGCTCATCCAGACCCTTGGCCTCCTCCACGGCGTCATCCCAGATCAATACATCTTCCACGTCTCTATCTTCCTCTCTGCGGCCATCGTCCTCGGCTACATCTTTCTTGGCGGCCTCACCAGCGCCATCTACAACGAGGTCCTGCAGTTCTTTCTCATAGTCGCCGGCTTCGCTCCTCTCGTTTGGATCGGCCTCCGAAATGTCGGTGGATGGCAGGGTATCAAGCGAACCCTACCCTCCACCATGACCCATTCGTGGAAGGGAATGGCCCATGCCTCCACAAACTCCCTCGGCGTCGAATGGGTCGGCCTTGCCATGGGACTCGGCTTCGTCCTCAGCTTCGGTTATTGGTGCACCGACTTCCTCGTTATCCAGCGCGCCCTGGCCGCCGACTCCGAGGTCTCCTCCCGCCGCGTCCCTCTCATTGCCGCAATCCCCAAGATGTTCTTTCCCTTCCTGGTCATCCTTCCTGGCCTCATAGCCGTCACCGTCACCTCGCACATGGCCAACGGTGCTCCTGCACCCGCGCACTACGCCACCACCGCGCCCGACGGCCGCCCTCTCCCACTCGACGAGGCCCACCCCCACGGCATCATCCCGCTCAAAACCGACCCCGTCAGCGGGCAGCCAGTCCTGGACAGCAATGGCGCTCCGGTCTACAACTACGACCTCGCCATCCCCGTCATGCTCCTCCATTTCTTCCCCACAGGAATCCTCGGTCTCGGCCTCACCGCTCTTCTCGCCAGCTTCATGTCCGGAATGGCCGGCAACGTCACTGCGTTCAACACCGTCTGGACCTACGACATCTACCAGGCCTACATCAACAAGAAGGGAACTGACGCCCACTACCTCTGGATGGGCCGCATGGCCACCATCGGCGGCGTCTTACTCTCAATCGGGGCAG
>Ga0302324_100006723_pt1 | contig 24661 bp, 22 predicted proteins | sample Palsa_T0_1_FD_201949 | JGI IMG/M metagenome (GOLD analysis project Ga0302324, IMG submission 201949) | Peat permafrost microbial communities from Stordalen Mire near Abisko, Sweden - Palsa_T0_1 | ecosystem: Environmental > Terrestrial > Soil > Palsa > Peat permafrost | place: Sweden: Abisko... | reverse complement strand
CCGCCGTCGGCGAGCGCACGATCGAGCCGCCATTTTCCGTCAGCGGCGAATCAAGGCGCCAAAACGGACCGAGCTGGTTGGCGTCGGTCTCGGTTTGCCCGTGGTCCCCATTGTTGAGCAGGCAAATGAGCGCCGAGAAACCGAGCGTACCGGACATCAGCACCGCTTCGTTGTGATTCTCGGTGGTGTGTTTGCCGAGCGCCACAATATACGGGATGGCCGCGTGGAATTCCTCCTCGGTTAATTTAACTTCGCGGGCGAAGTCGTGCAGGCGGCGGACGAACGCTCCCATGATCTCGCGAAACCGCGGGTTCGGCGCGCGGGCGAGCTCAATCAGGACCGCTTTGGTGACATCCGCTTCATTCCCAATAATCATCTACCGCTCCCGCAACATGCCTCGGCCGCCGTCGGCGCTGCCGTCTATAGGAGTATGGCTTCGCCGCGACTTTAAGGGCAAGGGCGCTGCAGCTCGACGCCCACTCACATCAGACCGAGCTCACGCAATTCGCGCCGCATTTTTTCCGGCATGGCGGCGGCGCCAGGCGCCGCCTTGGCTAAGTCGCGGGGCGCGTCTTTCGCGATGAGATAGCGCCAGCCTTGAAATGCCCGGTGCGGCCGCAGCTCGACCAGCACCACCTTCGGCTCAAGCGCCAGCGCGCAGCGCCCGACCCCGTCCTTGTCGCGGAACGGCCGGACGTCGAGGATGCGCTGGCGGCAGGCGATTTCGCCGCGGATCACCCAATAGAGGGAACCGCCGTCGGTAAGCTCGTCCGCCCGCTTCGGCACCATCCGCGTGCGATGGATGTGCTCGTGCTTTCCGGTACGTTTAGCCCTGCGCTTTTGCCTGATCCAATCCTCGAGGTCGCCGACGGAATCACAGCCGACGCAGAGCTTTATGATATGAAGCGCCATAGGCGTTACTTACCCTGGCTTGTCCGGCGTAATCACCAAAATCTTCGCGGCCTCCACAACTTGCGCGCCCTCTCCGACCGCTACTTCCGTCACAATTCCGGCGATCGGCGCGCGAAGCGTATGTTCCATTTTCATTGCCTCGATCACGGCGAGGCGTTGCCCCGGCGCTACGGGATCGCCGAGGCGAACGAAGAGGCCAAGGAGCTTGCCGTGCATCGGTGCTCGCACCGTGCCGTCTCCGCCGGTCGATTGGGCGACGGCGGCGGAAAAGTCTTGCAGGCAAACCCGCGTCTGCCGGCCGGAACACACCACATAGACTTCGCCATTCGACACGAACACCTTCGCGTCGGCGGCCGGCGCCTTGCCGTCGACCGAGACTTTCACGCCGTCTTTGCTATAGGTGACGCTCGCATCCTTGGCTTCGCCGTCGACCGCAATCGGCACCGTGAGCGAGCGGATTCCTGAGAACTGAAATCCGTCGGTTGCCGCCCAGGGTGAATCGTCGACTGCTTCATCGTCCCCCATGGCCGCCTGTCGATGATCGAGCGTCAGCAGCCGAGCGACGCCGAGCGCCGCCGCGGCACCGTCGATGCCCTTCCGGGGCACGGCGCCCAGCGCAGCAAGATTGCGATCGATGTAACCGGTATCGAAATGACCTTGGCGAAACTCGGATGACGCGCACAAAGCCCGGAGAAATGCCACGTTGTTGCGTACACCGGCGACCAATGTCTCATCGAGCGCACGCGTCATTCGGTCAAACGCGGCTTCGCGCGTTTCGGCGTGGACAATGAGCTTGGCGATCATGGCGTCGTAGAACGGGCTGACCTCACCCCCCGCCTCTACCCCGCTGTCGACGCGAATGCCGCAAGGTAGCTCAAGTCCGACAATCTTGCCGGTCGACGGCAAAAATTCGTTTTCCGGATCTTCCGCATAAACGCGTGCCTCAACCGCATGGCCCTTGAAGCGAATTTCCGACTGCGACATCGGTAGCCGCTCGCCGGCGGCAACACGGAATTGCCAAGCGACGAGATCAAGCCCGGTAACTTCCTCGGTCACCGGATGCTCGACTTGCAGCCGCGTATTCATTTCGATGAACCAGAAGCCGTCTTCCCGCAGTCCGCGGCTGCCGTCGGCGACGAACTCAACGGTACCCGCGCCGGCGTAACCAACGGCGCGCGCCGCCTCGACGGCGGCAGCGCCCATTTTCGCGCGCAGGCGCTCGGTCATTCCGGGCGCGGGGGTTTCCTCAATCACTTTCTGGTGGCGTCGCTGCAGCGAGCAATCCCGCTCGCCGAGATGGATCACGTTGCCATGGGCGTCGGCGAAGACCTGAATCTCAATATGGCGAGGCGCGCTCGCATATTTCTCGATGAGCACGCGGCTTGAGCCAAACGCCGATGCGGTTTCGCGGACCGCGGCCGCGAGGGCGTCGGCAAAGTCGGCGCCTTGATCGACCCGGCGCATGCCGCGCCCGCCGCCACCGGCGGCAGGCTTGATCAAAACCGGATATCCGATCGCATCGGCCTGCTCTTTGAGAAACGCTGGCTCTTGTCGTTCGCCATGATAACCGGGGACGACCGGCACGGCCGCTTTTTGCATCAAGGTCTTGGCGTGATCTTTTAATCCCATGGCGCGGATGGCCGCCGGCGGGGGGCCGACAAATACCAACCCCGCTAGCGCACAGGCCTCGGCAAAATCGGCGCTTTCGGACAGAAATCCGTATCCTGGATGGACGCATTCCGCGTCCGCCAGTTTCGCCGCCTCGATGATCCGCTCAATGGAAAGATAGCTCTCCCGCGGCTCGGCGCCGCCGATGAAGTAGCTTTCGTCGCACAATCGCCGATGCAGGGCGTGCGCGTCGGCGGCCGAATAGACCGCGATCGTTCGCATACCAAGACGTTTCGCGGTGCGGGCAATCCGGCAAGCGATCTCGCCGCGATTGGCAATGAGGACTGACTTAAACATTGCGATGAAGTGGGGGTGGCCGCAAACAGCGTCAATTCATTGCGTCCGCACCGCGGAGTTTGCGGATTGCGACGGCGGCGCAACCTGCATCGGCGCGTTCGCCGACGAGGCAGTCGGACTGGAGGTTCCGGGCGTGGGCGGGACCGGTTCGGGCCAGATCGGCTCAGTCGGCCCGGCATTCGCAGCCGCCGGTGGGGAAGGCGCTTGGGGCGAAGCGGCGTTCGCCGCGGTCTTGCGCGCACGCCGAGGTCCCGGCGACGTTGCTTGCTGAGAATTTGGATTGGCCGCCGCCGCGGCCGCTACTCCGGGCAACACGGGGCCGCTCGGCTCGGGATTCATAATACTGACCGGCGGAATAGAAGCGGCAGTTGGAAAATCAATGTTGACCATTTTGTGCGGCGGCGGTGCGTTCTGTTGACCGGCATCGGCGACGGGGCCGTCGGGCGTCTTCGCCCAAATGTCCGCGTAATGCTCGACGTAACGGTCGAAGGTCTGGACGCTGAGGTTCGCGCGCACGCGCGCCGAATCGTCAAGGAGCGCAAGCGTCTTGCAGTCCCGGCCGGTGCAGCCATCGCGCGCAGCCAACACGTGCGCCAAGAATCCAAAGCGGTCCGCTTCAAGAGTGCGCCGCAACGGCTTCACCAGGTCGTCAATGTTCGCGGCGCCGCGTTTGCCGTAAGCGAGCACGGCTGCGAGTAACTCGAGCCGGTCTGCGACGAAGGCCGTTGCCGCGGCCACATTTGCGGGCGACATGAACAACACCTTCTCGCACGCGGCCCCGACCGCCTCCCCCGACAACGGATCGAGGCAGGCCAGCGCAGAGCCGGAAGCGAGCGCTTGCGCATTTAATTGCTCGGCCCGAAGTTCGAGCGATCGCCGCTCCGAATCGCGCTCGGCCGAAGGCGTCGAGTCAAGGAGGGCCCAGGCCATTACCGCACCGAGGCCGGCACCGAGAATAACGAATCCCGCGCGCAACCCGCGACCGATAACGTATTGCGGCAGCAGATAGGCAAGCAAATAAAAGCTGATGAGAAAAATCGCGGATCCGACGGCGAGCCACAATCTCAGTGCCGATGTGCCGATCTCGCCGTCAGCGCCGAACATAGATCAACCCCGCTAGGGTACGGCAGATTGGCCGAGAATCCGCAGAATTATGACTGACGGACGGGAAAGATGCCAGTCGCATTCCGCGAGCTGCGGCCACGCGACAATCGCGCGATGCTGGACGTAACGGCCCGCTTAATGATCGTGTTCGAGCTGGCTTTCTTTTGCCACGCGCTCAAATGCTTCGCCGGGATTTTTGATCCGATATTGATAATCGTCGCCATCGGACGGCAACAGCTTGACCACCTTGTAGGTGCCGCTCGCGCCAGGACGGCTAATCGGACTGGATGTGTACAAAACCGTCTGGCCGACCCGGAATTTGTGCGCCCGCAGCAGCGGCGTGCGTACGGCGATCTGCGACGGCACTGTCACTGTGATGGCCGCGATAGCTCCGCCGTTTTTTGGCTCAGCCTTGCCGGGAGTCCGCCGCGAAACTGCCGCTTTACGAACACGGGCCCCGGCGGGTTCCCTCACCGCGCGACCCTTTACTGAACGCTTGTTCATGGAACAACACTATATCTACGATCCGCCCCTTAAGCAAAAAATATAGTATCAGAAAATCGATTTCGCGACGTCTAGTTTGCGTGAATGATTAAGATGGAAAAGGCCTTTATATTCAGGCGCCTGTCACCCGCACTTGCATTTAACCCATAATCGGGAAATCAGGCCTGACGACGCCAGATGCCCTTTTCGTCGGATTGCCAATAGGTCACGTCCAATTCCGCGGCTTTGGCCTTGCTCCAATGCGCCCGGGCCGCTTCCACGGCCTCACTGTCCTCACCGTCAAAAATCAGAACGACACGCTCATAGGCCGCAGCGTCAGCAGGCATGCCGGCTCCTTCGATGAGAAACCGCACGGCGGCATTGTTGGGATTTTTCTCATCGATGGTCAGCAAGATCGGATGTTCGCTTGCCTCCGTATCCCGCCAAGTTCCGTGCGGCAGAAACGAGTCGTCGCGCCAGGTCCAAAGGTGAGCGTCAAGCGCCTCCACGCGCTCTTCGGTCATGCCTTGGACCACGACGCGCCAGCCGCGCTCGAGCGATTTATGCAGGAGCGAAGGCAGGACCTGTTCGGGAGTCTGCCCCTTCAGATGATAGAAGAGAATTTCAGTCACGATAACGGCACGTGATTGGCGGCGAGGATCACCGCTCGTAATAATCTTCGCTCAGGCGATCGAGCAAGCGCACGCCCCACCCGGCGCTCCAGCTCTTGTTGATCTCGTTTTGCGGCGAACCGAGCGCAGTCCCGGCAATATCCAAATGGGCCCAGGGCGTTTCACCGACGAACCGCTTAAGAAACTGCGCGGCGGTAATCGAACCGCCGTAGCGGCCGCCGGTGTTCTTCATATCGGCAAATTTCGAGTCGATGATCTTGTCGTATTCCGGTCCGAGCGGCATTCGCCAGACGCGCTCTCCGGTCGCCTCGCCGGCCTTGCTCAGGCGTTCGGCGAGCTTGTCGTCGTTGGCGAACAGCCCGGCATATTCTTGTCCAAGCGCAACCATGATCGCGCCGGTCAACGTAGCGAGATCGATCATGAAACGCGGCTTGAAACGCTTGTTGATGTAGTAAAGCACGTCGGCCAGCAGGAGACGGCCCTCGGCGTCGGTGTTGATGACTTCGATCGTCTGCCCGGACATGCTGATGACGATATCTCCCGGCCGTTGCGCCCGGCCGTCCGGCATATTCTCGACCAGCCCGATCGCGCCGACGGCGTTAACCTTGGCCTTGCGCGAGGCGAGAGCGTGGATCAGGCCGACCACACAAGCGGCCCCCGCCATGTCCCCTTTCATATCCTCCATGCCTTGCGCCGGCTTGATAGAAATGCCGCCTGAGTCGAAGCAGACGCCTTTGCCGATGAAAGCCACCGGGTCAGTCCCGCGCTTGCCGCCGTTCCAGCGCATGACGACGACTTTCGGTTCATGGGCGGAGCCTTGCGCGACGCCAAGCAAGGCGTTCATGCCGAGCTTCTTCATAGCCGGAACGTCAAGAACCTCGACGACCACGCCGAGTTTACGCAAGGCTGACGTTCGACGGGCAAACTCGGCGGGGTAGAGCACGTTTGCGGGCTCGTTAACGAGGTCGCGCGCCAGCACGACACCTTCGGCGAGACCTGAGCTGCGAGCCCACGCCTTGTCGGCGCCCGACGCGTTGGCGCAGGCGAAATTCACCTCCACGCGCGTGGCGCGTTCATCGTCTTCTTTCTTTTTGGTCTTGTACCGATCGAATGTATAAGCGCGCAGACGCGCCCCGAGCACGAGATCGGCAATCTGCTCGCCCTTGAGTGTGCCGGACGCAAACTCGGCCACAATGGTCGCTTGCGGCGCCCCTTTCCGCAGCGCCCCCATGGCAATGCCGCCAAGCTTGACCAGATCGCGGTCCTTCAGGTCGCGCTCTTTGCCCGTACCGATCACCACCAAACGCGGCAGGTTGAGGCCAACAGGGGCGAGGATGTCGAGTATGGAGCCGTTCTTTGCGGTGAAGCGGTCGGCCGACGCCGCCCGGCGGAAAAGATCGCTGATCGGCGAAAGAAGGCGCTGCGTTTTTGGGCCAAACTTCAGCCCTTCTCCGCAGAACACAATGAGAACACCACGGGGGCGCTCAAATCCAGCAAAGCCGACTTTGAGGGTAACAGGCATTGAAAATCCCTTTTGGCCAAAAGCGCTCCGGCCGCCCATATGGACCCGGACCAAGGCCCTGTGCAAATCCCTCTCCCCCTTGGAATTTGGGCGTGATTGCACAGCCAGGCGTGGATAGATTCTCTTAACCCTGAGCAATCCTTAGCATAGGGATTTCAACGGCTTTGCCTTGGCAGGGCCATTTTGTGAAAGCATCAATTGCGGGGATTGGGAACTCGGCTGCGCGGGTGTTACGCGGTCGGGGCGGCCTTAGGGCCCGTCAGCGGGGATGTCGAGTCCGATGGGGTCGGTTTGCCGGTATGTTTCTGGCACCGATTTGGGTGCGTTCGCGATCAGCCGCGTCGGCCAGATCGCCCCGAAGGGTCGGGCGCGGAGGGTTCCGGCGGCCGCGCTCGAGGGGCGCCGAGGGGCGGCTGGATGATTGCCAATACGCTGGCTCGATACTTCGGGGCGCGTTTTTTCAGAGCCGTCCTCGGCACGTTTGCCGGCGTCGTCGCGCTCGCCGCAATGATCGATTACCTCGAACTGCTGCGGCGGGCGTCGGACTGGCCCAAAGCCACCACACTTCTCCTTGCGGAGATCTCGGCATTTCGGGTTCCGCAGCTGTCGGAGCGCATTCTGCCATTTGCCGTTCTGGTTGGCGGGATGTCCTGTTACCTGACCTTATCGCGCAGGCTCGAGCTCGTGGTGGCGCGCGCGGCCGGCGTATCCGCTTGGCAATTTGTCGCCCCCTCAATGATTGTGGCGTTCGTTTTCGGCGTCGTCGCCACCACGCTCTACAACCCGCTCGCCGCGGTTATGCACGAGCGCTCGAAACGTCTCGAATCGGAAATGATGGGCGAGGTTCCGACGTCGGCACTGCAGGAAAGCATAGGCGGCTTCTGGGTTCGCCAACGCAGCGACGACGGCGCCGACATCATTAACGCCACCTCTAGCCGCGAGCAGGGATCGCGGCTAGGCGGCGTAAGCGTGTACGCATTTGACGGGGACGGCAACTTCAAGAATCGGATCGAGGCGAAGAGTGCCACGCTCAATGACGGATATTGGCAACTTGAAGAGGCACGCATTTATGCGGGCGGCAAACCCCCGGTAACCGAAAATAGCTACCGCTTGCCGACGAACCTGACGCTGGAGCAGGTAAGAGAAAGCTTCGCGACGCCCGAGACCGTGCCGTTCTGGAAGCTGCGGTCCTACATCGAACTGGCCGATCGAGCCGGATTAAGCGGGGCGGGCTATCGTCTGCAATACCAGCAATTGCTGTCGCGTCCCTTTCTGCTCACCGCAATGGTCCTGCTCGCCGCTTCGGTAAGTTTGCGGCTATTCCGCTTCGGCGGTGTACAGAAGATGGTGCTCAGCGGAATCGCCGCCGGCTTCACCTTGTTCGTTTTGTCGAAGTTCACGGAAGATATGAGCAAAGCCGATCTCCTGTCTCCAGTGCTGGCAGCGTGGATTCCCGTGGTTGTCGGCAGTCTCACCGGATTTGTTGTGCTGTTGCACCAGGAGGACGGCTAGTGACGCGTCCGCCTGTCCGCGTGCAGGTATTGTTTGGTCGTCGAGCCTTTCCCGCGCTGCGCATCGCGGCTGCGGCGGCGCTGTTGGCGTGCTTCGCCGGCTGTTTGTTGCCGTCATCGCCGGCGTCGGCGCAAGGCGTCAGCAGCGTCAGCAGTCTGTTGCGCTTTCCGCAGAGACCGACGCCGGCGCCGGCGCCGGCGCAACCCCCCGACGCGCCGATGCTCGTGCAGGCCGACCAAATCAAATACGATTACACCAACAACACGGTCGCCGCCGTCGGCAACGTCCAGATCTATTTCAACGGCTCTACCATTGAGGCCGACGAGGTCATCTACGATCAAAAAACCAAACGTTTGCAAGCGCGCGGCAACGCCCGGATCACAGAGGCCGACGGCAAGATCACTTACGGCCAGTTCATCGATCTGACGCAGGATTACCGCGACGGCTTTGTCGATTCCCTGCGACTCGAGACAGCCACCGATACCCGCTTCGCCGCAACTCGCGCGGATCGCGTCGGCGGCAAATACACGGTCATGCAGAACGGCGTCTATACCGCCTGCGAACCGTGCAAGGACGATCCAAAAAAGCCGCCGCTCTGGCAGGTTCAGGCGGCGCGGATCGTGCACGACAACGACGAGAAGATGATTTATTTCGAGGATGCGAAGGTCGAGTTCTTCGGCGTGCCGCTCCTCTATTTCCCATTCATGTCGGCGCCCGATCCGTCCGTGGCGCGCAAGAGCGGCGTTTTGTATCCGACCTTCACCTATGGCACCGCCTATGGAGTGGCCGCCGAGTTACCTTACTTTTGGGCGGTATCCCCGAGCGCCGACCTGACGGTTTCAACGATGCTCTCATCGGGTCAGGGACCGTTATTGCAGGGCGTATGGCGCCAGCGCCTGGAGGACGGCTCCTACTCCATCAAAGCAGCTGGGGTTTACCAGACCGATCCGGGCTATTTCGCCAACCGCGACGGCCCCGGCAGCCCGACCGCGGACGCATTCCGCGGCGCCGTCGAGACCGCCGGCCAATTTTCGCTGAACGACAAATGGGTATGGGGCTGGAACGGCCTCTTGATGACCGACAACCAATTCCTGTTCGACTACCAGCGTGCGGAATTTCTCTCCGGGTTCGATCCATTTCATTCCGGGATCGCCGCCGAAGGCGTGTCGCAAGTGTATCTCACCGGCTCCGGCGAGCGCAGCTACTTCGATATTCGCTCCATCTACTATTATGGATTCTCCGGACACGACGTTCAGGCGGAGATTCCCGTTATCGCGCCTGTTATCGACTACTCGAACGTCCTGCCGGGCTCATTTCTGGGTGGCGAACTCAGCTACAAATTCAACCTGACGAGCCTGACGCGGCAGCAGGCGGAATTCGACGCCATTACCCAGGCAGCCAACACCGGCAATCTGTGCGAGTCGCAAAACGCTGCGCTGATAACCAAGGGCAATTGCCTTTTGCGCGGCGTACCGGGAATGTATACCCGCTCCTCAGGTGAAGTTGATTGGCGGCGTACTTTCGTCACGGATGGCGGCATGATGATCACGCCGTTTGCCGGAGTCCGTGGCGACGTCGCGCAGCTCGACATCCAAAATCAGCCCGGCGTCTCAAATTATATCAATACCGGCGATAGCGAAGTCGCCCGCGCCATGCCCGATGTGGGGGTCGAGTATCGCTATCCGTTCGTCAACGTGCAGCCATGGGGTACGCAGACCATCGAACCGATCGCGCAACTCATCGTACGCCCGAACGAGACCCAGATCGGAAAACTCCCGAACGAAGACGCGCAAAGCGTCGTCTTCAGCGACAGCAATCTGTTCTCGATCGACAAATTCTCCGGATACGACCGCGTCGAGGGCGGTGGCCGGGTGAATGCCGGCTTCCAGTATACGGCTCAGGTCAATAATGCCGGCTATTTCAACGTTCTCTTTGGGCAATCGTATCAAATCTTCGGTTTGAATTCCTACGCTGCGACGGATCTCACCAACACCGGCCTTGAAAGCGGTCTGGACAAGACCTTCTCCGACTATGTCGGGCGGGTCATGTACCAGCCGAACGATGTCTTCTCCTTCACCGCGCGCGGCCGTTTCTCGTCGGGTGGATTTGATCCGGGTCTCGGACAGGATGTCGCTCCGTTTACGCCTCAGCGCCTTGAGTTTGAAACCCGCGCCAATTTCGATCGCTGGACGGTGCAGTTGATGTACGGCGACTATGCCCCGCAGCCCGAGATCGGTTTCTTGTTCCGCCGCGAAGAACTTCTCACCGGCGCCGCCGTCAAGGTCACGCAAAACTGGGTGGTACTCGGCTCGGTGCGGTACGATCTTGCGGTCAATCAGTTCGATCAGACCCGCTTTGGAATTGGCTATACGGACGACTGTCTGCTGGTATCGCTTAACTACATAACTTCCTACATCTATACCGGCACGACGCCGACGCCGAATAACACGGTCATGTTCCAAATCAGCTTGCGCACCTTGGGGCCCGACGTGCTCACGCCGATTTCTTCTACGGCGTTCTAATAGGCCCGGCCAAAGTGATAATATCGATTCCGAAGAAGTGGGTCGTTGACGGAATAACAGAAATGCCGCGTTTTGAAAGGAGGAATAAGCTGATGCCCAGGATCCCGCCGCACGCCAAACGAATCGCGCTCACCGCCGGCATTCTGGCGGCGGCGGTTATGTTGACGGCATCATCAGGGGCGCGCGCCCAGCAAGTCGTTGCGTTCGTCAACGGACAACCGATCACGACGCTCGACGTCGAGCATCGGAGCAAGTTCATTCAGCTCAGCTCGCATAAGCAGCCGACACGTAAGGAAGCGCTTGACAGCATCATCGACGAAATTTTGGAGATAGCCGAAGCCAAGCGATTCACCATCGAAATTTCCGATTCAGATGTGGAAAATAACTACAAAACTGTCGCCAAGCGCATGGGCATCGACGAACAGAAGCTGACGCAAATCCTGACGAGCGCCGGCGCCAGCGACGGCACTCTCAAGATGAGGCTACGAGCGCAAGCTGCATGGGGCGCTCTGGTTCGCGGCCGCTACAAGGCCAGCCTGGAAATCAGGGACAAAGACGTCGAGGCTCAACTGCAAACGCGCAAGTCGGACGAGAAGACCGACGTTGGCTACGAATATATTCTGCGGCCCGTCGTCTTCATCGTGCCGCACGGCTCGCCCGATGCCGCTTTCGAAGCGCGCAAGCGCGATGCCGAAGGGCTGCGTTCACGCTTTGCGAACTGCACCGATGGCGTCACCTTCGCCCGCGCGCTCAACGACGTGGCGGTACGCGATCAGGTATCGAAATACTCCGCCGACCTGGCGCAGCAATTGCGCGAAATCCTCGACCGCACCGCGCTCGGACATCTGACGCCTCCGGAAACAACCGCGGAAGGAGTTCAGATGTTTGCAATTTGCGAAAAGAAGGAAACCAAATCGGACACTCCGGAGATGCGAGAGGTCCGCGAGCAAATGCTCCAGCAAAAACTCAGTGCTCAGTCCAAACGCTACCTGGACAATTTGCGTCGCGCGGCCATGATCGAATACAAGATGCCGGAAGACAGATAAGATAACACTCCAAAGCAAGATCGTGCGGCCATTGGCATTGACGCTGGGCGAACCCGCAGGGATCGGCCCTGACCTTGCGCTGGCGATCTGGCATCGGCGCGCTGAACTCGACGTTCCGCCATTCTACCTTGTCGGCGATCCGGATTTCCTGGCTCGCCGGGCGGCGCGGCTTGGCCTGCAAATCCCCATTGCAGCCGTCAATCCAAACGAGGCCGCGGCCGCGTTTGCCTCCGCGTTACCGGTGGTGGGGCTCGGCATCAGCGTGACGACCGAGCCAGGCCGCCCCGACGAAGCGAGCGCCCCCGCGGCGATCGCCTCCATTCGCCGGGCGGTCGCGGACGTGCTTGCCGGGCTCGCGGCGGCGATCGTCACCAACCCGGTTGCCAAGAATATTCTTTACAGTTCCGGATTCGCCGAGCCCGGCCACACTGAGTTTTTATCCGTCTTGTTGCGAGAGGCGACCGGCAAGACGGTGAGGCCGGTCATGATGCTCTGGTCGCCGGAACTTGCCGTCGTGCCGGTGACAATCCATTTGCCGCTGCGCGAGGTTTTCGGCCAGCTGTCGACCGGGCTGATTGTCGAGACCGGGCGTATCGTAGCGCGCGACTTGGTCAAACGATTTCGCATTCCGCGGCCGCGGCTGGTTATCGCCGGGCTCAACCCTCACGCCGGCGAAAATGGCACGCTCGGTGAGGAGGACCGCACGATTGTTGCTCCGGCGGTCGCCCAGCTCGTCGCCGAAGGGATCAATACGCGGGGCCCGTTGCCGGCCGATTCACTCTTCAACGAGCGCGCGCGCGCCGGTTACGACGCGGCTTTATGCATGTATCACGACCAGGCGCTTATCCCGATCAAAACGCTGGCCTTCGACCACGCCGTAAACGTCACGCTCGGCCTTCCTTTTGTGCGCACGTCGCCCGACCACGGTACCGCTTTTGATATCGCCGGCACCGGCACAGCCGATGCCGCGAGCCTGGTAGCGGCGCTGCGCCTCGCCGCGCGGCTCGCCGCCGCCGACGGCCCCTCGCCTCCTCCGTCGTGAGCGCAAATGACGACGGCCTGCCGCCGCTGCGCGACGTTATTCGCCGCCACAGCCTCGGCGCCAAAAAATCGCTCGGCCAAAACTTTCTTCTCGACCTCAATTTGGCGGCGCGCATTGCCCGGGCAGGAGGATCGCTCGCCGGCGTAACGGTTGTGGAAATCGGCGCCGGCCCGGGCGGACTTACCCGCGCGCTGTTGGCGCAAGGCGCCGAGCGGATCATTGCCGTGGAGCGCGACACGCGCGCCATCGCTGCACTCGAGGAAATTGCCGCTCATTATCCAGGTAGATTGCAAATCATCGCCGGTGACGCGCTTGAACTCGATCTACGCCCCCATCTCCGCGGCGGTCAGGTGCGCATTGTCGCCAATTTGCCCTACAACATCGCGACTGCCTTGCTTATCGGCTGGATGTCGGTCGAGCCGTGGCCGCCTTGGTATGACCGTGCCGTGCTGATGTTCCAGCGCGAGGTCGCCGAACGCATCGTCGCGCAAACCGGCTCGAAGAGTTACGGACGGCTGTCGGTTTTCGTCCAGTGGCGGTGCGAAGCGCGCATTTTGTTCGACGTCAACCGATCCGCATTCGTGCCGCCGCCGCAAGTCACCTCGTCTGTTGTGCTGCTATCGCCGCGACAGGCGCCACTTCCCTGCGATCGCAAATTGCTTGAGCGCGTGACCGAAGCTGCCTTTGGCCAACGGCGCAAAATGCTGCGGCAAAGCTTGCGTTCGCTCGGCGGCGATGTCGGGCGGTTACTGGAAAGCGCCGGACTCGACCCGACCGCACGCGCGGAAGACATTCCGGTCGCCGGGTTTGTAGCACTGGCGCAAGGTCTCGCGGCGCAACGCGCGCTAAAGCGTGATACGCTGCCTACCGATACCGGAGACTTAAGCCCGACATGAATAAAATGTACCGGCAGTCGCTTGTGGCCTATGGGGAGCCGCTCTGCGAAACCGTCGTCGATTGCCCGAGCCCTCGCGGCAGCGAAGTGCTGGTGCGAATCGAACGATGCGGCGTGTGCCATTCCGATTTGCACATGCAGGACGGCTATTTCTCGCTCGGCGGTGAAAAACGGCTCGACGTCACTGCGGGCCGCACCCTGCCGTTCACGCTCGGTCATGAGATCGCCGGCGTGATCGAGCAAGCGGGTGAAGAAGCAAGCGACGCTCTCATTGGCCGGCGCGTTGCGGTCTACCCCTGGATCGGCTGCGGAACCTGTGCCGCGTGCCTCGCCGGCGAAGAGAATTTGTGTGCCAAGCCGCAGCACCTCGGCATCGCGGTCGATGGCGGTTACGCAAGCCACGTTCTCGTACCGCATCCGCGTTATCTGCTGGATTACGCACCCTTGGCCGCGGAATTTGCCGGCCCGCTCATGTGCTCGGGGTTGACCGCTTATTCGGCGCTCAAGCGCCTGACCGCGCGGCCCGAGCGCGGCCCGGTTTTGTTGGTCGGACTGGGCGGGGTCGGCATGATGGGGCTTGCCATCGCAAAGGCCCTATTTCGCGAAGCGCCGCTCGTCGCCGACATCGACGCCGCAAAGCGCCAGGCGGCGCTCGCCGCGGGCGCGGCGGGCGCCTACGATCCGGCCGACCCGCAAGCGCGCAAGGCGGTGATGACGGCGACCGGCGGCGGCGTGTTTGCGGCTTGCGATTTCGTTGGCTCGGGAAAGTCCTTGCAGTTTGTCACCGGCTTGCTGGGGCGCGGCGGCAAGGCGGTCGTGACCGGACTTCTCGGCGGCGAATTCTCAATCGCCGCCGCGATGTTCGCGCTCAAAGCCATGACGATCGAGGGCACGCTGACCGGAACGCTCGCCGAGGCGCGCGAACTTCTCGATCTGGTTCGCGAGAAAAACATCACGCCGATTCCGACTCACGGCCGCCCGCTCGGCCAGGCGCAGGCGGCGCTTGACGATCTGCGCGAGGGGCACGTCGTCGGCCGCACCGTCCTGACGGCATAGCGCCCAGCCTCAACGACTTGTCAAGCCGAGAACGATCCGCCGGCGTTTTGCGCCGCCGCAGGCTGCAAATTGCGCCTGGTCAGCCACGCGTTCAAAAACAGCACGAACACTGCGGCGATCACGCCGCCGATGGCAATAATCATCATGATGCGATCCGCAGTCCACCCCGCGCCAAGGAGTCCGCCTGCAATCAATGGAAAGACTATTTGGCCGAACCGCCCCATGGCCATGCCCCAGCCGATCCCCGTTGATCGGATCGAGGTCGGATAAATCGTTGCGGCGAGAGCGATGGCGCTGGCGGTGCCGAGGCCAAGGAACAAACCGACCAATCCGATGAACGCCGCGGCAAGCGGCACTGAGGATGCTCCATATCCCAATCCCACCGTGGCCGCCGTTCCAAGCACGAATGCCGGAAACATGATGATCAAGACGCCGAACCGCTGCATCAGGCGGCCGGCCGTCGATTGGCCGAAGAACGCGCCAAGGCCGTTGAAGGCGATGACAAAGGCGGTTGCCGCCGGAGCAATGCCGTTCAATCGAAGCAAAGACGGCGTCCACAGCGTCGCCACGGTCAAGATGCCGAAACCCATGAAGAATGGCACCCACAACAAGAGCGTGCCGAGGGCGCGGCCCTCCGTGAATAAATGTTTGATCGCGACTCCTGGCAGATTCTTTTCTTCGACAACAAAATGCTGCTTGGCGGCGACGATCGAAACGCGCAGGCGCGCGATAATGGCGGCAACGGCGGCCGAGTCGTTACGCCGGAGCAGTAGAAACTTCAGCGATTCCGGGAGGTACCACAGCAGGAACAGGGCGAATAACAGCGGCGCCACACCGCCGATATAGAAGATGGCCCGCCATCCAATCGCGACCAGCAAATAAGAATTCAGCAGCCCCCCGAGCATGCCGCCCAACGGAAACGCCGACCACATCAACGTCACCAACGTCGCCCGCAGCCGAGCCGGCGCATATTCCGATGTCAGCGCGATGTAGCAAGGCGTTGCGCCGCCGAGACCAAGCCCAGCCATCATTCGGCACAGCATCAGCATGCCGACGGAATTGGCCAGCGCCGTCAGGATGGTGAAGACGCCGATCAGCGCTACCGCGATCAACAGGAGCGTCTTGCGCCCCAGACGATCCGCCAGTGGCCCGAATGACGCAGCGCCGATAGTCGCTCCGACGAGAGCTGACGAGAAGATCGGACCAAACGAGGCAATCTTTATTCCCAATGTCTCCGCGATAAACGGGGCGGCTACGCCGATCGACTGGGTGTCGATTCCATCGAACATGCTGACCAGAGCGCAACATACGATGGTGCCGATTTGAAAGGACGTGAGCCGGCCGTCGTCAATAAGCCGCGTGACGCTGACTGCGCCAGCCGGCTGCGTCGCTTCGGCCATTCCGGGCGAGCTCACAACTTGGCCTGAAGCGCGCGTACGAAGCTGGAAAGGCCAATCCGGCGTTCGCGCTTGAGACGCTCCGCAGCCAGGATGGCCTGAACCTGATCGAATGCGTCATCTATGTCGCGATTGACAATGACGTAGTCGTATTCTGGCCAATGGCTCATCTCATCCGCAGCCTTGGCCATGCGCGAAACAATGATCGCGCGGCTGTCCTGGGCGCGGCGCTGCAGCCTGCGGTGCAATTCCTTGATTGTCGGCGGCAGGATAAAGACGCTGACCAGATCGTCGCGAGCCTTCTCGCGCAGCTGCTGGGTCCCCTGCCAATCGATATCAAACAAGACGTCGCGCCCGGCGCGCAGCGCTTTCTCCACTGGCCGGCGCGGCGTGCCATAACGGTAGCCGAACACCTCGGCCCACTCCAGCAGTTCATTCCTTTTTACCATCGCCTCGAAGCGGGCGAGATCGATGAAGCGATAATCGCGCCCCTCGACCTCGCCCGGCCGGCGCGGCCGTGTTGTGACCGAGACCGAAAGCTCGACGTTGCGATCGGCTTTGAGCAACATGCGCGAAAGCGTGGTCTTGCCGGCGCCGGACGGCGAGGAAAGAACGAACATCAATCCGCGACGCGCGATGCTCGTTCGATTTTTCTTCCCGCCCGTCATTTTCCTTTATTCCACGTTCTGAACCTGCTCGCGGAATTGCTCCACCGCGGCCTTCAGTTCCAAACCAATGTTGGTGAGCTCCATGTCGCCGGCCTTAGCGCACAGCGTATTGGTCTCGCGGTTAAGCTCTTGAGCAAGAAAATCGAGCCGGCGGCCGACCGGCCCGCCCTGCGCCAAAAGGCCCCGCGCCTGCCCAACATGTGCCGTCAATCGGTCGAGCTCCTCGCGCACGTCGGCCTTCGCCGCGATGAGAATCGCTTCCTGATGCAGCCGTCCGGCATCGAAACGCTCCGACTGCTCCAATAGGGCGGAGATTTGCTCGGCGAGGCGCTGGCGTATGGCGTCGGGCTGGCGGCCCGGCGCGGCTTCGGCGCGCTGCGCCAGCGCCGCTATTTCGGAAAGGCGCGCCGTCAGCACACGCGAAAGCGCAAGACCCTCGTGCCGGCGCATGCCGGCGAGAGCATCGACCACCTCGGCGAACCCGGCAATTGCAGCCGTCTCGGCAGCGCGCTTCTCGTCCTCCTGTTCGCCAGACTCGCCGATTTCCATGACCCCTTTGAGGGCGAGAAGTCCATCAAGCGAAGGCGGCGCCGCTTCGATTCGTCCGGAGATTTCGCGCATCGCCGCCAAGACGGCCTCGAGCACGGCCGTGTTGACGCGCACGGAAGGCGCCGCGCCGGTCCGATCCGCAACCAGGTTGGCCTGCAAGGAACCGCGCGCGAATTTCTCAGCGACAGCGGCTCGCACCGGAGCCTCGATCGCGTCCCAGCCGGGCGGCAGGCGAAGGCGCAGGTCGAGGCCCTTGCCGTTTACCGATTTGATTTCCCAGGCCCACCCATAGGGGCCGCTGGTGCCGTGGCCGCGAGCAAATCCTGTCATGCTCGACAGCGCCATGAAACGCGATCTCCCGGAATGCGAAATTGCGAAATAAAAACGCCGCTGAACTTAGCGGCGGCTCCGCGCGGTCACAAGGTCGTTATGCACAGATCTCAGTGGCTTAGCCGCGGCACGATCAATGCGTGGTCGTCTGCGTATTGGCGTTATGGCGGCTCGAACTGCGGCGCTGCGGCGCCGCAGGAGATGGCGGCGTCTGCGGAGCCAGAGGCGATGCCGCGGTTTGCGGCGCAGGCGCAGCCGCCTGCGTGTCGGCGTTGACCTGGTCCTTCTGGTCGGATTCGATCTGACGAAGCCGCGCGACGTTTTTCTGGTGTTGCTCGTAGGTTTCCGCGAAAAGGTGGCCGCCGGTGCCGTCCGCCACAAAATAAAGTTCGCGCGTCCGCGCCGGATTTGCCGCTGCTTCAAGGGAAGCACGGCCGGGATTTGTGATCGGCCCCGGCGGCAGCCCGTCGATTTGGTAAGTGTTATACGGCGTGGGCTGATCAATCTCGCTTTTCATGATCGGCCGCCCCAGCGTTCCTTTGCCACCGACCAAGCCGTAAATGATCGTCGGATCCGATTGCAGCCTCATCTTCTGTTTCAGCCGATTGATAAATACAGCGGCGACGCGAGTGCGCTCTTCGGCCTTGCCGGTTTCTTTCTCGATTATCGACCCGAGGGTCACGAGCTGATCGGCGGACTTGATAGGCAAGTCGGCTACGTGGTGGTCCCAGATTTCCTTGACCACGCGCTGCTGCGCCTGCTGCATGTGCTGGATCATCTGCTCGCGCGTCATGCCGCGGGCGAAATTGTAGGTGTCGGGCAGAAGGCTGCCTTCACGCGGCATTTCCTTGACGTTTCCGGTCAGCACGTCGTCATCCATCAGCCGCGCAACAATCTGCTCGGAGGTCAAGCCTTCCGGCATGGTGAATGGATGCATGACCACGCGGCCATCGACGATGGTCGCCACCACATCGCGCAAGCTGGCATGGGCTTTGAACTGATATTCGCCGGCTTTTAGGTCTTCGCGCGCTTTGAGGACGAATACGCCGCCGACAAAGACCCAAGGCTGATCGATCACTCCCTCGCGCACCAGAACGTCGGCAATGTCGCGAATTCCGACGCCGCGCGGGATATTGACGACCCGATCGTCGGATAGCGGACCCGGAACGTCGAATCGCTGCTTGCCGGCGACCAGCGCTATGCCGCTCGCCACGGCGAGCAAGATGAAAATACTGATGACGGCGTTGCCGACAACGACAAACGGATGCCGCGCGCTTTTTGACCGCGGAGTTGGCATGTCAACCGTGTCCGGTTCCAGCGCCGTTCGCGGGCTGCGCGGCGCGATGAGTTGGGAGTTTTTCGCGGCGCTCGGCGAAGCGCCTGTTCCGTTGACCGGCCGGCCGGAGCCGGAAAGCGCCGGATAGGGCTCGCTTGCGTTTGCGCCAATGCGGATCCCAGTCCGAGGCGCGGCTTTACTCGCTGCGGGAATGGTTGCGGGCGTTTCGGCTTTAGCCTTGCTCAGCCGCTCCGTGGAGCGTCTGCTTGTCCGCGCGTCACCAGAGATGCTGGTGCGCGCATTCGGCACGATCGAGGCACTTTTGGTTGACGGAATCGCCGCGACCACGCTCGGCGTTCGTGGCGTTTCTTCCGATTGTCCGGGTTTCCTCGCCAACTTACGATCTGCAGTCGCGCTGCTGCGCACAAGTTTCGGTGTTAAGCGCGAGGTTGCCGGCGGCTGGTCCGGTCCGTTCGGGTCGCGACCGTTGGGCGGGGGTTTCGACTCGCTCACTGGCAATGTCCACAGTTACACGATGAGTCAGACGCGTAGGCAACTTCGCCAGCGAAACGGCGCGACCGCTGATACTCCCGCATCACCCCTCGAATATGCAATGGGCATACATCGCATTGCAGGGGACTGGGGAGCAAATATGGCGAAGTGGTGAACGGGCTAATGCGCTACCCGGCGGAACACAAGCGAAGCATTCGTACCGCCAAATCCGAAGGAGTTTGAGAGCACGACGTTTACTTCGCGCGCGCGCGGCTTGTGCGGGACGAGATCGAGAGCCGTGGTGACGGAAGGGTTGTCGAGATTGAGTGTCGCCGGCACGATCTGGTCGCGCAGTGCGAGCAAGCAGAAGATCGCCTCCACCGTACCGGCAGCGCCGAGGAGGTGACCGATCGAGGATTTTGTCGACGACATGCTGATCTTGGCGGCGGCATTGCCGATCAGGCGCTCGACGGCTTTGAGTTCGATCTCGTCGCCTACCGGTGTCGAGGTGCCGTGGGCATTGATGTAGTCGATCTCGCCGGCTGTTATTTCCGCGCGGTGGACGGCGGCTTTCATGCAGCGCAGGGCGCCGTCGCCGTCGTCGGCAGGTGCAGTGATGTGAAAAGCATCCCCGGAAAGTCCGTAGCCGATCAGCTCGCCGTACATGTGGGCGCCGCGCCGCTTGGCGTGCTCGTATTCCTCGAGCACGACAACGCCCGCGCCTTCGCCCATGACAAATCCGTCGCGGTCGCGATCGTAAGGCCGCGAGGCACGCCCGGGCTCGTCGTTGAAACCGGTCGAGAGCGCCCGGCAGGCCGCAAATCCGGCAAGCGAAATGCGGCAAACCGGCGATTCCGTTCCGCCAGCGACCATGACATCCGCGTCGCCGAGCGCAATGAGCCTGCCGGCGTCGCCGATCGCGTGCGCCCCCGTCGAACACGCCGACACCACCGACGAATTGGGCCCTTTGAGCGAGTGAGCGATGGACACGTAACCCGAAGCAAGATTGATGATCCGTCCGGGAATGAAAAACGGCGAGACGCGGCGCGGACCGCGTTCCTGCAACAACAATGCCGTTTCCGCGATGCCCTCGATGCCGCCGATGCCGGAGCCGATAAGGACTCCCGTCATGGTCTGGTCTTCGTAGCTTTCCGGGTGCCACCCGGCATCGTCGAGCGCCTGCTTCGCCGCGCTCATGGCAAAGAGGATGAAGTCATCCACCTTGCGGCGCTCCTTCGGCTCCATCCATTGATCAGGGTTGAAGGTGCCGTCCGTGCCGTCGCCGCGAGGAATCTGGCCGGCGATCTTGCACGGTAGATCGGAGACTTCGAACTTATCGACGCGGTTAATCCCGCTCTTGCAGGCGAGTAAGCGCTGCCACGTTTCCTGCACGCCGCACGCAAGCGGGGTGAGCATGCCGAGACCAGTAACGACAACGCGTCTCATGCACGGCACTCCAAGCGAGCGCCGCGCCGATCGCCGGAGCGGTTAAATCTGCAGCCGTAAATCAGGGATAAACGCGGCGTGCGATATCTGCGCCGTAACGCATGCTTCATGTCGCGCCCGACCACATCGGTGGTCAGCTCTTCGCGTTTTTTTCCAGAAATTTGATGGCGTCGCCCACGGTGAGGATGGTTTCGGCGGCGTCGTCCGGTATTTCGCAACCAAACTCCTCCTCGAAGGCCATGACGAGCTCGACGGTATCTAGGCTGTCGGCGCCGAGATCGTCGATGAAACTGGCGTTTTCGGTGACTTTGTCCGGCTCAACGCCGAGATGCTCCACAACAATCTTTTTTACCCGCTCGCCAATATCGCTCATCGTTTCCAACCTCTTCTTTCAACGCGACCCAATCGACTTTAGCGTGGCCTCGTCGTCGGCGACGGCCGCGAAGAAAGCAACCGGAGGCGCACGTTAGATTCCCCCGCGCTCCGGCTTTCCGTCAGTCCCCCGCCAATCACGGTCCGGTTACCATACTTCCCAAGCGTTGACCAGCGCAGCGTACCGCCGACGACAACCTCTATCGCCTTCAAATCATGGCCATTCCGCCATTGAGATGCAATGTTTGACCCGTGACATAGGCCGCCTCGCTCGATGCCAGAAAGGCCACTGCAGCCGCCACCTCCTCGACCGTGCCGGCGCGGCCTGCGGGGATTTTCGCAAGGATACCCTCGCGCTGTTTTTCATTAAGCTTGTCAGTCATCGGCGTGACGATGAAACCCGGCGCGACGCAATTAGCAGTCACCCCGCGCTTGGCATATTCCGCAGCGATTGACTTGATCATTCCGGTGATGCCGGCTTTAGCGGCCACGTAATTAGCTTGTCCGGGATTTCCGGTGCTGCCCACGATAGAGGTAATCGCAATGATGCGACCGAAGCGGCGGCGCATCATTGCGCGCACGGCGTTCCGCGCCAGCCGGAACGTCGCTGATAAATTGACGGCAATCACCCGGTCCCAATCCTCGTCACGCAATTGCACAAAAAGATTGTCGCGCGTCACGCCGGCATTCGCGACAAGCACGTCGAGCTGACCCATCGCGGCTTCGGCCTGTCCAACCAGGGCATCGGTCTGCGCCGGATCGGCTAGGTCGCAGGGCAAAATGTGCACCCGGCTGCCGAGGTCGCCGGCAAGCTGTTCGAGAGCATCCCGGCGAGTACCCGAGATCGCTACAGTCGCGCCTTGACGATGAAGCACGCGGGCAATTCCGCCCCCGATGGCGCCGCTTGCTCCAGTGACCAACGCAGTCTTGCCGTCAAGTTCAAACATGAAGGTCCCCGGGAACGCAGAGCCTTAGCTATGCGCAGTCTTAAACGCGGCAATATCATCGGGCGCGCCGACCGTTGAAGCTGTCGCGCCTTCGGCGATCCGCTTGATCAAGCCGGTGAGCACTCTCCCCGCGCCAACTTCATAGAATACGGTAACGCCGGCGTTGACCATGAAAAGAACCGACTCCCGCCACCGCACCGTCTCGGTCACTTGTTGGGTAAGCGCGCGCACGATTGCCGGGGGATCGCTGATCGGCTCGGCGAGCACGTTAGCGACAAGGGGCACGCGCGGACGCCTCACCTCAACCTGGGACAACGCCTCCGCCATGACATCCGCAGCCGGCTGCATCAGGGCGCAATGAAACGGCGCGGACACCGGCAAAATCATTGCCCGCTTGACCCCCTGCTCCTTGGCGATTTCGACTGCACGCTCGACCGCCGATTTTGCACCCGACAAAACGACCTGACCACCGCCATTGTCGTTGGCCGCCGCGCAGACGCCGGTATCGGCAACCTGCGCCGCCACCGCCTTGGCTCGATCGAGGGTAGTGCCGACAAGGGCCGCCATTGCGCCGACACCAACCGGCACCGCCTTTTGCATGGCGCGGCCGCGAGTGCGGAGAAGGCGCGCGGCGTCGGCAATGGTCAGGGACTGCGCGGCGGCCAGCGCCGAATATTCGCCGAGCGAATGGCCGGCAACAAAAGCGGCGTCACGTGCCAGATCGAAACCGGTTTCGGCTTCGAGCGCCCGCAATGCAGCGAGCGACACGGCCATCAGCGCGGGCTGTGCATTCTCGGTAAGGGTAAGTTTGTCGCCGGGCCCCTCCCACATGGTCGCGCTCAGCTTCTCGCCAAGCGCGGCGTCCACTTCGTCGAAGACTGCGCGGGCGGCGGCGAACTCTTCGGCCAATCGTCTGCCCATGCCGACCGCCTGGCTGCCTTGGCCCGGAAATACCAATGCCGTCGACATTTGAGCTAAACCTCCAGAGAGGGGCGAAAGATACCGCCGTTCCCGGGGTGTCAAGCGCAGGAAGCGGCTTCTTGGAACGTCTTGCCTTTCTGACCGGCACGCGTATAAGCCCTGTCTTTCCGCTCTACCCCGGCCGGGGGCTGAACGGACGGCCGCGAAAGTCGCGGTAGGACCTTTGGGGTCCGGCGTCCCGTGTTCCCGCCTTCAGAGCATTCGAGCCTTTCCCGAAGGGCTCGAGGGGCTTGGCGCCGGAGCGAGCGAAGCGAAGGAAAGGGACTTTAATGTCGCTCTATGAGCATGTGTATCTCGCGCGCCAGGACGCGAGCGCGCAGCAGGTTGAGGAATTAACCGCGCATCTTAAAGGCGTGATTGAGGGGCTGGGCGGTTCCATCGCCAAGACCGAATATTGGGGCGTCAAATCGCTCTCCTATCGGCTGCGAAAGAACCGCAAGGCGCACTTCACATTGCTGAATATCAATGCGCCGTCGGCCGCGATCAACGAAATCGAACGCCTGGAACGTCTCAACGAAGACGTACTCCGCTATCTGACCATCCGGGTCGAGGAGCACGAGGAAGGGCCGTCGGCGATGATGCGCCGCGCCGAACGTGATCGGGATCGCGACGATCGTCGCGGCGACCGCTTCGATCGGGGCGATCGCTTTGATCGGGGAGATCGCGGCGACCGTCCGCGCGATCGCGACCGCCGTCCGCGCGACGAGGCGGAAGCGCCCGAACCGGCGGCGACGGAGGAATAATCATGGCATTTTCATCGCAATCCGGCGGCGCGCGCCGGCCATTTTTCCGCCGCCGCAAGAGCTGTCCGTTCTCGGGCGCCAATGCTCCGAAAATCGACTACAAGGACGTCAAGCTACTGCAGCGCTTCGTGTCCGAGCGCGGCAAGATCGTCCCAAGCCGCATTACGGCCGTGTCGGCCAAGAAGCAGCGCGAACTCGCAAGAGCTATCAAACGCGCGCGTTTTCTCGGCCTATTGCCCTATGTGATCCGTTAAAGCGTCGGGAACACGACCATGGAAGTCATTCTGCTTGAGAGAGTGCCCCGATTGGGCCAAATGGGCGAAGTCGTACGCGTCCGCGACGGCTTTGCCAGAAATTTCCTGTTGCCGCGCGGCAAGGCGCTACGCGCCACCGCCGACAACCGCACCCGCTTCGAGAGCATGAAGGCCGACCTTGAGGCACGGTCATTAAAGCTCAAAGGCGAGGCAAGTGGCGTTGCCGACAAGGTCAACGGCAAAAGCTTTACGGTGCTGCGCCAAGCCTCCGAGGCCGGTCAATTGTTCGGGTCGGTTTCCCCGCGCGATCTGGTCGGATTGCTTGAGGCCGGCGGATACAACGTCGGCCGCAATCAGATCGCGCTCAATACGCCGATCAAGACCATCGGCCAGCACAAGGTGCAGATCGCGTTGCATCCCGATATCGAGACCGCGATCACCATCATCGTTGCACGCAACAACGAGGAAGCGGCGCGTATCGAGCGCGGCGAAGATGTTAAGCAATTGCGCGAAGA
>Ga0302324_100006722_pt1 | contig 24662 bp, 21 predicted proteins | sample Palsa_T0_1_FD_201949 | JGI IMG/M metagenome (GOLD analysis project Ga0302324, IMG submission 201949) | Peat permafrost microbial communities from Stordalen Mire near Abisko, Sweden - Palsa_T0_1 | ecosystem: Environmental > Terrestrial > Soil > Palsa > Peat permafrost | place: Sweden: Abisko... | reverse complement strand
GGTAAGTTCACTGGTATAAGGCTCTTTTTGTGGTTCTTTTTGGTGCATCCATAGTGTCACACACTATATCTTGTGGTCGGTCCAGTCTTTTTTTCGACTTTTTTCACAGCCTCTAAGGGCGGGCAAGAAGCTCCTGCTTCGAGTAACCGAGCGTTCTTTCCCACGCTGGATTGATCCGCTTAAAATAGCCGTCGCAATCCGCTATGCATAACATGTCAAGCGACAGTTCAAAGAAATGCTCCAGATCCTCTTCCGCCCGCACGCGCGCAGTGACAGCTTCCGAATTCGACGATCTGGGATCTGCCGTTGCTAATCGTGAGAGTTGCTCGAATACATCCTGGTTTCCTGAATCCTCTGGAGGCCGATTGATCACTTGCCGATATCTCAGCAAGAGCAACCGGCATTGTCAAAGGGATTTGCCATTCGATGTTGTTCACACTATTTGCCGCCAGGATCCCCGGAAATGGGGCCGATTTATTCCCTGTTGGTCTTTTTTAAAAAAGAGCCGCCATTCCGGCAATTGGCCCGCTAAAACTCATTCGCCGCCCGCTCTTCATCGAAAGTCGCCTCCCGGATCTTGTCTGGACGGAATCGCTGGATGGAACCATCGAGAAAGATTGCGGTTATCCATAGACCGGGGGGTAATGTTTCCACTGATCGAATCCGGCAGAACTCGCCGTGTTGGGGTGTTACATTCTTCCATTTCGTGAGCACCATGAGTTTGCTGCGGTTGGCGAGTCGATACGCGGCGGCGGGATCAGGGGTGGCTTGCATGGGACACAATAAGCCCTTTGGAGCCAATAGCGAACCGGATAGTACGTTGGACGTGCCCCTCGAGGATCAGGCCCGCGCGCCTTTGGCGAACTTCTGCCAGCCTTCCGCGTCGGCGGTGGCGCGGGTGATCACGTCCAGCACGAGCCGGCCTTCCTCGACGGAATGAATCGGCCGGGCGCGGCTGACAACGCGCCCCGCGAAGTCGGCCATTTGCGCGGCGAACGTATCGACGGGATCCATCTCCAGTTTCATCGGTTCGCTCGCGTCGTTCGGAAGCAGCCATAGCGTGTCGCCCGAACCGAAGAGTTCGCCGTTGCTCCCGATCACGTGAATCTGGTGGGAGCCGTACGGGTTGCGGATCGCCCACGAGGTGAGGATTTCACCAAGCGCGCCGCTCGCGAACCGAACCTGGACGCTCGCGGTGTCTTCGCCTTCGATCGGTTGCTGGAAACGCGCCATGCTCGCGCGGACGCCGGTCACCTCGGAGGCGGCAAGATGGAGAAGGCGATAGACCGGGTGGTAACCCGTGTCGATGAGTTCGCCTCCGCCCTGCCGTTTGCGGTCGGCGCGCCATTGGCCCTCGAGAACGCTACGCGGCGGGATGAAGCAATCCTGCGAGCGCAGCCAGCGGATTTCGCCGAGTTCGCCGGCTTCGATGCGCTTCTTTGCCTCGCGCACGCACGGCATGAAAAGTTGATTGTGGGCCGATTGGTAAAGCACGCCGGTTTTCTTGACGGTCTCGACGACTTCATCCGCCTCTTCGAGAGACGTGCAGAGCGGTTTTTCGCAAAGTATGTCCTTGCCGGCGCGGGCTGCGTCCATGATGGCCGCGCCGTGGAGATGGTGCGGAAGGCAGATGTCCACGGCATCGATTTGATCCGCGAACTCGGAAAACATCGTTCCCCAGTTCGAAAACAAACGGCACGCGCCGCCGAGTTGCTCGTTCCGGGCTTTGAGGTTGGCCTCGGATACATCGCAGAGCGCGACGCAGTCGATTTGGTCCTTATGGGCGAGGATGCCCGTCGCATGGGCTTGGGAGATTCCGCCCGCGCCGATGATTGCGAGCCTTACTTGCCGGGAGGGGGAGTGATTCATGAAGGGGAAACGTAGGAAGTCTCCGAGTCAATTCAAGCGGTATTTGATTGAATCCCACCGGCGCTCTGGTAAGTCTGGCCGACGGATGGCCGACATCGCAAAACGCTTTCCAGAAAATCCGATCCTGAAACCGGCGGATATTCGTCCCAGCATGGCGGGGATGAAAGTGGAGTGCCTGCTGAACCCCGGGGTCTTCCGATTCGACGGCAAGATCTGGTTGCTGTTGCGCGTCGCGGAGCGCCCCGAGCAGAAGCAAGGCAGGACCTCGTTCCCGATCTTGACGGAGGAGGGAGGCATGAAAATCCTCGAGTTCGAAAACTCGGATCCGATGCTCGACCTGTCCGACCCGCGAGTCATCCAATACGCGGGGCGCGATTACCTCACGACGTTATCGCATCTGCGGCTGGTCTCCAGCGAGGATGGTATTCGTTTCGCGGAAGAGGCGGCGTATCCCGCGATTTTTGGACGGGGCGAACTCGAGTCTTACGGAATCGAAGATTGCCGCGTCGCGCAAATCGGAGAAAAATATTGCCTGACCTACACCGCCGTCTCGCCAAACGGGGTCGGGGTCGGTTTGCGGAGCACGACCGACTGGCGCGAGTTCGTCTCCCACGGCATGATCATTCCTCCCCACAACAAGGACTGCGCGATCTTTACTGAAAAGATCGGAGAAAAATACTTTGCCCTGCATCGTCCGAGCAGCGTGCAGGTCGGGGGCAACTACATCTGGCTCGCCGAGTCTCCCGACCTCGCGCATTGGGGAGAAAACCGCTGCATCGCCACGACCCGGCCGGAGAGTTGGGATAGCGCCCGGATCGGAGCAGGCGCGGCGCCGATTCGGACCTCCGAAGGCTGGCTGGAAATCTATCACGGCGCGGATGCCGAACACCGCTATTGCCTCGGGGCGCTGCTGTTGGATCTTGAGGAACCGTGGAAGGTCCTCGCCCGGTCGAAGGATCCCATTATGGAACCGATTGCCGATTACGAGCGAACGGGTTTCTTCGGCAATGTCGTTTTCACGAACGGCCATCTCGTGGACGGCGACCGGATAACGCTCTATTACGGTGCGTCCGACAGCGTGATCTGCGGCGCCGCGCTGTCAATCGACGAATTGCTGCGCTCGCTGTTGTAATTTTCGAGGTTGCCGGAAGTTTGGATTGAGCATTCGGCTCCGGGCGGCTATTCTCGCCTTTTCCCCAACTTCCATGAGCACAAACATCGAATCGCATCTCCAGGAAAAGCGCGTCTTCAAACCGTCCAAGGCGTTCTCAAAGCGGGCCTGGATCGGGAGCCGGCAGGAGTACGAGAAGCGTTATAGGGATTCGATAGAGAAACCCGAGAAATTTTGGGCGGCGGAAGCGAAGGAATTGAAGTGGCAACAGCCCTGGAGCCGGGTGCTCGAATGGAAACTGCCGTTTGCGAAGTGGTTCGTCGGCGGGAAGCTGAACGCCTCGGAAAACTGCCTGGACCGGCATCTGGCCGGCCCGCGCCGCAATAAGGCGGCGATCCTCTGGGAAGGCGAGCCGGGAGAAAAACGGACGCTGACGTATCAGCAACTCCATCGCGAGGTATGCAAATTCGCCAACGTGCTCAAACGGCACAAAATCCGGAAAGGCGACCGCGTTCTCATTTATATGCCGATGATCCCCGAGGCCGCGGTGGCGATGCTCGCCTGCGCGCGGATCGGCGCGGTGCATTCGGTGGTGTTCGGCGGGTTCAGTTCGGAAAGCATCAAGGATCGCCTCGCGGACAGCAAGGCCATGGCCGTCATCACCGCCGACGGCGGTTACAGGCGCGGTTCGGTGGTTCCGCTGAAGAAGAACGTCGATGCGGCTTTGGCGGATGCCGGGGTGAAATGCGTCATCGTTTTTAAGCGGGCCGGCAATGAGTGCCAGCTCCAGCAGGGCCGCGACTTCTGGTGGCACGAAGAGATGGCGAAGGTGGACGCGGCCTGCAAACCGGAGGCGCTCGACAGCGAGCACCCGCTCTACATTCTCTATACCAGCGGCTCGACCGGGAAACCGAAGGGGATATTGCACACGACCGGCGGCTACCTGCTGGGAGCGTACTGCACGACGAAATACGTTTTCGACGTGCGGGACGAGGATATCTATTGGTGCACCGCCGACATCGGCTGGGTGACGGGCCACACCTACGTGGTGTACGGCCCGCTGGCCAACGGCGCGACAGTTTTCATGTATGAAGGCGCGCCGAACTGGCCGGAGCCGGATCGCTGGTGGAAGCTGATCGCCGATTACGGGATAACGATCCTTTACACGGCGCCCACGGCTATCCGCGCATTCATCAAATGGGGAGATCAATGGCCCCGCAAACACGATCTCTCCTCCCTGCGCCTGCTCGGCAGCGTGGGAGAACCGATCAACCCGGAGTCGTGGATGTGGTATCACGAAAAGATCGGCGGCGGACGCTGCCCGGTGGTGGATACCTGGTGGCAGACCGAGACGGGGGCGATAATGATCACGCCTCTGCCGGGAGCCATCCCGACGAAGCCCGGCTCGGCGACGCTGCCGTTCTTCGGCGTGGACGCGGTGGTGGTCGATGACAACGGGGCGGAGGTCGGGCCGAACGTCGGCGGAAAGCTCGTGATCCGCGGGCCGTGGCCGTCCATGCTGCGCACCATCTACGGCGACAAGGCGCGCTTCCGAAAGCAATACTGGAGCGAGGTGAAGGGCGCTTACTTCGCGGGCGACGGCGCGCGGCGCGACAAGGACGGGTATTTCTGGGTTGTCGGGCGCATTGACGACGTTCTGAACGTAGCCGGCCACAGGCTCGGCACTTCGGAGGTGGAAAGCGCTCTCGCCAGCCACCCGATGGTCGCCGAAGCCGCCGTGGTGGGCCGTCCCCACGAGATCAAGGGACAGGCAGTCGCGGCATTCGTGACGCTTAAAACAGGGGTGAAGCCGCATCCAACGTTGCGCGAGGAACTGCGCCATCACGTCGGGAAGGCCATCGGCGCGATCGCCAAACCCGACGACATCCGCTTTGCCGAAGCATTGCCAAAGACGCGCAGCGGCAAGATCATGCGGCGGCTGCTAAAAGAAATCGCCGCCGGCAAGACGGTCACGGGCGACACGACGACGCTCGAAGATCTCGGTGTCCTGGCAAAGCTGAGCGCGCCGGAGGAGTAGTCAGCTCACGGCGAAGGTTTTGGACGCGAGGGCTCGGGAGACGTTCCGGCGGACGGCATCGCCGTCTCCGCGGGAGTGATGGAGGGAGCTGGACTCACTGCCGGAGATTCTCCCGGCGTCGCGGATGGAGACGGCAATGGCGATGGAGAGGGGCTCGGTTTCGTGAGGTCTGCCCAGGCATGCAATTCGCCTTTGTAACCGCCTATTTCATTCAGCAGAGCGGCGCAACGCTCCGACCATTTGTCCAGTTCGGGGGGCCCGGCCGGCGTGAGGGCCGAGCCGGGAAACACGAGGTAGCTGACCTTCAGTTCACCCACCGGCCTGAAATTCGCGTTCGCCCTCGAGTCGAGTTCGCGGCTAAGGCGCAAGGAGGCTTCGCCGAGTTTGTCGTTCGGTCCGACATCGCCGAAAATCGCGGGATAGAATGCGTTCTTGTAAATGACGACGCAGAAATCCCCGAGCTTCGGCGTGAAGGGGCTCCCGGCAGGGGAGAGCATGAAGCCGGGCAGCACGATGTAGGGATCGACCGAGGCGACGAGAAAGCTCCTCTTTTTCAACTGGTTGACCGCGGCCCGGAGATCAAGAAGAGCGGCGCGCAGATCCTGGGGACGCTCGGCCGTTGCGGTGTCCATCTCGGCCTGGGCGAGCCTGGCTTCAAACGCAGGGAGAAAGGGATTCGGGATCGAGGTCTTTTTCGCCCAGTGATAACTGGTGGTCGGCTGGAAGGTCGAGGAAGAGGCGTCCACATCCGGTATCCGGTCGCCGTCCGAGCCGTCGGTGTCGACATCCATCCCGGCCTGGATGAGCAGCGCCCTTCGTTTTGTCTTCGGGTGCTCGAGTTCAAGGATGGTCTCGCAATCGTAAAAATGATGGCGGCTGAGCAGTTGATCGAGCCGCACGAGGTTCTGCTGAAGGCTCTCGACCTTGACGCGGTAAAAATCATCGTAAAAGTGCGAGACCTTCGGCGTGGCCAGCATTTCTTCGAGGCCCGGCAGCAGCGCCGGGAGTTGATCGTTCAGCGCCTGGAGTTGACGAAGGTCCGTGCTCGGTTTGGGCACATTCACCTTCACTTCGAGGTTCAGGACGTAGCTCGACGGCGTCTGCCGCTCGACGGTCGCGGTCTCTCCCTTCTGCGTTACGACTTCGGAATGAATCTGGATGCCGTTGAAAAGCCTCGCGGTGTCCAGCCGTTTGGACGGGACGTAGATCGGCGTGGGCGAAGGAGGCGGAGGCGCGGGTGTTTCAATCTCGACCCTCCGGATGGTGGCCGGCGAACACCCCGCCAGCACGCAGACGGCCAGAAGAAGGATTCGACCCTTCCCTGCTTTTTTCACAGTCTCTTGTACCAGGCAAGGATCGTGAGGGTAACGCTCAGGGCGCTCAAAACGGACATAAGGGCGTCCGGCATGAAGCGCCTCTTTTCGATATAATGCGGAATGAATCTTCCCGCGAGCACGACGGAAACCACGAGGCCAAGAATCAACCCTGCTTGAAATCGAAAGGGAATGAGAAACCCGGCAACGAGCAACAACAGGCCCGAAGCGCCGCCGGCGAACAGGGAAGCGCGGCTCTTCTTATTAACGTATCCCAGGATTCCGCCCGCGATGGTGAGCACGCCGAATACGAAATAATAATAGCGCGTGAAGTGGATCATGCGTTGTGAATAGTGGAAACCCGGCGCGGGGGCCGATTGAGAAAAAAGCGGAGCACAAAAATGGGGATCATGCTCGCGAGGATCATCACGACCGCGACGAGCGCCCCTGGAATCACCCGCGCCCGGTTCCGCGCGACACCCTCCAGCGCTTCGCGCACAACCTGCTCGCGGGTGACGGTAAAAAATCTCGGCGCGGGCATCTCGCCCGCGGAATCCTGCCTGCGCGCGACCTGGCGGAATTCGGTGTCCACCGGGCCGGGGCAGAGGGCGGTTACGGAAACCTTCGTGCCGAGCAATTCGGCGCGCAAAGCTTCCGAAAAGCTGCTGACATAAGCCTTGCTTGCCGCGTAAACGGCGAGGCCGGGGACGGGGAGGAGCCCGGCGACGGAACTGACATTGAGGATGGCCGCGCGGGGCTGCCGGAGCATCGCCGGGAGCATGTGGTGGGTCAGGCGGGTGAGGGTGCGGATATTTACCGAAAGAATCCTTTCTATCCGGGGCCATTCGCTCTCCTCAAAGAGACCGTGGTCGCCAAGCCCGGCATTATTGACGAGCAAATCGACCTCGAGCCCGCTCTCGCCCAGCCACGCGAGGAATTGGCTGACCTGGTTGTCATCCGCGAGGTCCACTTGTTTCGTGAAGATTTTAACCCGGGGATTGCCGGCGGTGAATTCCTGCTTGAGCGCCTCCAATTTTTCGAGCCTCCTGGCGGCGAGCACCAGCGCGTTCGCCCGCGGAGCAAGCTGGCGCGCCATCTCCTCGCCGATCCCGCAGGAGGCGCCCGTAATCAAGGCTGTGCAGCCGTCAAGAAATGTCATAAATGAGAAGAGGGTGAGATGATCGTATTAAATATCGCAGAACAAAAGCCGTTTACGACAAAGGATGGTTCGACTATTCGCAGCATTTTGGATGCGGCGAATGCTCCTGTCCAACATCAAAGCCTCGCGGAGGCCCGTTTGACGGAAGAGGGAGCGACCCAGGCGCACTACCATTTGCTGAGCGAGGAGTTTTATTTCATCCTCGAAGGCCGCGGAGAAATGGCGCTGGACGGCAACACGCGGGCTGTCGGCCCGGGCGACGCGATCCTCATCCCGCCGGGGGCGTGGCATTCCATCGCATCGAAATCGCCTTCGGGCTTGCGGTTCCTTTGCTGCTGCTCTCCTCCGTACTCGCACGAGGATACGTATTTTGCGTGATTTCTCCCTTTCGCGCGGCCTCTCCTGTTTTTTTCACCGCCTCTATGGCAGATTCACCTTCGGGGTTCCATCCAGGCGCTTGGATAGATCGATCGGGCTGCCGATTGCGACCTCGCGAGGATCGACCTGGTATGCCCAGACCTGGAAATCGACGAGTTCGAACCCGCCGTAGATTGTCGAGAACGCGCCGTCCACGGCGTCCTGGCCGTGGGCTACCTTGACTCGTCCGATTCGCGGGACGTTGAACCGCGGATCGAAGGTGTACCAGCCGTTTTGCAAATAGACTTCCATGTAAGCGTGAAAATCCATGGGCGAGCCCGAATCGAGAAATCCGATGTCCGGCAAATGCCCCGTCACGTAACGCGCGGGTAAATTGAACGCCCGGCACAGGGCGATGCCCGCATGGGCGAAGTCGCGGCAGACGCCGTATCGGCGTTCAATGACTTCGGAGGCCGAAAGATCGGGCCGGCCGGAACCATAACGGTATTCGACGTTATTGTGGACCCAATCGGAGATGGCATCCACGCGGTCCAACCCGTTTGCGATATGCCCAAAGTGATCCCAGGCGAAATCCAGCAGTTTATCCGAGTCGCAGTAGCGGCTCGGCAAGGTGTAGCGCAACACGTTTGCCGGAAGTTGATCGACCGGCGCGGCTCCGCCTTGCGGGCCGCGAAGGTCGGGCAGCGAGGAAACCGAAGCCAGGGCATCGTGGAAAATCACGTTGCTGCCAGGAACGAGCATCGCGCGATAGAGGATGTTTCCATGGGAGTCCTCGAATTCCTCCGGCGGCAGGCCCGGTCCAAACGAGAATGCCTCCTGGTGAACGAGATGGTTTTGATCGAGCCGCGGCTTCACCACGAACACGACCGGAGTGGGAGCCGAAGTTGAATACTGGATGCTGCATCCGATGCGGACCGTGATGTTTAAAATGGGCGAATTCATATTCCAGGCGTTGGGCCGGCGGGGAACTTATACTGTTCCGGGCGCAACGACAATAAAACGCACGGAAAGTTTTCCCCACGTGAAGGCGCGTTATGCGGGAGACGCTTCGACACCGGTGACTTCGCCCGGTTCGCACTCGAAGACCAACTGGATGGGCCGGCAGCAGACCGTGCAGTCTTCGATTGTCGAGTAGCCGCCTTGCGAAGTATCGACGGTGATGGAAATCCCTTCGCCGCACCAGGGGCACTCGAAGCTCGTTTCGCAGAGAATATCCATCGGATGATTTGGCAAACAACCCCGGCGCCTTGCAATATCATTGTTGTCTCGCGGGCGGAAAAGAGCCATGTTCGCGCGGACGGGGGTGAATTTTTACAGCCCTCGATTCGGACCACCTCCATGGGCCAGACAGATCTTCAGCCGGCCGGCGAATCCATTGTCGTCTTCACTTTGGATGGGCAGAAATTCGGCCTCGACATTTTCGCGGTGAAAAAAGCGCGGCGGGCGGTTGCCGTGACCCCTCTGCCGAACGCACCCGGCATCGTAATGGGCGTGGTGAACGTGGAAGGGCGCGTCCTGCCCGTTTTCAACATCCGCCGCAAGCTCGGGCTGGCCGAACGCGAAGTCCGGTCGAGCGATCATCTTCTCATCGCGGAAGCGGGCAAGCGCACCGTCGCTCTCCTGGTCGACGCCGTCAACGACATTGCCGGGTGGGATGGAACGACGGCAGTTGCCGCGGAAGAGATACTCCCCGGATTCGAGGGAATCGAGGGCGTGGCAAAGCTGGATGGCGGCATGATTTTCATCTACAACCTGGGGAAGTTTCTTTCCGTTGAAGAGGAAGCCTCCCTCGACGCCTCTCTGCACGCGGCGCTGGCCTGAGCAACAAGAATGTCCGCCTGTATTCCCGAGACGCTGCTTTCCCTGTTCAGCCGTTTTGTCGAAGAACAGATCGGCCTTCATTTCCCGAAAGAGCGCTGGGCGGATCTCGAGCGCGGCATTCGGGCGGTGGCTCGCGAATTCGGCTCCGACAATGCCGAAGAGTGCATCCTGAAGCTGATGGCTTCTCCATCATTGACGAAGGAGCAGATGGAGACATTGGCAGCCAGCCTCACCATCGGGGAAACGTATTTCTTTCGCGACAAGAGGGTTTTCGAGGTGCTCGAGACGGACATCCTGCCGGGGCTCATTCAGTCCCGGCGGGGCGGGGAGCGGCGCTTGCGAATCTGGTCCGCGGGATGCTGCACCGGCGAAGAGCCGTACTCCGTGGCGATGGTGCTCGCGCGGCTGTTGCCTGACATCGCGGACTGGCGGATAACGATCGTGGCCACGGACATCAACGCCCGCTTTTTGCGAAAGGCCGCACAGGGAATTTATGGGGAATGGTCGTTCCGCGAGACGCCCGCGCCCACGAAAGAGAAGTTTTTCCGGAAACGGGACGGCGGACGCTTCGAGATCCTTCCCGGCATCAAGGATCTGGTGAGCTTCGCCTATTTGAATCTGGCGGAGGATGTCTATCCCGCGCTCGCCAACAACACGAATGCGATGGACCTGATTTTTTGCCGCAACGTGCTGATGTATTTTTCCCCGGACAAAGCGAGAACGGCGGCAAGGAAGCTGGCTCGCTCGCTCGTGGAGGGGGGTTGGTTCATTTCGAGTCCGAGCGAAGCTTCCGCCGACCTTTTGGCTCCGCTGCTTCCAGGCGATTTTCCCGGAGCCATATTGTATCGCAAGCCAAAGACCGGGGAAGCGACACCGCCTCGCGCCCGCCTCGCGCTGGCGGATGAAGCCGCGCCGCTTTCGCCCTGTCTCGAAGCGGCCCCGGCGAAGGACGGCTTCCTTTCGCCCCAAACAACGCACGCCAGGCCGGTTCCCGCCGAAGGCGCGCCGGAAACCTCTTCGGCCGCGTCCAAAGAGGCGCTTTCCTCCGAGCTCTCCCTCCGGGCGCGCGCGGCGGCGAACCGGGGTGATCTCGCCGCCGCGCTGCTGTTATGCGACAAAGCGATCTCGGCCGACAGGCTCCTGCCGGCGAGCCATTACCTCCGCGGCGTCATTCTCCAGGAACAGGGCGCGCTCGAAGAAGCGACAGCCTCCTTGAAGCGGGCTCTTTACCTGGACCAGAGTTTCGTCGTCGCCCATTTCGCGCTCGGGAACATCCTGCGGCGGCGGTCGGGCAAGGAGGCTCGCAGACACTTTGAAAGCGCCCTCGTTCTTTTGCGCAGGCTGGCGCCGGACGCGGCGCTTCCGGAGGCCGAAGGCATCACAGCCGGGCGCCTGCTGGAGATCATCCTGGCGACGAAGGAGAAGAAATGAGCGAGCCTGGGGATGAATCCTCGACGGCTCCCGAGGCCGGCGCGGAAAGGAAAACCCTGGAGGAGCGGGCGCGCGAGCTTGCGCGCGAGCCGGAAGCCCGGCGGGAGGAGCGCGACAGTCTGCGGGTTCTGGAGTTCGACCTTGCCTATGAGAGGTATGCGATCGAGCTCTCCCACATTCGGATAGTCCATCCCCTGCAAGATATCACCCCCATCCCCTGCACGCCCCGGTTCGTTCGAGGCATGGTCAACCTTCGCGGGCAGATCCTCACGGTGATCGACCTGAAGGCCTTTTTCGGCCTGCCGGAGAAAGGGCTGTCGGACCTGAACAAGGTCATCGTCGTCCACGTGGGTGGAATGGAATGCGGCATTCTTGCCGATGCCATCGGTGAAGTCCAGTCGATAGCCCTCGACACGATCCAGCCGTCGATCCCCACCCTGGCCGGCATCCAGGAGGCCTACGTGCGGGGTATAACCCCCGGCGGACTGGTCGTTCTCGACGTGGCCAGAATTCTTTGCGACAAAGCCATCGTGGTAGACGACGAAGTTCTTGCGGCGAAAGAATGACAAGCCATTCCTCCGATTCGGACATTCGCCGCGCGGCGGTGCTGCAACTGCTTTCAAGGCTTTTTGCGTTGATCGCCGTCCTCATTGCCGGCGCCGTTCTCGTGGGTTGGATAACGGATGATGAAACGTTGAAGAGAATTCTTCCCGGCTTGGTGGCCATGAATCCTCTCGCGGCGGTCAATTTCATGCTGGGAGGCATTTCGCTTTTGCTCCTGCGTCCGGACATCTCCGGGCCGAGCCGTGTTTTCGCCATCGCGATCGCCGTGGCGCTCGCCACGACGGGGCTGCTGGCCCTGGCCGCGATCCTCCTGGACAGTCCCGGGATCGACCAGGTGCTGTTTCATGACAGGCTTGGCATCGGTTCCCTCACGCCCAACCGGATGGCCCCGAACACCGCATTCAATTTCATCCTGGCCGGGATCTCGCTGCTGCTCCTGGCGAGGGGTTCCCGAAACCAGGCATTTGCCTGCCAATTCATCGCAATCCTGACGGCTTGGATCTCCCTCGTCGCCTTGATCGGTTATCTTTACGGCACAACGGCGCTCTACCGGATGACGGGAAAGATTCCGATGGCGCTGCACACGTCGTTTTGCTTTGTCCTGCTCTCGATGAGCCTCCTCTTCCATCGGCCGGATCGCGGCCTCATGGCGCGCCTGAACGCCGAAAGCGCCGGCGGTTCCATGCTCCGGCGGATACTCCCCGTTATCCTGGCAGTGCCGGTGGTCATCGGCTGGCTGGTTTCGGCGCGCGCCAACCCCGCGGACCCGACGCTCGCGTTTTCCGTGTTCGTGGTGATGACCATGGTGGTCATTTCGGTGACGGTTTGGAGCAACGCGAGTTCGCTGGACGCCAAGGAGTCCGAGCGCAATCGCGCCGCGGAAGAACTTGAGAAAGCCCATGCGAGCCTCGAGACCAGGATCGGGGAACGAACCGGCGAATTGGCCAGCTTGGTGCGGGAAATCCAGGATGGAATGAGCGTGCTCGGATCATCGGCGTCACAGATCCTTTCCTCGACTGTCCAGCTCTCGGAAACGGCGACCGACACCGCGGCGGCGGTGAGCGAAACGACATCAACCATCAGCGGTGTGCGGCAGACGACCCAACTCTCCAGCGATAAAGCCCAGAATGTGGCCAGGAGCGCGGAGGCGGCGGCGCAAACCTCGCAGGCCGGAAAGCGATCCACCGAAGAGATGCTCGGGGGCATGAAGCGAATTCGCGAGCAGATGGAATTGATCGGCGAAAGCATGGTGCGCCTGACCGAGCAAAGCCAGGCGATCGGCGAGATCATCGCCGCCGTGGACGATCTCTCCCAACAGTCGAACCTGCTGGCCGTCAACGCGGCGATCGAAGCAGCCAAGGCGGGCGAACAAGGCAAGGGATTTGCGGTAGTCGCCGAAGAGGTGAAATTTCTCGCTGACCAATCCAAACAAGCGACGAAACAAGTGCGAACGATCCTTGGCGAAATCCAGAAAGCATCGGGAGAAGCGGTGATGGCGACCGAACAGGGAAGCAAGGCCGTCGAGGAGGGCATGCGACAGTCATCCCAGGCAGGCTCCTCCATCATGACGCTTGCGAAAAGCATCGACCAGGCCTCCCAGGCCGCGACGCAGATAGCCGCCTCCAGCCAGCAGCAACTGGCGGGAATGGACCAGGTTGTGCTCGCGATGGATCACATCAAGACAGCCAGCACGCAGAACGTCGATAATGCCCGCCAACTGGAGGCCGCGGCCCGGAAGCTCAACGATCTCGGACAGGGCTTGAAACAGGTTTCGGAGCGTTACCACGCGGGATGAACGAGGAAGAAGAGTTTCAGAAAAAGCTCGATGCGGCGTTCATGATCGAGGCCGAAGAGCATCTCCAGGCCATTTCATCGCTGCTGCTGGACCTGGAAAAAACACCCGCCTGCGACGCGCAAACGGGGATGATCGAGAGCATCTTTCGGGAGGCGCACAGCTTGAAAGGCGCGGCGCGTTCAGTGAACCGGGGCGGGATCGAAACTATCTGCCAAAGGCTGGAGAGCGTTTTTGCGGCGTGGAAAACGCAAGGGCTCGACGCATCGCCCCTGTCCTTCGACTCGCTGAACCGGGACCTCAATGAGATCGGCGCGCTCCTGGGCGGCGCGCCCGCCGCCGGCGGCCCATCCCCTCCGCAAACCCGGGAGGCGGACGGGGAGGCAAGCCGGACGCCTGTCGCTCCAGTGGAAGAGGCCCCTCCCACTGCTCCCGCCGCGGATCACGAAAGACCGGGCGCCGCGACGATCAGGATTCCGACGGCGAGGCTCGATTCACTGGTGCGCCAGGCCGAAGAGATGCTCGGAATGAAACTGACGGCCGGGCAGCGCGCGATCGATTTGCGCGATCTCCATCATTCGCTCGAAGCCTGGGAAAGGGAATGGACGAAGGCGAATCGCCAGATCCGGGGCCTGCGCCGGGCGCTGGCAAAAGAGGAGCCCGGAATGCCGGACTCGTTGACGACAACGCTCGTGGAGTTCCTCGACTGGAACCACGTTTACATGAAGAAGCTCCAAGCCAGGCTCTCGGCGCTCGCAAAGACCGCCGATCAAGATCGCCGGGCGGCGGCCGGGATGGTGGACGCCCTTCTGGCGGATTCCAAAAAGCTGATCATGCTCCCCTTCTCCACCGTTCTGGGGTTATTCCCAAAGCTGGTGCGCGACCTTTCGAGGGACTTGGGCAAGGACGTGGATCTCGTGATGGCCGGCGCGGAGACGGAAATCGACAAGCGAATTCTCGAAGAGATGAAGGATCCCCTCATCCACCTCATCCGCAACGCGGTTGACCACGGAGTGGAAAAACCGGACATCCGGCTTTCACAGGGCAAACGCGCGCAGGCCGCGTTGAGGATTGCAATCGAACAGGTTGGGACGGGCAAAGTCCAGATCGTCATCGCGGACGACGGAAAAGGCATCGATGCATCCGCGTTAAGAGCCGCCGCGATAAGAACCGGCGTCATCACCGGGGAGAGCGCCTCGCGGCTTGACGACGAGGAAAGCGTGGCCCTTATGTTTCAATCGGGGCTCTCAACCAGTCCGATCATCACGGAGATTTCCGGCCGCGGACTTGGAATGGCGATCGTCCGCGAAAAGGTGGAAAAACTCGGAGGCAGCATCGGCGTCGATACAAAACGGCATTCAGGCACTTCCTTCCGGATGATTCTGCCGGTCACGCTCGCGACCTTCAAGGGGCTTGTTGTGGGCCTGGAAGGAGGGACGTTCGTAATCCCCGCGGCAAATGTGGAACGGATCCACCGGGTCAAACGGGAGGAAATAAGGACCGTGGAGAATAGGGAGACGATCGCGCTGGATGGCAGGACGCTTGCGCTTGCCCGGCTCGGGGCGGTGCTCGAAATTCCGGCAAAAGCGGACCCGGAACAATCCCCCCACCTCCTTGTCGTGATCGTGGCGGCGGCGGAAGAACGCATCGGTTTCGAAGTGAGCGCGATCATGGGCGAGCAGGAAGTGCTGGTGAAGCCGCTCGGGCAGCCTCTCGTGCGCGTCCGCAACATCGGAGGGGCGACAATCCTTGCATCGGGAAAGGCCGTGCCGATACTCAACCCCGCGGACCTGATTCAGTCCGCGAAAAGATCCGCGGCCACCTCCCGGAAAGAAGCGGAAACCGGGGCGGTCGAGCCGGCGAACAAGTCGGTGCTTGTGGCGGAGGACTCCATCACGTCAAGAATGCTCCTCAAAAACATCCTCGAGTCGGCGGGCTACGCGGTAACGACTTCCGTGGATGGGATCGATGCGCTGACGGCGCTCAAGTCCGGAGATTTCGCCGCCCTCGTGTCGGATGTGGACATGCCGAGGATGAATGGATTCGACCTCACGGCTCGCATTCGGGCGGACAAACGGATGGCGGAACTGCCGGTCGTGCTCGTAACCGCGCGTGAATCGCGGGAAGACCGGGAACGGGGGATCGACGTGGGCGCGAATGCCTACCTCGTGAAGAGCAGCTTCGACCAAAGCAACCTCCTGGACGTGATCGGCAGACTGCTATGAGCGCGCCGAAAATCCACGTCTTCGTCGTCGAGGACTCCCCGGTCGCCAGGGAGCTTCTCATCCATATACTCGAGTCCGACCCGGACATGGAAGTGATAGGCAGCGCTTGCAACGGCGAAGACGCTTTGCGCAAGATTTCCCACCGAAGGCCCGACGTGATCACGATGGACATTCATATGCCGGGAATCGACGGCTTCGAGACGGCCCGGCGGATAATGGAGACCGCGCCCACGCCCATCGTCATCGTGACGGCCAGCGCGAATCACGCGGACGTGGACATGACCTTTCGCACCCTCGAGGCGGGAGCGCTTGCGATCGTCGAGAAACCGACGGGATTTGGCGGCGCCGAGCACGAGGAAGGGGCGCGGAAATTGCTCCAAACCGTAAGGCTCATGTCGGAAGTAAAAGTCGTGAAGCGGTGGGCGCGCGCCATTCCGGAGACGGCGAAGCCGATCCAGAAAAGGGCGAAGCCGATCCAGGATGTCCAGGCGGCGGGCGAGATCAAAGTGGTGGCGATCGGCGCCTCCACCGGCGGACCGGTCGCCATCCACACGATTCTGGACCGGCTTCCGAAGGATTTCGAAGTTCCTATTCTCATCGTGCAGCACATCGCGGCCGGTTTCGTGCGCGGCATGGCGGACTGGCTCGCCCGCGACAGCGCCTTCGTGATCCACATCGCCTCCCAGTCCGAACGCCTGTTGCCGGGGCACGTCTATATCGCCCCGGACGGTTATCAGATGGGAACCGAGAGAGAAGGTTTCATCGTTTTAAACCCGGACGATCGCAATGGCGGCCCCTGCCCTTCGGTATCCCATCTTTTCCGCACCGTCGCGAATGTGTATGGCCAGGAGGCCGTGGGAGTTCTCCTCACCGGCATGGGCAGGGACGGCGCGCCGGAATTGCGCTTGATGAAAGAAAAAGGCGCGGTCACCATCGCCCAGGACAAGGAAAGCTCGGTCATTTTTGGCATGCCCGGCGAGGCGGTGAGACTGGAGGCGGCCACCCATGTCCTTCCGCCGGCGGGGATCGCGGAAACTCTTGCAAGGATCGTGAAAAAAAACAAATGAGCCGGCGATGAAACGATGAGCGCGGAAGAGGAGAGGAATCGCGGGGTCGGCATTTTGATCGTCGAAGACAGCGCGACGCAGGCGATGCTTCTGGAGAACATCCTCGGCAAGCGCGGCTTTGCCGTGGCGTCGGCGCGCAACGGGCGTCTCGCGCTCGCATGGCTTCACGAGCACACGCCGGACCTCGTCATCAGCGACATTCAAATGCCGGAGATGAACGGCTACGAACTCTGTTTGAAGATGAAGGAAGACCACGGGCTGAAGAGCGTGCCCATTATGTTGCTGACTTCGCTTTCCGCTCCGCAGGACATCATCCGCGGCCTCGAGTGCGGAGCCGACAATTTCGTGGTCAAACCGTATGAAGAAACCTTCCTGCTCTCCCGGATACACTCGGTTCTCGAAAACCAGGCATTGCGGAAAGAAGGCGCCGAGGAAGCGGCGATCCCTATTTATTTTGCCGGCGAAAGGTATCTCATCACGGCCAACCGGCTTCAGATCCTGAACCTTCTTCTCTCGACGTACGAGACGGCGGTAAAGACCAATCTCGATTTGATCAAGGCCCACGAAGAACTGAAGGCGGCGCAAGCCCAACTCATCCAGGCCGAGAAGTTTCAATCCGTTGGGCGGCTGGCGGCGGGTGTGGCCCACGAAGTCAAGAATCCCCTGGCCATAATGGAAATGGGCCTCGGGTTCCTTTCGGGACTGCGAACCTTGGGCGAAGGCGAAGCCCCCGCCATCCTGGCCGAAATGAAGGAAGCGGTCCGGCGGGCAAACACCGTCATCAGCGGGCTGATGGAGTACTCCGCATTCAACGAATCGGGTGTGGCTAGCGTGGACTTGGACAAGGTGATCGACCAAACCCTCGAGGTGGTCGCGAACCAACTCGCGCAGTCGCGGGTGGCCGTCAGGAAGGAATTCGCGGAAGGCGTTCCGCACTGCCTCGTGGATTCGAGCAGAATGGGACAGGTTTTCGCCAATCTTTTTACGAACGCCTGCCACGCGATGCCCAACGGAGGAACGCTCACCGTGCGCTCCGCCTTCAAGTCGCTCACCGCCGCGGACGCGGCATTCGAGGCGGGCGACCGCTCCGGGGTGCGCGTGAGGGCGGGAGACAAGGCAATCGTGGTCGAAGTGGAAGATACCGGGGTAGGAATTCCCGAAGAGAACATGACGAAGCTCTTCGAGCCATTCTTCAGCACCAAGCCGACAGGAAAAGGGACCGGCCTCGGCTTGACGGTGGCGCGAAAGATCGTCGAACTGCAAGGCGGGAGGATAGACATCCGCAATCGCGAAGGGGGTGGCGCCCGGGTGACGCTCACGCTTCCGTGCAGGGAGCGCGCGGAGCATCCAGGGGAAATTCAATCGTGAACGGCGATCCAAAAGATCAACGGGAGATACTCATCGTCGAGGACAGCCTGACACAGGCGATGAAGCTCCAGCACATCCTCGAGCGGCACGGCTATCTCGTGACCGGGGCGCGCAATGGAAGCGAAGCGCTTTCCAGTTTGAAAACGCGTCTGCCCCGCGTCGTCATCAGCGACATCAACATGCCGGAAATGGATGGATATGAACTCTGCCGCCGGATCAAGGACGGCGAACAAACCCGTGAACTCCCCGTCATCCTCCTGACATCGCTCTCCGACCCGAAGGACATCCTCAAAGGCCTCGAATGCGGCGCGGACAACTTCATCGTCAAACCGTACGACGAGGAATTCCTGCTCTCCCGCATCCAGTACGTCCTCGCCAACCAGGAGCTAAGAAAAAACTCAAAGGGAAAGGAAGGAACCGAGATTTTCTTCGCCGGCCAGAAATACCATCTTACCTCGGAGCGAATCCATTCCATCGACCTGCTGCTTTCCACCTACGAGACAGCGGTGCAGAAAAACATCGCTTTGATCAAGGCCAAGGAAACGCTCGAGACGCAGGCGGAGGAATTGCGGGAAAAGAATGCGGAGATGGCGGCCGATCTCGATATGGCGCGGGAACTCCAGACCGCGTTTTTGCCGACCAGCTACCCGGGTTTTCCACCCGGAGCGGGCAAGGAAAGCGCGTTGCGCTTCTGCCACCGATACCAGACGACGACCGAACTCGGCGGAGACTTCTTCGATGTCTTCGCCCTCTCCGGCACCTCGGCCGGCATCCTTATATGCGACGTCATGGGCCACGGGGTGCGGGCCGCGCTGGTAACGGCGATCGTGCGCGGCCTGGTGGAAGAAGTGCACTCCATCGCCTCCGAGCCCGGAAAATTTCTCACCGAAATCAACCGAAGCTTGTGCGCGATCTTAAAGCAGACTCAGACACCCCTTTTTGCCTCCGCGTTTTACATGGTCGTGGATGTCGAACGGGGCCATGTCCGCTACGCCAACGCGGGACATCCCACTCCCTTCCATTTGCGCCGGGGGACGGCAGGCGTGGTTGAAACATTCACCGGGGTCCCGGGCAAGACGGATACCGCGCTGGGCATCCTCGAACATTCCACTTACTCCGCTTCGCAACGCGAGGTGGAATCCGGCGACCTGTTGATTCTCTTTACCGACGGGATCTATGAGGTTGAAGGCGCCAACGGAGTCTATTTTGATATGACCTTGTTGAAGGAAGCCGTCGCCCGCCGCATGCGCCAGCCCTGCGCCGAACTGTTCGACGGTCTCCTTTCGGAGATCAAGCAGTTCTCGAAGGGCGGAGAATTTGAGGATGACGTCTGCCTGGTGGGCGTGGAAATAGCGCGCGCCACGAAGGCACCCGCAAAACCCGCCTGATTGCAAAAGACGCATGACATTAACGCCGGCACTTGCATTGGAGCGAACATTGAGTTTAAATGCTGGCGTAACTACTTGACTATGAGACCCGTTTGGAAAGGCAGCATTAGTTTTGGACTGGTTTACATCCCGATAGCGGTGTATCCGGCGACGCGCGAAGAGAAGTTGAGCTTCCGGCAACTGAGAGCCAAGGACCTCAGTCCGATCTCCTATAAAAAGGTCGCGCAAGCCGACGGCGAGGAAGTTCCCGCCGACCAGATCGTGAAGGGATTCGAATATGAGCGCGGCAAATTCGTGGTCCTTAAGGAAGAGGATTTCGAGAAGGTCAAAATTGAATCGACGCATTCCATCGACATCACGGATTTTGTCGAGGAGGGGCAGGTCGATCCGAAATTTTTCTACAAGCCCTACTTTTTGGAAGCGCAAAAGGGCGGGGAAAAAGCGTACTCCTTATTGCTGAAGGCGCTCAGCGGGACCGGCAAGATCGGAATCGCAAAGGTGGTGATCAGCAACCGCGAGCACCTGGCTTCGGTGAAGCCGGACGGACTTTTCCTCGTGCTCGAGTTGATGCATTTCGCCCAGGAGATCCTGGGCGCCGACTCGCTGAAGCCGGTGGAACAAAAGGAAGTGACCTCCAGGGAGCTCGACATGGCCAAGGCTTTGATCGAGAGCATGACGGCCCCTTGGGAACCACAGAAATACCAGGACGAATACCGGACGGCGGTGATGGATATCATCGAGCAAAAAGCCAGGAATAGAGAAATAACGGAAGAACCTTCCAAGCCGCGCCACGCGTCCAACGTAGTCGATCTGCTGAGCGTGCTTCAGGACAGTCTCAACAAGAACAAAGACCTCCGCAAACAGTCAAAGCCGGCGGGCAACGGACGCCAGACCAGGACTTCCGCCCCGTTGTTAAAGGCGAGAAGGAAGGTTGCCGCATAAGGTTACTGGTTGCGCAGCGCCGCTTTCCGCTCCAGGATTCGCGGGCTGATGGGGGTGGTCGCCATTGGGAGAGATTCGCAGGGAGCCCATTGCGCTACGATCGGCCCGAGTTGTCCAAAGTTCAGATCGCGTTGAACACGGGCCAGCGCGGCCATCTTTCTTCTTAGTTCGGCTTCGTCGCCGTCCCGAAAGACGAGCGCAAATCCGGCGGCAGGCCGGATCACTCCCACGTTGACGCTGGAAGCGCCCGCCGCCTTTGCCATGAGAAAATATGCCGCGAACTGAAATCCTTTCCCGCTGTCGAGACTGCCCAAGGTCGGAGGGGCGGATTTCCCTGTTTTGAAATCGATGATTCTAACCGCGGCATCTTCCAGCATCGGGTGATCGGCCAGGAGGAGATCGACGCGGCCACCGAGTTTCAAGGTCCCCTCCCCCGTCCTGATTTCGCGCCGAATCGAGTATTCCATTACGAAGAAGAACCCGGCGTTACCGGCATCAAGGCCGGCCAGTGGCGAGAGACAATGCCAGGCATTCCAGACGGCCTTGCGAAGGGCCGATTTCCACCAAAGCGGAAGCGCCATTCCCTCCCGGCGAAAACGCTCCTCCAGTTCCATCTCACTTTTTTTCGCGGCTTCCTTCAGTGCGCGCCTTGCCTCGTCCGAATAGCGGAAGGGAGAAAATTCGCAGCCGCCCGCGAGCGCCTGGCGGAGCCAGCGGTGAACGTTCCTCCCGATCGCCTGTTTTTCGCTGCGAATGAAATCGCGATCCGCGTTCGATTCCGCGTCCAGGATTTTCTTCAGTGCAAACGTGGCCGGAGAAGTGGCGGCCGTATCGAGATCCGACGGCGACCACTCCTCCGAAACGAAGGAGGAGCCCCCGAAATTGAAAAGGTATTCGTCGAACGGGATCGCCGGGTCGCGGCGGCTGGCGTGAACCGCCGCGAGGCGCTCGCGATCCCGCGCGGGCAGGCTGGGGCGCGTCTTTCGGCAAATCGAGACGGCGTTTCGCCAGGAATCGAGGATCTGGACCCCGCCGTCGCCGGCCGCGCTCTCGGCGAGAGCCCGGATGACCCACTCGTTCGGGTAGGCCTCGCGTGAAAGATCCGCCTCACTGCGCGCGACCGCGGCAAAAGCAATTTCGCCGCGGCAATTTTCGAGCAGATCCAGGAAGCGAGACTGATCGATGGCCGATTGCTCGGTTGAATCGAGCAGGTAACCCTGGCGGGCGGACTTGCGGGAATTGAGGGCGCGGCACGAGGCATCGTCGAGGAAAGGGTTTTCGTCCGGCTTGACGGGCCACTCCCCTTCGTTGGAATCGAGGAATATCAGCCCGTCCCACGCCCGCGGCCGCGCCTGCGAAAGGGTCGTTACGACGACGGCGGCATAGGGCGAATCGGCAGCGGGAGAACGGTCGCATTTTCCCGCCGACAAGATTGCCTGGAGATATTCAAGGAAGGCGGTTCCAGGAATCGGCGTTTCGCCGGCCAGCCCGGCGGCCAGCGACCAGGCCGGCTCCAAACTTTCGACGCCGAGCCCGAAGTTCCGCAGGCAACGCTCCCATTTCTCCCGCGCTTCTTTCCATGGCGTTTCTTCCTCCCAGGAGCCAAGCGCTTCGACGAGTTGCCGGATTTGCGGAACGGCGGGCGATTCCAGGCTCTCGAAAGCGTGCGCGAGCAGGCGGGCATTGCGCGTCTGGATAGCGACGAACGCGTTATGTAAATCACGCCGCGCCCGATCCCGGCCAAGCCATTTCCAGGGGCCGGGCGAACGGTCGTTCAGCAGATCGATCAAGCCGAGAAGCGCATCGACGTCGCACGCGAGCAGATGGTATCTGATAATCTGGAGCTGAATGAGAAGACCGGCTTCGGGCTCCTGCTTTTCCCCTGTTTCGTCGAAAATCGAGATGCCGCATTCCGCGAGCATTCGAACGATCTCGAGCGATGAAGGAGAGCGCCGGGGCGCGACGATGCCGAGCCGCTGGCCGGGGCCGATGACGGCAAGCCGCTCCACGATATAATCCCGGACCAGGGCGATCTCGTCGCGCCAATCGCGGCCGATAAGGAAGCGAGGAGTTGAAAGGGCGGACGCTTCCAAATCCACCCCTTCGAGCCGCGCCACGAGCGTTTCGTTCGATGAAGAAAATTCGCTCTCGCGGCAAATCTCGTGCTCGACGTTCAGCCGGGATTCGACGGCTTTCACCCAGCCCTGTTGCAAAGCTTCACCCGAAGAGCGGGGCATGGATTGGTAAACTTCGCACTGAAGGCTGGTGCGAACGGTTGCTTCAAAAAGGCGGACGTATTCCCAATGAGCCGCGTCCCAGCCGAAGAAGCAGGTCCGCAAGGGAGCCACGGGCGTCATGCCTGCCTTAAAAAGCAATTCTTCGTCCAGCGCGGGCCCCCACGCCCTGGAGTCTTCCAGGGCGTCGGCAACCTGCCGGGAAAAGGCCGGAAGGAGATTTCGAGCATCCTGCCGCCGGCCTGCCGCGCTCAACCGGGCGATGGCGTGCAGGCAGGGACCGGGCGCCTTCACCTGCGACAACGACTCCGGATCGTTATAACGCATCGTTTGGAGTTTTAGCAGGAATTCCAAGGTTTCGTTCCCGAGCGGGAGCGCGCCTACCCCGAGCAATCCACAGAGTTCGAAGCGCAGCACATTGGGAAGCAGGAAGCGGATGCCAAACAGGGTCACCCCATCCCGAAGGGCGCGGCGCTTGATCCAGTGGACCTGTCCGGCCCCGGCCGCCACGAGCCAGCTTTGCGCCCCATCCAGCGACGCTTCAGAAGCGGCGAGGCACCATTCGCGAACGCCGTCCTCCCAGGCATCCTCGATAAAGCGGTAAAGCTTTAGGCGATCCCTTCGCACCTACAGTCCCGACATAAACTGGAACGTTTCGTCCTGGAAACCGGGAAGATTTTCATGCCCGAAATCGGGATAAATCATCACGTCCTTCCTCGAAGTGATTTTGTTGTAGGCGGCAAACTGTGTCGAGGGCGGGCAGATGGTATCCATCAGTCCGGTTCCCATGAGGACTTCGGCTCGGATTCGCTTTGCCAGGTGCTGGATGTCGATGTAACCGAGCTTTGTAAAAATCTCACTCCGGCGTTCATGCCGCGGATCGAAGAGGCGAAAATATTTCTTCAACTCGTCGTAAGCGTTTTGCGCCAGATCCATCTCCCAGACCCGCTGGTAGTCGCACAGGAACGGAAAGACCGGCGCTGCCCGCCGTATGCCAGGCGCAAGCGCGGCGCATGCCAGCGTCAATGCCCCGCCTTGCGAGCCGCCCATGGCGCCCACGCGAGCCGCATCGACTTCCGGAAAATCCATCACAATCTTCGCAAGTTGCGCTGTATCAAGGAATATCTGCCGAAAGGCGAGTTTCCTGGGGTCGTCGTCCAAGCCCCGGATAATGTGCCCCGCATGGGTATTGCCGCGCGCGCCCCCGAGGTCCTCGCTCAGGCCGCCCTGGCCGCGGCAGTCCAGGGCGGCAACCGAAAAACCCAACGCCACGTAGCTTAATTTGTCGGACCAGTCGCCGCTGTTGCCGGTGTATCCGTGAAACTGCAAGACCGCCGGATGAGGTTTTCCGCCGCCGGTTGGACGGAGATATTTCGCGTGGACGCGGCTTCCTCCCACACCCGTAAAGAAGAGATCAAAACACTCGGCGAAGGGGGCGGAGAAGGTGGCCGGCTTCAATTCGACTTTCGAATCGGTTGCGCGCATTTCGTCGAGGGATTCATCCCAAAAGGAATCAAAATCCTCGGGCCGGGGATTGATTCCCTGGTATGCGAAAAGTTCCGGGAGCGGTTTATCAATTAATGGCATAGATCCAGCCTTCTCGCGGCTTTAGCACTCCTGGCTGGCGGGTTGAAATCTCATGGCTGGATCTCCGATTCGATCCTCCGCACGAACGGCGAACCAAAAATGATACGGCGGGAAGCAGGCTGCCTATTGCTGCGACCTGGCTTTCTCCTGCTCGGCGCGGTCGGCATACCGCTCGAAACGGTTTGAGAGAATGAAAAAGGTGGGAGCCCAGAGACCCACAAAAATGCCAAACCGCTCGGCGTGCGCCGATTCAGTTTCAGTGCGCTTGATCGCCCAAATCCCAATCGACGCGGCAATACTGGCAAAACCAGCTATGAAGCAGCCGTCGCTGAGAACGCGGAGGGATTCGGGATCAGTTTTTTTAAAGGCCTCGAA
>Ga0302324_100006721_pt1 | contig 24662 bp, 21 predicted proteins | sample Palsa_T0_1_FD_201949 | JGI IMG/M metagenome (GOLD analysis project Ga0302324, IMG submission 201949) | Peat permafrost microbial communities from Stordalen Mire near Abisko, Sweden - Palsa_T0_1 | ecosystem: Environmental > Terrestrial > Soil > Palsa > Peat permafrost | place: Sweden: Abisko... | reverse complement strand
ATGACCGCCATTACCACCATTACCACCTTGGCCTTGCGTCTCATTACTGACCGGCCTCCATTTGCGGTGTCATCAGTCCTACTTTGTCGATACCGGCGCCGTGGGCAATGTCGATGGCCTTCGCCACATATTGGAATTCCAGGTCGGGATCGCCTTTGACGAACACGACGCGCTCGGCGCGAGTCTTGAAAATCTCTTCCAGGCGCGCACCCAGGTTAGCCTCTGGCGTAGGCTCCTGGTTGATCATGTAGGTCTTGTCTTTATTCACCACGATCACCACGGTGCGGGTATCGGACTGCTGCTGCTGGCCGGGTGGAGGGGGTTGCGGAACCAACGCTTCCAAGCCCCTCGGCGTGAGAGGTGTAATCACCATGAAAATGATGATCAGCACCAGAAGCACGTCGATCATGGGCGTCATATTAATATTGGAGATCGCGCCACCCGATCCCCCGACTGCCATTCCCATAAGAATTACTCCTTTTCGTTCTCAGGCGGGACTGGAGCCCCGCGCGGGATGAATCCCGCCTTCCACTGCAAAAAAGCTACTGGCCTGCCGGCGCGGCAGCACCCGGCGTCTTCTTCTGTTGCATCTGCTCGGTGAGCAGTCCAAGCTGATCCACACCCGCGGCGCGCAGATTGTTCACCACGTCGACCACCTTTTCATACCGCGCCCGAGAGTCCGCCTTGACAAAGCACATCTTGTCGAGCCGGTTCGTCAACATATCTTTGACTTTGCCCGGAAGGTCGTCCGCCTTCATCTGGGTGGTATTCAGATAGGTCTTGCCGTCGCGCGTGACGGCGACGATGATGGCGTCGCTCTTATCGGCCGCTTGCATGGGGATCGGATTCACCGTCTTAACCATATCCACGCTCACGCCCTTCGACAACATGGGCGTGATGACCATGAAGATGATCAGCAGCACCAGCATCACGTCCACCATGGGTGTCACGTTGATATCCGCCACCGGCGGAGGGGCTTTCGCTCTAATGATTACCGACATAATAAAGTCTCCAACCCAGGCTGGGTCTGGGGCAGCCCGGTTGGAGCCGGGACGCCCCTATTCAACTCGCCGGAATGTTTTCGGTTGCGTTGGCTACTTGCGCGCCGCGGCGCCGCGTTGCGACCGCTTCAGGAAGTAGTCGATCAATTCGGAACTGGAGTTGCCCATCTCCACGTCGAATGCTTCGATCTTGCCGGTGAAGTAGTTAAACATCCAGACCGCCGGAATGGCCACGAAAAGACCGATGGCCGTGGTCACCAAAGCTTCCGAAATACCGCCCGCCACAGCGCCCAAGCCGGTGGACTTCTCGGTCGAAATCCCCTTGAACGCATTGATGATGCCGACCACCGTTCCGAACAGTCCCACGAATGGGCCGGTCGAACCGATAGTTGCCAGACCGCTGATGCCGCGTTTGAGTTCGGCATGTACGATGGCTTCGGCGCGCTCGAGAGCCCGTTGGGAAGCTTCGATGTCTTCACCCGAGATCTCGGAGCTCATCTGGTGGGCCTGAAACTCCTGCAAGCCGGCCACCACCACCTTGGCGAGGTGACTTTTCTTGTAGCGGTCCGCGATCTTGATCGCCTCGTCCAGTTTCCCTTCCTTCAAAGCGCCCGCCACGGCCGGCGCAAACGCGCGCGATTGTTTCCGCGCGGCGCTATAAGCCAGCAAACGGTCGATCATGACGCCGATCGACCAAGCCGACATGATGAACAGAAGGATGACCACCAGTTTGGCGGGCACGCCCATCTGTGACCACAGTGAGCGCGGGTCCCATCCGATGGCGCCCTGCTCCTGTAGTAAAAACGCCCAAACCTGCATTTGCAAAAGCATTGTCCTGTTCTCCTGCGAGTTGAATTAGTGTAACAGACTGCTACTGGCTCAACGTGAAATTCACGTCGATCTGCGTAACCACTTCCACCGGCTCCCCGTTGAGCAGAGTCGGCTGATAGACCCACTGCTTCACCGCCTCCATGGCGGCCGGCACCAACAAAGGATGTCCGCTGGCGACGGTGAGATTCTGAATGGTACCATCCTTGCCGATGATGGCGTTCAATCTTACCACGCCTGAAATGCGCGCCTGCTTGGCAAGCGGCGGATAGATCGGCCGGGGCTGGCGGATAAGCTTGGCTTGTTGCACGTTGCCACCCACGCGGATGCGCTGCGGGGTGACCGGTTTTTCAACCTTCACCGGAGGTGGAGGAGGAGGCGGCGCGGCCGTGGGCACCGAGCCGATGATGCCGCCAATTACGCCACCGGCGGCGCCGCCCGGAACGCCGCCCGGTACGCCGCCTACCACGCCACCCGAAGACGGCGGAGGCAACTCTTCCTCTTTAATCATGGCGACTTCTTTGGGGACCACTTTGGGAGCCATCAGACGGCCGGCGTCGAACTGGCGCGGAATGACCTTGATCACTTTGGGGGGAGCGGCGGCCGGCGGGGGAGGCGGAGGCGGTGGCGGAGGAGGCGCCACCAGGAAGCTGGTCAACTGGCTCTTGGGTAAGGCGTCGAAATAAATCATCGGGATCAGGACCGCGATCGCGATCACTACCATCTGCCCGATGAAGGAAACCAGCACGGTCCAACTCTTGTGCGTCTTCCCCGTACCCTCGACAAATGTTTGTTCGAACATAAAACCTCCTTACGTCCCTATTTCACGGCTTTGGCTGAACTTTTTCGCGGCGGGCCCTGCGGCTTGGCGGCCGCCACGGGAACCGGCGCCATCCTCTTCCGGCTGTCCGCCCAATTGTGCCAGAACAGCACGATGGGGCTGGCAACGAAAACGGAAGAATACGTACCGATAATAATACCTACAACCAATGCGAAAGAAAAGCCATGCAGCACCGAGCCGCCGAACAGGAAAAGCGCGATCACGGTCAAGAACGTCAGACCCGAGGTCATGACGGTCCGGCTGAGGGTCTGGTTGACGCTTTTGTTGATGAGCGATTCGAGCGGCTCGCGGCGCAGGATTTTGATGTTCTCGCGTATGCGGTCGAAGATGACGATCGTATCGTTCATGGAATAGCCGACCAACGTCAACAAAGCCGCGATCACCGTGAGCGTGATCTCCTTATTAAAAAGGGAGAACAGCCCGATCGTGATGATCGTATCGTGGAAGCACGCTACTACGGCTGCCACACCATAAATCCATTCGAAGCGAAAGGCTATATATACCAGCATTCCACCCAGCGCGTAAAGCGTGGCCAGGACGGCCTTGGTACGGAGCTCGCCGCCGACCTTCGGGCCGACCATCTCCACCTTCTGAATCGAGAATGGCGCCAGGTAACACTGCTGTTTGAGAACGTTAATAATAGCAGAGTTTACGCCCGGAACAACCGAAAGTTGATCGAAGCCGGCGAGCACGCCGGAACGGGGTGGAGAATCGCGAAAAGTGCGGATATCGTTGGCCAGTTTTTGCAAGGCCTGATCGGAAAGCTGCACGCCCGCCTGTTGCAAAGGAACCGTGAGGCGGTCGGCGATTTCGGCGGCGCCGGCGTTATTAAAATCCAGCTTGCCGCTTTGGGGTTCGCCGAAAGTGACCTCCAGGGTATCCTGTATGGTGTTGCGCGCAACGTTCATTTGCTGCTCGACCATGCGCTCGGTGCCGATGACGACCTCATCGTGCGTGGACACATCCGAGATCGGCTGCACGGTGAACTCGCCCTTGATTTTCTTCGAGAGCGCGGCACGGATTTTGTCCTCGGGAGGCGCGCCGTTCCACTTGACGGTCATCTGCGTGCCTTCCTTGAATTCGATACCGTAGCGCAGACCGCCATGCAGGATGATGCTGCCAATCCCGGCCACGGAAAGCACCAGCGAGGCGCCGATGAACGGCCACTTGTAGTGCAGAAAATCGAAATTCGTGTTCTTAAAGATTTGCATCGGAATTTGCCGTACCGGTGCTTAACATCATTTGGACACCGGTCTTTTCAAAATTGTTCCCTTGGGGGGCCGCTTTGCGGCCCGGCGCTGGGTTGTGGGTGATGGGTTGTGGGTGATGGGTGGTGGCAAACGCGCCACGGTGCTGGACTGGCACACCCAAAACCCGACACCCACCACCTACAACCCTTTTCATATGCTCAACTCCGCCAAACTGCCGGTGTGGGTGATCGGTGGTGGCAAACGCGCCACGGCGCCGGACGGGCACACCCAAAACCCAACACCCACCACCTACAACCCTTTTCATATGCTCAACTCCGCCAACTGCCGGCGGCCGGACAACTCGTAATCGAAGATCACCTTCGACACAAACACGGCGGTGAAGACGTTGGCGATCAGGCCGATGGTCAACGTGACCGCGAAGCCGCGCACCGGTCCTTCCCCGAAAATAAACAGGAAAGCGCAGGAAACCACGGTAGTGACGTGGGTGTCCACGATGGTCCACCAGGCCTTCGAGAAGCCCGCATCCACCGCGGATACGATGGCCTTTCCGGCCCGCAGCTCTTCGCGAATACGCTCGAAGATCAGGACGTTGCTATCCACCGCCATACCGACGGTCAAGATCACCCCGGCGATGCCCGGCAAGGTCAAAACGGCCTTGAAGTACGAAAGTGCGGCCATCAGGATCACCGTGTTCAGAAAAAGGGCCAGCACGGCGTTTACGCCGCTGCGCCGGTAATAGACCAGCATCACGACGATGACCGCCGCCAGTCCGGCCAAGCCCGCCACGATGCCGGCATGGATGGAATCGGCGCCCAGCGAGGGACCCACGGAGCTTTCATATTGAATCTCGATGGTGGCCGGCAACGCGCCCGCGCGCAGCACCAGCGCCAGGTCGGAGGCCACCTGCTCGGTGCCGATATTCTCGATCTGGCCGCTATCTTCGATGCGCCCCTTGATTACGGCCACGCTGTAGATCTGGTCGTCCACCACCACGGCCAGGTATTTTTCGATATTCTGCTCCGTAAACCGGCCAAACTTCTTGCCGGCGTCCGGGCTCAGCGTGAACTGCGCATTCCATTTGCGCAGATCGTCCTGGCCGGCGCGCGCGTTGCGCAGATCGGTGCCGCGAATGATGGGGGTTTTGGACAGCAGGTACCATTCCTCGCGCGAATCGCCCATGGGCCGCTGTTTCACCAGCTTCGTGCCCAGCGGCAGGATGCCGCCCATTTCCGCCAGAGCCGCCTCTTTGCTGGCGTAAGGATGCTCGCCCTTCACCGCGTCGATCTCCAGTTGCGCGGTTTTCTGCATGATTCCTTTCACGCGCTCCTGGTCGTCCACGCCGGGCAGTTCCACCAGGATCCTGTAGTCCGTACCGGCCTGGCCGTACTGCTGTACGGTGGGTTCCGTCAGCCCGAGTTGATTGATGCGGTTGCTGATGGTCTGGAGCGAATGTTCCACCGTGTCGCGCTTCAGCGTGACCAGCTCCGAGGGCCGCATATTCAGGCGGTAATCGGTGGAGTTGATGGGCGTGAGCACCCATTGTGGGAAGTGCTCCGAGATCAGATTCCGGAATAGAGTGGTGCTGGTCGAGGGTACGCCCTTCACATCGATCTCGATCTTGTCGGCATCCTCCACGGTGGCTGGATCGTTGCGGTCGACGGTGCAATCGATGCTCTGCTTATGCATCTCCTCTTTCATCTTCTCGATGGCCACGTCGGCCTCGCTTTTGATGGCGTCCTGGACGTGCACTTGCAACACCAGGTGGCTGCCGCCCTTCAGATCCAGCCCCAGCCGGATGTTGTTGCGCAGGTTCTCCACCAACCCGGCGCCAGACTTCGGAAAGCCGATGATGCCGAACACGCAAACCAGGATCGTCACAACGATGACTACGGTCCTACCCGTTAAATTTTTTCGCATGAAGATTGCCTTGCTTAATGTTTATTTCTTAACTTCGCCCGTCACCAGGTTGGAAACCGCGCTGCGGGCCACCTGCAGCTTGACATTGTCGGGCTTCACCCGCAACACCAGCGTATCGTCGTCGCCGATCGAAATGATGGTCCCCACGATGCCGCCGCTGGTGAGCACCGTGTTCCCGTTCTGCAAGGAACTCAGCATCGCCTGCGTCTTTTTCTTCTGCCGCTGCATGGGAAGGAACAGAAGGAAATAAAAGATTCCGAATATCAGGAGAATCGGAAGGAAGCCCAACAGGGAACCGCCCGGGGCCGAGGCTTGGAGAATCAGGTTTAGGAACACGTTGGCAAACTACTCGATTTCAACCGGCGCGGAGCGTACGGTTCGCAAATAATTGGGATACCTACCCGATAGTATAGCGTGCCTGATCTCACGCATGATGTCAAGGTAGCGCCGGACGTTGTGCAGCGTCGCCAGCGCAGCGTACAGGATCTCTCCAGCTTGAAACAGGTGGCGGAGATAGGCCCGGGAAAAGGTCGCGCAAGTATAGCATCCGCACTGGGGGTCGAGCGGGCCGGGATCGTCCTTGAAGCGCGCCTGCTTGATGCGCACGATGCCCTGGGAGGTGAACAGGCAGCCGTTGCGGGCGTTGCGGGAGGGCAGCACGCAATCCATCATGTCCACGCCGCGGGCCACGTACTCGGGCAGTTCCTCCGGCATGCCGACCCCCATGGCGTAGCGAGGCCGGGCACGCGGCAACAGGGCTTCGGAGACCTCCACCATTTCCAGGCTCAGGGGACGCGGCTCGCCCACCGAAAGCCCGCCGATGGCGTAGCCGTCCGCGTCCAGCTCCACCAATTCGGCCGCGCAGGCGCGCCGCAGGTCCGCGAACATGGAGCCTTGCACGATGGGAAACAGGGCGTGGCGGGTGGCCAGTTGGGGACGGCGCTGTGCGAAATGCGCGTGGGCGGAACGGGCCCAGCGCACGGTGCGCTGCATGGCCGTGCGCGCGTACTCATGGCTGACGGGGTACTCCGGGCATTCGTCCAGTACCATTAGTATGTCGCTGCCAAATGCCAATTGCGTGTCCACGGTGGACTCCGGCGTGAACTTGTGGGTATCGCCGTTCAGATGGGACTGGAACACGACGCCGTCATCCGCGATCTTGCGCAGCCCGCTCAGGCTGAAGACCTGGAATCCGCCGGAATCGGTGAGGATGGCGCGCGGCCACGACATGAAGCGATGCAATCCGCCCAGGCGCTGGATCAGGTCCGGGCCGGGACGCAGATAAAGATGATAGGTGTTGGCGAGCAGGATGCGCACGTCCAGGTCGCCGGCCAGTTCGCGCGGCGCCAGTCCTTTGACCGTGGCCTGGGTGCCCACCGGCATGAAGACGGGAGTCTCCACGATGCCGTGCGGGGTGTGCAGCAGGCCGGCCCGCGCGCGAGTCACGGAGCACTCGGCTTGAATTTCGAAGGGGAATTTATCCGCGGACAAACTGATTTCAGCCAGACGGCGCGCCTGCGCCATTCGCCTTCAGTCTACACGATTCGGGCGGGAACCGGCTTACCCGTCGCTCTGCCTCTACGCCGCGTCGAGCCTCTCTTTTAGCTCCTCCCGGATCACACGGCGAACCATAGCCTCGAGCGATGGCGCATCCAACGAGCGGCGTAGGGCGTCATTAATGAGAGTCTGGTATCCGACCGCGCCACCGGTTTCATCGGCTCTTGCCAGAAAATGATCGACAATGTCCTGGTCGAGCCGGATGGTGATCTTGACCTTTGCCCCCGATTCCGGTGCCGGCTTCGTGATTCGGCCCCGCCTGCCTTTGCTGAAGTCGTAAGAGTCTTTCATGGTAGTCCCGCCTCGTATTCCGCGCGCTCGTGCGCCGCAGCCGGCCGGGCCGAAATTATCCGGATGTTGTCGCCCCAAGTAGGTGTAAACGACAATGAGTATGCGCCCTAAAGCGCCCATTCCCAGACTAACGAACCGTTGCTCGAAGGCATCCGCTTCGTCATCGGCGATGGTGATTGCGCAGGGATCGTCGAAGACGGTCTTGGATTCTTCAAATCGCACGCCGTGAGTGCGGACATTCGTCTTCGCTTTTTCCGGATCCCATTCAAAGTCCAAGCTCCATTGTACGTACATGCGTCTGGCCACGCAAACGGGCTCGCAAGTCTTGTAGCTGAGTTTGGATTGGGTGCCCGTGCATAGCAGAAGGGACCCGGCCGGGAGACCAGCCGCGCGCCAGATGCCGGCTCGGTCGGAATCGCAGCCCGGCGAAAGGTGCAGAGCAGTACAGACCTCCCGCATTCGCTGCGGAGAAAGCCGGGCCACACGCTTACCCAGGCGTTGTTGCGAAACGGTCGCCATTGTGAAGGTTCACGGCGCAGGGGCCTTTCATGCCATCTTCCTCATTTAAAGCGGACTTCAGAGGGCACTACCCGGATGGTGGAGGCGATCGGCGCGACGGTGGCCGTGGACAGTACTCAAGCGGCAAAGGATCGGCTCCTGCTCGCGGCGCTACCACACTATGCTGTATGCGCCGATCGCGCTGGCAGTGACGGCCGGCATTGGCGTCCTGGTTTATTTCAAGTGGTACCGTCCAAAGCACATGAACAAAGGCCACTGATCCATCGAGAGAACACAGAAAAGGTGAGAGGTTGGAAAGCCCTTGCAACTTTGGAATGGGCTGTCCTGTCTCCCGGGCCGGGCCAGATCTCGATTGGGAAAATTTCTGCAATATGCGCGCGGCGCAGATAGCGGGGTGTGGCTGGATACACGTCGCCCAGTATATCCAGGCGCACCGCGACGCGTCAGGGCCGCAATGAAAACGCCGTACCGAAATTATTCCCTGGCCCTCCTTCGGAAGTAACGCCGTAGATCGCGCCGTCGGGCCCTCTCACCAAGCCGCTGGGAAACGCTCCATCGCTCGGACCGCCCACGAAGCTATGCACGAGAGTCTCAGTCCAGCCGCCGCCCGCAATCGCCGGCGGCGTCAGCGAATACAGCGCCCCAATGTTCATGCTTCCGCCATAAACCGAGGTGCCGTAAAGCACAGGTTGCCCGGCAGCGTTGCCAAACACGGGGGCGGAGACGGGCGAATACGCGTCGGGTGTGCCCGACACCTGGTAGAAGTCGTAAAGATAGTGGCCAGCCCACGCGCCGCCGGCGGCCGCGGGTGGCGTAATCGCAAACACGCTGCCGCAACTGAATAGGGAATACTCATTGGGGCATCCGCCATTTCCTCCCTGCCAGGTAGTGCCGTAGAGCGTGCCGCCGTTGGCGGCCGTCAGGCTGGACTGGGGTTCGTATCCGCGGCCGCCCCACTTGAAACTCACGAGCACCGTCTCTGTCCAGGCGCCGCCGGCGGACGATGGTGGAGTCAGCGAGAAAACGGTGCCACCCCCGCTCGTCCCGCCGCGAGCCGATGTGCCGTACAGCAGGCCGCCCGGTCCGATCACGACCCCCGCCTGCGGATTCCCGGCATCGTTATTTTCGTTGGTGAAAGTGTACAGCACAGTTTGAGTCCAGGCGCCGCTCGCGGACGATGGCGGGGTCAGCGAATATACGCTGCCGCAGCCACGATAGCCGGAGCCATCCGTAAAACAGTTTTGGTCGCCGCCATCTTCCATAGTGGCGTACAGCACACCATTCGCGCCGATCGCAAAGCCGGAGGACGCGTACTCAAAATTGTAGATCACGGTTTTGGTCCAAGCGCCGCCGGATTCGGTGGGAGGCGTCAGGGAGAATGCCACGCCGTGTTTGGCGGTCCCTCCGCCGCTGGTCACGCCGTAGAGCACTCCAGCGCGGCCGATCGCCAATGCGCCCGGACCGGAGCCATCCGCTCCGCCCGAAAACTCGTAGACGATCTTTTCGGTCCACGCGCCACCAGCGGAAGCCGGCGGCGTCAATTGGAACACGATGCCGTTGTTCGAACTTCCGCCACCCGCATTTCCATAGAGGATTCCATTGCTGTCGGCCACCACGCTTCCGGGTTGTTGGCCGTCGCCGGGGAGGCCCTGGAAGTCATAGATGATCTTGAGCGTCGGGCCTTGAGCTAAGGCCGAAGCCGAAAAGATCAGGAATGCCGCGAATGACTTTACGGATTTCAACGTCGTCACGCTCGCCCTCCAGAGGGATTCGCCTCAGTTTACATCCAATCCAGGCCAGGCAACGAAAATCCGGTACTGGGCCTGTTCGGGTTCGGGTCCCCGGGGCGAGTTTCGTAGCCCTGGCGGTCTCGCAACTCGAGTTCACAAGAGCTTCGCGTCGAGGGACAACCTGCAGTAGCGGCTTTTTCGGTGAAAAGCGACACAAAGGGCCAGCGCGTGCTCAACTCCCGCGAGGAGGTTTTGATAAAACATGAAGATTGCGGGATTGTTCCTTGTATCGCTGGCCACGTTGTGTGCGCAGGCACCCAACCCAACTCAACAGCCAGAATCGCAGGCCCCGGTAGAAACCGGCCAGCCTATGCCGATTTTTCGCGTCACCGTGGTATCCCGCACCGTTAGTGCGATCAATTACCACCACCGCAGCGGCAGTACGCACGTCGATTTTCGCGGCACGGAATTGATGCCGGCAGCCCGCGGGGAAGCCCGCATCGACAGCCAGATGGGATCCACCAAGATCGAGGTCCACGTGGATCGCCTCACGCCCGCCAACCAGTTCGGTCCGGAGTACCTCACGTATGTGTTGTGGGCCATCACGCCCGAGGGGCGCGCACAGAACCTGGGCGAGCTGGCGTTGAGCGGCGATCACAGCAGTCTGCTGGCAACCAGCTCATTGCAGGTGTTCGGACTGATCGTGACGGCCGAACCGTACTTCGCTGTGACGCAGCCCAGCGACGTCGTGGTGATGGAGAATTTCGTACGCACCGATACCACCGGCACCATCGAGCGGGTGGACGCGAAATACGAATTGCTGCAGCGCGGGCAATATGTGCTGAACCGCACGGCATACCAGCCGGTGCGCATCAACCCGAAGGGGCCTCTGCAATTGGCCGAGGCGGAAAATGCGGTCGAAATTGCCCGGCTGGCGGGCGCCGACCGGTACGCGGCCGATACGTTTCAGAAAGCCACGATAGCCCTGCAGAACGCCGAGGGCTTCATGAGCAGCCATGCCGGCAAGCCGGTGGAGACTAACGCGCGGGAAGCGGCGCAGATGGCCGAAGACGCGCGCATCATCACTTACAAGAGGATCGAAGAAGAGCAACTGGCCAATGAGCGCCGCATGAAGGCGGAACAGTTGGCCCGCGAGCGCGCCAACGCCGAGCAGGCCCAGGCGGCTGCGCAAGCCTCCGACGCGCAGCGCGCCGCCGCCGAACAGGCCCAGCGCGAAGCCCAGGCCGCAGCCGCTCAGGCAACCCAGGATAAGGCCGCCGCGGATGCCGCTCGTGCAGCCGCGGATGCCGCTCGCGCCGCCGCTCTACAGCAACAGCAACAGGCCCAGGAAGAAGCGGACCGCGCCCGTCAGGCGGCCGCGCAGGCGGATTCCCAGCGCCAGCAGGCGGAAGCCGAAAAGACGCAAATGCGCGAACGCCTCATGCAGCAGTTGAACACCATCCTGGAAACCCGCGAGACGGCCCGCGGCCTGATCGTGAACATCAACGATGTGCTGTTCGACTTCAACAAGTACACGCTGAAGCCGGGCGCGAGAGAGAAGATGGCCAAGGTTTCCGGCATTTTGCTGGCGTATCCCGGACTGAAGCTCCAACTGGAAGGCCACACCGACAGCGTTGGCGGCGACGATTACAATCTGAAGCTGTCGCAGGAACGCGCCGACGCCGTGCGCGACTTCCTGACGGAAGAGGGAGTGCCGGCCAATAACATCACCTCGGTCGGTTTGGGCAAAGCCGATCCCGTCGCGTCCAACGACACGGCTGCGGGGCGGCAGCAGAATCGCCGGGTGGAACTAGTCGTTTCGGGCGAAGGGATTGGCATTCAAACGGGCGACGCGGGACAGCGCTAGAAGAGTGGGGCAGGCCCTTGGCCTGCGCGGGTCCCTTGGACCCGCTCGGGCGCCCTGGGAGGCCGCCGGTCGCGGTAGGGATGCCGATTTTCCGGCACCCCCCGCACAGATCCGTGCGAGCGCTCCTAACGCACACGGTTCTTACCTTGGATGTTTGGACGCATAACGAACCTCAGGGTACGGATGCAGAGTCTCGACTGCCGGTAGCAGGTGCCCGAGTCGCTCCCAAAATTCGTCCCAGTTCCAGAGGCTCCGTTGGCCCCGCCGGCGAAGTTGCCACCACCACATGCGCAGCACTTCGTGCCGGAACACTTGCAGGCGACTTCACGCCGGTTTATCCCGCGCTATCCAGGCCGAGGGCCTGCCCCACGCGGCTACTTGGCCTGCAGCACTTCGACGCCCCGGCCGGGCAACTCGATGCTAGATACCTGCTCGTCACCGTGGAGCGTGCGGCGCATGGGGCGCGGCAACGCGACATGCTGGGCGGCCTTAGTATGGTTGACCACCACGAACACCTCTTTTCCAGCGCCCACGCGGCGGGACACTTCCACGCCCTCGGGCACCGGACCGAACGCCGGCGCGAGGCCGCTCAGCCGAATCATCCACTGCCCTGCGGCGCGCATCAAGGTATCGTCCAACCAGGCGCCCACGTAAGTGATGCGGCCCTTTCCCACCTTTCGTGAAATCACCGCGGGCTGCCGGTCCAGCCATCCATTGCTCTCTCCGTAGGTGAGCAGCGTTTCCGCATCGGGGGCCTTCGCGCTGAGTTGTTCGGCCCAGATGCGCGCTTTGCCGGCGCCCCACACGCCCGAAACCGGAACCTCTTCATTGAGCGCGTAATACTGCTCCACGCGCCCGCCCAAGAGCGGAACCAGTGGACCGGGTTGGCGCGCTGGCTGCAGCGCGTTGTACCGATCCTTCATGCCCGAGCGGGGGCCCAGCACCAGATGCCCGCCGCCATTCACGTAGGCGATCAAGCTCTGGGCGAGATCGTCGGGGAGCACGTTCAAACCGGGAGCCACCACCACGCGGTACGGCGCCAGCGGCGCGGCAGGGCCGACCACGTCAATCTGCTGGAGCGCCTCTCGCAGCGGTTTGTAGTAGCTGGCTAGCAAGCCCACCGGATCGAATTCGCGTTGGTGCCGCTGGCCGTTGATCGCCCAACGGCTGTCATACGATTGCAGGATGGCCACATCGGCAGTGGGACTGGTGCCTGCCAGGGCGCCGGCGGCCTGCTCGAATTCGCGGCCGATCTGGGCGACCTCCTCATATAGCGGGACGGGCGTGCCGTCCGCCCCCAGCAAGGTACCGTGATACTCCTCCTGGCCATTGAGCGCGCTACGCCATTGCCAGTAACTCACCGCATCGGCGCCGTGACCGATGGCGTGCCAGGCCATCTGGCGCACCTCGCCGCGATCCAGCGCGTTGTTCACTCCGGCCCAGTTCACGAATCCGGGCTGGGTCTCCATCACCCAGAAATTCTTGTTTTTGAAGCCGCGGGTCAGGTCGTGCGTCATGCCGTTGCTTAGGGGCTGCAGGTGACCGGTGCCGATGTAGTTGTCCCAGGAAGCCATGTCCAGATCCTGACAGAGCTCGTAGTGATCGAAGGCGTCGTACCAACCCATGAAATTCGAAGTGATGAACTGGCGCGGATCGCTGTTGGCGCGGATAGCTGCCACTTGAATATGCTGGAAGTCGCGCAACGCGTCGGTCTGGAAGCGCTTGAACGCGAGGGCCAGTCCCGGATTGCCGCCGGGGCCCATGGGGACCTGGTTCCAGTCCGTGTAGGTCTGGCTCCAATACTCGGTGGTCCAGCGGCGGTTGAGATTGTCGAGCGTGCCATATTGCTCGCGCAACCAGTCCTGGAACTGGCGGTGGGTATCGTCATCCCATGAGAATGCGCCGTACTCGTTATCGATCTGCCATCCCATCACGTTGGGATGGTGACCGAAGCGGCGGGCCATTTGCTCGGTAATGCGGCGGCAGAATTCGCGATAGCGCGTGCTGGTAGGCGACCCCTGCTGGCGGTTGCCGTGGCGTGCCTGGCGGCCATCCTGCTCGGTGCGCAGCGTGTCGGGGTAGCGCTGGGTGAGCCACGCGGGCGGGGCCGCGCCCGGCGTGCCGACGACCACCGCGATACCATGCTCGCCCGCCAGGTTCACGGCGCGCTCCAGCCAGTCGAGGTCGTACTGGCCTTCGCGCGGCTCCAGGCGGCTCCACGCGAATTCGGCTACGCGCACCATGTGGATGTGAGCCGCCTGCATCAGCTTCAAATCTTCCGGCCAGCGCTGCTCCGGCCATTGCTCCGGATACCAGGCAGTTCCGAGAACGAGAGCGGGCGGCTCGGCAGCGCGGGCGGTGAGGTACGGCCAGGCGCAGAGCAAGGCTAGCCCAAGTGTCAGCCGGCCGAAGCGGCTTTTCGCATGCGAATAGGGCATAAGCTGTATTCTAACCGGCTGGCGGCTGCCGCGCGGGATTAATATAAATGTTCCAATCCGGGAGGACACGATGCATCTATCACGACGCGAATGTCTGGGACTATTAGGCGCCGGCGCTGCGCTGGCGGCCGCTCCGGGCGGCGATGCGGACCGCGAGCGGCGCATGCGCTGGTGGCACGAAGCGCGCTTCGGCATGTTCATTCACTGGGGCCTGTACAGCGTCCTGGGCCGGCATGAATGGGCCATGGAGGAGGAAGGTATACCGGTGGCGGAGTACCAGCTTCTGGCGAACCGCTTCACGCCCAAGCCCAACGCCGCGCGCGATTGGGCGCGGCTGGCCAAACAGGCCGGCCAGAAGTACATGGTGATGACCACCAAACATCACGAAGGCTTCTGCCTGTTCAACACCCAATACACGGATTACTGCGCGCCCAAGCAAGCTTGCGGCCGCGACTTGGTGAAGGAGTTCGTGGAAGCCGCGCGCGGCGAGGGCCTGCGGGTGGGCTTCTATCATTCGCTGATGGACTGGCACCATCCCGATGGCGCCCGCTGCCTGCATGACGAGGCCGCCCGCCGGCGATTCGTCGACTATGTGCATGGCGAAATCCGCGAGCTGATGACCAACTACGGCAAGATCGACGTGCTGTGGTACGACGTGGACTGGCCGCTGGACGCCGCCGGTTGGGAATCGGAAAAGATGAACAAGATGGTGTTCGAGCTGCAGCCGGATATCATCGTGAACAACCGCAATGGGCTTCCTGGCGATTTCTCCACGCCCGAGCAGCACATCACCGCCGCGCAGGGCGGCGTCGCCTGGGAGTCGTGCATGACCATGAACGATAGCTGGGGCTACCAGGCCGCCGACGACGCCTGGAAGTCGCCCAAACAGATCGTGCGCAACGTGGCTTTGTGCGCGCGGGATGGCGGCAATTACCTGCTGAACATCGGCCCGCGCGGGGACGGCTCGATTCCCGAGGATTCGGTGAGAATCCTGACGGCGGTGGGACGCTGGATGGAGCGCAACGGGCAGACCATCTATCCGGCCGAGCCGTGCCGCGTGCGCTCGTCCGAGTTTGCGGGCTTCACGCGCAAGGGCAACACGCTGTACATGCACGTGCATTTCTGGCCCGGCGAAACGGTGGCGCTGGGGGGATTGAAGAGCAAGGTGCTCTCCGCGAAGCTGCTGGCAAGCGGGAAGCCGGTGGTGTTCGAGCAGGAGGAGTTTCGGGTGCGCTTCACGGGCCTGCCCAAGAATGCGCCCGACGATCCGGTGACCGTGCTGGCCATCGAGTGCGATTCCGAGCCGCTGCAGGATATGGGGGCCGTGCGGCGGGACCGGCCGCGGTTAAAAGCGTAGTGGCTGGTGGCTGGTGGTTTTGCTATTAGCTCAACCGTTCCAGGGCTTGACTTCGCCGCCCAATCCTTTATAGCCCATGCGCATGCGCTCTTCGATCTGCGCCCAAACCGCCGGATCGCAGCCTTTCCACTCGGCCACGGCGGTATTGCCGAGATACGGCAGATCGGCAACGCCCATCTTGCTCGAATAAAAACCGCTCACGGTCAAATCCCGGAACTTGCCGAAGAACGCGGCCCAGCGATGGTCGTCCGCGGCGGCGCGGTCCGCCCACGCGATGCGATCGAGGATCTGCTTCTGTTGATCCGCCGCCGCGGCCGCGAACGGCTTGGCGAACAGCCGCGCCGATTCGCGGTCGAGCCACGCCAATCCGCCCAGTATTTCCGCAGCCAGATCGTCGTTGCCATCCTCTTCTTTACGGAAGTCCAGCCAATCGTCGATGAACTCGGGAACGCCGGCCTGGGTGGCGCTGCCGCTGTGTTCGTCGGCGGGGAGGATCAAATCGCAGAGCACCTCGACGGTGCGCCATTGGTGCTCGTCGAATACTTTGCGCTTGTACGCGGGCGCGGGATGCTCGTGCGTTTGCGCGCGGCCGGAGCCGGAAGTGACCGCGGCCAGCGCGGGCACCGAACCAATTATCTGGAATAGATCGCGGCGGCTGACTCCCATGATTCTCTCCTTAGGGGCTTAGGCGGCCAGATTCCTCTTTTTCACCTGCTCGGCGATGTACTCCGAAGTGCGCCAGCCCAGCGCGGTGATCGTGAGGGTGGGATTCTTGTCGGCATTGCTGACGAAGGGCGCCGCATCGGTGACAAAGAGATTCTTGCAATCCCACGCCTGGCAATATGAATTCAGCACCGAGCTCTTGGGATCGTCGCCCATGCGCGCGGCGCCCACCTCGTGAATGATCGAGCCGCCGCGCGCGATGCCCCAGTTGCTTTCGGCGGTGGCATCGGTAAAGTACTTGCCGCCGGCCGCAGTGATGATTTCCTTGAATGTATCTTGCATGTGCTTGGCCTGCAGGATTTCATCCTGGCTCCACTTGAAGTGGAAACGCAGCACGGGGATGCCCCATTGATCCACCGTATCCGGATCGAGCTCGCAGTAGCTATCGGCGTTGGGGATCATTTCGCCGCGGCCGGTAAAGCCGACGGAGGCACCGTACACCTTCCGCAGGTTGCGCTTCAGTTGGACACCATAGCCGCCGAGCTTTTGCGCGGCGCCGCTGAGCTCGCCCACGCCGGGCAGCCCGCGACCGCCGCCGAACTCGATGTGATACCCACGCGCGAAGGGCATGCTGCCGGCCTTCTGCTGCTGGTAGTTCCACCACGGCATATACATGTGCATGCCGCCCACGCCGTCTTCATTGCGCGGGGGCAGATCCTCAAGAATGGGCAGATAGCCATCCACGTCGGACCCCACCGTATCCATGAGGTAGCGGCCCACCAGGCCGCTGGAGTTGCCGACGCCGTTGGGAAACCGGCTGCTCCTGGAATTCAGCATGATGCGCGCGGTTTCGCAGCAGCTTGCGGCCAGCACCACGATCCGGGCGTTGACCGTGACTTCGGCGCGCGTCTTTTTGTCGATGTAGGAGACGCCGCGCGCCAGGCCGTCCGGCCCCACCACGACTTCGTGCACCATGGCATCCGTGCGCACCTCCAGGTTGCCGGTCTTCATGGCGGGGAAGATATGCACGCCCGGCGAATTGAAGTTGGCATTGACGCCGCAGGCGCGCCCGCATTGCGCGCAGTAGTGGCAGGCGGCGCGGCCGTGGATGGAGCGGGTCAGGATGGCCAGGCGCGACGGGATGCAAGGAATCTTCAGCTTGTCGCAGACCAGCTTGACCACGCGCTCGTAGCCGCGCGGCGCGGGAGCGGGCAGAAACTTTCCGTCCGGCGTATTCTCGATGCCTTCCTGGGTGCCGAAGACGCCGATCAGTTCTTCGGCCTTATCGTAATAGGGCGCCAGATCGTCGTAGGTGATGGGCCAGTCGAAGCCTTTGCCGTCGCGGCTGTAGGGCTTGAAGTCGTATGGACCCATGCGCAGCGAGATGCGGCCGTAATGGTTGGTGCGGCCGCCCAGCATGCGCGCGCGCCACCACATCCAGTCGCTTCCGGCAGCGTTGGTGTAAGGCTCGCCCGGCACTTTCCAGCCGCCCACCAGCGTGGCGTCGAAATAGCCGAAGGGCTTGTCCTTGGTGCCCGCCGCGCGATGGGGCGCGTTGTAGGGCCACTTGAACATGTCGGACTGTTTGGCGCCGTCGTACCATCCACCTGCCTCCAGCATGCAGACCTTCGCGCCGGCCAGCGTCAGGACGTGGGCGGCCACGCCCCCGCCGGCCCCGGAGCCGACTACCACCACATCGTATGTTTTGGGAGTTGCCTTGACCTGCGCCATTCCGACTATTTTACGCCTAGTAGAGTCGTCGCTGGGTCTGCATTAATAGTGGGGCAGGCCCTCGGCCTGCGTGGGTCCCTTGGACCCGCTGCTTGGTCCGAAATAGAGCCTTTGCCGAGAGAAAGTGGCGGCCTGGGAGGCCGCCGCAGACCGAGCGCAGACCGAGGGCCTGCCCCACTATTTGTGCAGAATCGCCGCGGTGATATGATTTACCGTGACATGCGGACTCTTATCGCCTGCACCTTCCTGGCAGTTCTGCCTGCGTACGCGGGCACTTGCGAAAGCCTTTCCAGCGCGGCGCTGCCGGACACCGCCATCACCGTGGCGCAATCCGTTCCCGCGGGATCGTTCACGCCGCCCTACGGCAATGCCATCGACAAACTTCCCGCGTTTTGCCGCGTGACCGGCGTCATCAAGCCCACCAGCGACTCCTACATCCGCTTCGAAGTCTGGCTGCCGGCTGCCGGCTGGAATGGCAAGTTCTTGGGCGTCGGCAACGGCGGCTTCGCCGGGTCCATCGGATTCGGTTCCATGGGAGCGAATCTCAAGCGCGGCTATGCCACCGCCGGCACCGACACCGGTCACGAAGCCGACGGCGAGGACGCCAGTTGGGCGTACCATCATCCGGAAAAGGTCAATGACTTCGGCTATCGCGCACTGCATCTCACGGCCGTCAACGCTAAGAGCCTGATTCAGGCGTATTACAGCCAGCCCGCGCAGCATTCCTATTTCGATAGCTGCTCCGACGGCGGCCGCGAAGCGCTCATGGAAGCGCAGCGCTTCCCCGCCGATTTCGACGGCATCCTGGCCGGCGCGCCCGCTAACTTCTGGACTCACATGCTGGCCGCCGGCGTGGATGTCAGCCAGGCTATCTACGGCGACCCCGCGGGCTATATCTCCAGTATCAAGTTCCCGGCTATCGCCGCCGCCGTGTTGGCCGCTTGCGATGAGCAGGACGGCGTGAAAGACGGCATCGTCAACGATCCCTCCCGCTGTCACTTCGATCCATCCTCTCTACTCTGCAAAGATATCGACTCGCGCAGTTGTCTTACCGCGCCGCAAGTCGCCTCTCTCAAGAAGTTATACGCAGGTGGAAAGAATTCGCACGGCGCGTCTATCTTTCCCGGCTACGCGCCCGGCGCCGAAGATGGACGCAGCGGCTGGATTCCCTGGCTCATAGGCAATGGGCCCGGCGGCAGCAGTAGCTCGGTCTACATGGAGAATTACTTCCGCTACATGGTATTCGAAGATCCCACCTGGAACCCACTTACCGCCAAGGTGGACACCGCCATGCAGACCGCCGATGAGAAAACCGCGCACGCCCTCAACGCCACCGAGACCGATCTGCACGGCCTTCAATCCCGCGGCGGCAAGTTGATCCTGTATCATGGCTGGAACGATCCAGCCATTGCGGCCGCGAATAGTATCAACTATTACAATGGCGTGCGGCACGCCATGGGCGCCCAAAATGCGGACAGCTTCGTGCGACTCTACATGGTTCCCGGCATGCAGCATTGCATCGGCGGCCCGGGGCCGAGTTCGTTCGGGCAACTCGGCACCACCACGGCCAAAGGTTCCGAACACGGCATGTACGACGCGCTTGAGCAGTGGGTGGAAAAAGGTACGCCGCCCGGCCCCATCGTGGCCACTAAATACATCGATGACAATTCCGCAAAAGGCGTGCGCATGACTCGCCAATTGTGTCCTTATCCACAAATAGCGGCTTACAAAGGAGCCGGAGACCCCAACGACTCCGAGAACTTTGTATGCCAGACCCCGCCGGAGAATTAAAGTTAGTTTATCCGTTCCCAATCGGGCAACTGCATCTGCTATGCTCACGTCAGCAACACCGAGGCTATTACCATGGCTACCAGTAGAAGACTAAGTCCAATAAGAAAAATTCTGAGCATCGCAACTTTTTCCACCCTGTTCGTGTTGGCATGTCACGCGCAGGACCCTCCCACACGTGTGGCGGACCTGAACTATCTCGACGGCAACGTTTCCATGCAGCCGGCCGGCGCCGACGATTGGTCGCCAGCCATCGTGAATCGTCCCTTCACCACCGGAGATTACCTGTGGGCGGATGTAGATTCCCGCGTCGAGTTGCATTTGAATAATGCCGCCATCCGGTTGGGTCCGCAATCGAGCCTCGGGTTTCTGAATCTCGCCGACCAACTCGCGCAGCTCCGCTTCGCGCAAGGCGAAATGATCCTGCGCGTGCGGCGGCTGGGCGAAGACGAGAGCTTCGAGGTGGATACGCCCAACGCCGCGATCACCATTCTGCGTGAGGGCGAATACCGCTTCAGCGCCGATCCGGATGCAGCCACCACCTGGGTGGTGGTACGCCACGGGGAAGCCGAAATCACCGGGGGTGGCCAGGCTTTCACCCTGCGTGCCGGCAATAGCGCGCAGCTTTCCGGTACCGATCAAATGGCTTACGACGTACAGTATGCGCCGGACCCCGACCCGTTCGAAGGCTGGTCCGAAGAGCGGGATGCCCGCAGCGCGCGTTCGGCATCCGCGCGCTATCTGCCGCCGGGTGTAATTGGCTACGAAGATCTGGATAGTTACGGCAACTGGCGGAACACGCCGGGTTTCGGCGCGGTGTGGTATCCGTCCGTGGACGCGTCATGGGCGCCCTATCGCGACGGCCATTGGGCCTGGATCGAGCCGTGGGGCTGGACATGGGTGGACGATGCCCCGTGGGGTTTTGCGCCTAGCCATTATGGGCGCTGGGCCTACGTTAGCGGAGGTTGGGGCTGGGTTCCGGGCCCCCTGGCAATCGCCGCAGGTGGGCCAGGAGTAGCCGTCATGGCCCCGGTCTACGCGCCGGCGCTGGTCGCGTTCATCGGTGGCGGCGGTTGGGGCGCATCGCTTTCGTTCGGCGGCGCCGCGGTCGGTTGGGTGCCGCTCGGCCCGGGTGAAGTCTATGCGCCGGCCTATCAGGTCAGCCAGAATTACTTCCGCACCGTAAATGTATCGAGCACCACCATTGTCAACACGGTGAACATCACCAACGTGTACAACAACGTGTATGTGAATCACGCGACTAATGTCACGGTGAACGCGCATTTCGCCAATATGGCCGCGCCCAATGCGGTCACGGCCATGCCGCAGAACGCTTTCGCTAGTGGAAGGCCGGTGAAGCAAGTGGGTGTGACGGTTCCCAAGAATCAGGTGGCGCAGGTGCAAAATGCTTCCATGACCGTGGCGCCTTCCGTGGCGCCGGTCAAGCAGGCGCTGGCCCCGGTCGCGGCCGCGGGCGGCCACCCTGCCGCACGGCCTCCCGCGCGCGCCATCAGCATGCCGGTGGTCGCCAAAATCGCGCCGCCCCCGCCGCCGGTTTCGTTCGCGGCCACGCAGGCCAGCCTGCAGCAGAATCTGGGACGGCCGGTCAACATGCCGGCTATTCGCCAGAGCGTGCCTGCCCGTCCGGTGGCCGCCGCGCCAGTGGTGAAGGTTGCGCCCCCGGCGCGCCAGGTTGTGCCGCAGGTGCAGCCCACTAAGGCAGCCGCGCCCGCACCCGGAAGAATGCCGAACGCGCCCGCTACGCCGGCGTACCGGCCGCCGGCCCAGCCGTCAACGCCAGCGGCCCAACCTGCGCCGCAGACTCCGCGCCCAGCCCAGACGTATCCGGTGCGGCCGCCGGTCCAGCCGCCAACGCCTGCGGCCCAGCCTGCGCCGCAGACTCCGCGCCCAGCCCAGACGTATCCGGTGCGGCCACCGGCCCAGCCGCCAACGCCTGCGGCCCAGCCTGCGCCGCAAAGCAATCCGCGGCCGCCGGTCCCACCGCCAACCGCAGCTCCGCGCCCTGCCGAGACGGATCATCCGCGCCCGGCGGTCCAGCCGCCACCGCGGCCGGCGCAACCGACGCCGCCGGCGCCCGCCCCGAAGGCTGCGCCGCAGCCGGCTCCGAAGCCACCGGCTAAGCCGAAGAAGGACACCGATAAAGAGGAAAAGCCGAAACAGTAATGCTGAGCTTCTTCCACGGGGAGGCGTGAGTTGAGCGTCTCCCCGGGCTGACTAACGCATTACTAACTTTAGATGTAATTGATAGCTCAGAGCGCGCGGCATACTATAGGTTCACGGTTATGGACGAGCTTCGCTGCTATCTGGAGATGCTCCTCGGTCACGATTGCAGTTCCGGCAACACTAATTGCCCGGAGTGCCAGCGTCTCCGGCGAATCTACCAGTTCATCGAGACCGAACTGTTCTCAACCGTCATTTACACCGAGACACCCATCCGGCAGCAACAGTTTTCCCCGTACCCATCGAAGGCCGCGAATCGCGCCGCGCGCCGGGCTCCCGCCGTCCGCACGCCGCCTGAATGCGCTTGATGGTGTCTTGGCTCTAGCGGGGCGGAAGCCCCGCGCGGGATAAATCCCGCCCTCCACTGGCGATGCGCAGTTCGGTTTCGCGAATCAGCCGCGGCCACAGCGAGTCCGGGTCAGAATCGTAAACCGCCGTGGCGGTGCCGGGGAAGATATACCATGCGCCCAGATCCAGCTCGTGTTCCAGTTGCGGTCCGGTCCAGCCCGCGTATCCCACATAAACGCGCACCCGGTCGGCCTCGATGGTGGAGGCGAACGTGTGCTCCAACTCTTCCTTGCTGGAAACCAGGAAAACGTCGCCGAATACGCGTTTGGAATCACCAGGCGACTGGCGCGAGCGCAGCAGCGCCACCACCTCAGTCCTGCCGACCGGGCCTCCGGCGTAGACCGGATCGGGCCGGGCCTTAGCGCCGGCAACGCTGTCGAGCACGTGTGAAATGGGCACTTTCGAGCGGCGATTTACGATCAGCCCCACCACACCTTCATCGTCGTACTGCACCAGCAGGACAACGGTCTTGGCGAAGTTGGGGTCGGGCAGATCCCGGCTGGCCACCAGCAGTTTCCCGGCGCCCAGATCGGCGGGCCGCGTGGATTGAGCGGGCGCCAATCGAACCGCGCCTTGGACGCATAACATCACCGCCACGCCCGGCAGCCATCGCATGCTTCAATTCTACGCCCAATCGGCCCCGATGGCACAGCGGAAACCGATTGACCCCGGAGGGTGTGCTTCCGCATACTAAGCACGATGAATTGCAAAGTGCGCAGCTTTCATTTGTGTGCCTATTTTGTCATAGCCGTCGCGGGGGTCCCACCTGGTTCGAATCGAACACGTATAGCGGTTCGTGGACGGCGGGCCTGCTCTTGAAACAGGGAGGCTCCATCATCGCCACAGCCTCATATCCCTTTCCGGGCGCTGCGCCACCGGCACCTTGTACCGCGCGTTCTTCACCGTCCCGGTTCCCAAAACCACGGGACTTACTGAAGTCATCGGCAGCATCACAGGCGGCACCAACAAGTCCGGCGCCGACCGCGCGGCCTTCAGCCAGCTCAGAGAAGGGCTGGCCTGCTTGCTCACGATCTCGTAACCGTCGAGCAGCAGTCCTTCCGCCTCCTGGTAGCGCCAAAGCGGATGGAGGCACTATCTTCCTGGACGAAGTCGGCGACATGAGCCTGCGCACGCAGGCCAAAGTGCGGCGCGCGCTGGAGGAGCAGCGTCTCGAGCCGGTAGGTGCGGGCGGTTCCGTGCAGGTGGATGTGCGCGTGGTGGCCGCCACCAACAAAAACTTGGGAAGAGGAAATCGAGCGCGGCAATTTTCGCGAAGACCTGTTCTACCGCCTGAACGCGATCCCTATTCGGTTCGTCTTGAAGGTTCGGATAATCCGTTCGCACGTTTCCGAGTGAAAGACATCGTCGCGACTCCCGAAAGCCCAGGCACGGCGTCCACGATAAGGGTTTCGAAACATCCCGACCCCGTCCCGCTCAAGTACTCGTCCAATCGCGGGATTGTACGCCATCATCGCAAGAGTCCCGATTGCGGCCTCGGGCTCGTCGCGCGCGAGATCCTCCACCAACCGAATCCGGTCCATTTGCTTGCTGGTTTTCGGCTCAACTCCAGTCTCAAACGTACCAAGAAGCCGCCTGGCTGTGTTCGGACCTCAGGTCGCGGGCAGCTATTGGCCTTCCGTTCAAGCCCGCACGAGCGCCCAGCGGCGCGCCATTTCTCGCAACTCGCGCTCGTAGTCGGGCCAGTCGTGTAACGTGGCTGGGTCGAAGTCCGCCCCGTTGGGCCACACCAGCGTACGCGCCCCGGGATCGATCTGAACACGATTAAACAAATCTACATCACACAACGGACCGTACAGTTCGCCCGCAAGAATGGGTTGAAAGTCAATGGTCTGCGCCGTGCCATCTTCAAAGTAAACACAAAGCGTGTATGGAGAGACAATCTCAAATGACCGGACTTCATGAATTGATGCTTCATACGCAACTTACCGCAAAGGCTCAACAGGGCTAGGCCTACGGCCAGCCTGCAAGGCGGTCCAATCCGCCGCGAGCGCGCTTTTAATGCAACTCAGCCCACGCTTCCACCAGCCGTCTTTGCCTTCGCGGCAGGAAACCGGCGATCAGTTCGACCGGGTCAAAACTGAAAATCCCCACGTCGTCCTGGTAGTACGCATGAAAATGTGGCACATGATGAGGCGATCCCAGTTCGGCAAACATGCGAATTACAATTCCGAAAAACCGGCTGATTTCCGGCAAAGAATATTGTAACTTACGTTCAGGGACCAGATCGCGTCACCTCTCTTCGCAGCAGTCACGCGCACAATGCAGCCGCCTACGCCCCGCCACCCGGTCACTTCCCGCCGCTCGCCACATCCC